>Ga0256914_1001462_pt1 | contig 21234 bp, 19 predicted proteins | sample HulkmetaG_FD_191571 | JGI IMG/M metagenome (GOLD analysis project Ga0256914, IMG submission 191571) | Hydrothermal chimney microbial communities from Main Endeavour vent field at the Juan de Fuca Ridge, Pacific Ocean - Hulk | ecosystem: Environmental > Aquatic > Marine > Hydrothermal vents ... | reverse complement strand
GAAAGTGTTGCAATCCCATGAGTTTTGTTTACAGATAAGAAGAACGTTTTTATCTTTGCCGAATGATGCGGCCGCGTTTAATCCGGCTATGCCGGTACCGATAATGATAGCGTCGAAAGTATTTTTTCGTTTACTCATATTTTACCGCTTTTTTCGGGTATATATACGGGATCCGTTTTGTATCCGCATGCAGTAAAAAAAAGCAATACAAATGTTATAATAAGAACATGAAAAGTTCTAAAAATATAATTACGCATTTAACAGGTAAACCTCGGTTTCAAAAAATTGCCCAAAAAAAATGTTTTCAAAAAGTGGTATCTCTTTTACCTCCGACTCTTGCCGACGCCGTGATGTTCACTTATGTCAAAAACGAAACACTTTTTTTCGTTTTAAACCACCCAGGGCTTAAAATGGAATTTAATTATAAGATTAATCTAATAAAGAGTTTATTAAAAAAAATTAAACATCTTGATGAAAATTGCAAAGATATTAACATAACATCGGTTAAGGCTTTTGTAACAAACAAGATAGATTTCAATCCGCCAAAAGAGAAAAATCCCAAATTCCGCTATAAAGAACAAGCAAGCGGCAGGTTCTACAATTTCGCTACGGACGAAAAATTAAAAAAAATCTTTCAGGATATTAAAGAAGAGATCAAAAAAAATGCATCTAAGGGATAAGATATTATCACTTCCCGATACCCCGGGCATCTATCAGTACTTCGATGAGAACAACAGACTTCTTTATATCGGAAAGGCTAAAAGCCTCAAAAAAAGAGTGAAAAGTTATTTCAAAATAAAAGAGACGCTTTCACCCGCTTCGAACTTGGGAGCCAGAATTTATAAAATGATAAGCGAAACGGTCAAGTTGGAGTATATCGTCGTCTCTAACGAACATGATGCTTTGATTCTTGAAAACTCCCTGATAAAGCAACTCAAACCCAAATACAACATACTACTAAGAGACGATAAAACATACCCTTACATATATGTCGATTTAAATGAGGATTTTCCAAGACTCGAGATAACGCGAAAAGTCATAAAAGGTAAAAAAATACGTTATTTTGGCCCCTTTTCCCAAAGCGCCGGCGATATTTTAAATGCCGTTTACGAAACCTGCGATCTGGTACAAAAGAGTTCTTGTTTAAAAGGTAAAAAAGCCTGTCTTTTTTATCAGATAAAAAAGTGTCGCGCACCCTGTGAGGGTAAAATCTCGAAAGAAGATTACGCAAAAATTTTAAAAGAAGCTATAAATCTGCTACAAAATCCCAAACTTCTTTCCGGAAAATTGGAAAAAAAGATGCAAAACTATAGTGAAAATCTTCTCTTCGAAGAGGCCGCCAGAATTAGAGACACCATAAAAAAGATCGATTCCGTACGAAGACTTTCCGACATCGATATCGCGAAACTGGAAGATTACGACATATTCGCGATCAAATCGACACAAACATATGCTTGTGCGGTTACAATTTTCATAAGAGAGGGAAAAGTCACCTCTTCAACTCATACGATCTTCAAATCCTCCACAGGATTCGATAAAGACGAACTGTATAAAAGAGTTCTTTTAAACTACTATCAAAAGGATCTGCCATACAAGATAAAAGAGATATTGTTATTTGAAGATTTCTCGGAAATAGACATTTTCCAAGAGATGTTAAGAAAAAAATTCGACAACTCATGTCATATCAAAATACCGAAGATCGGGGAGAAGAGACGGCTTGTGAATTTAGCTTTTGAAAACGCTAAAGAGATTCTTCGACTACAGTTGCAAAAAAATTCGAAAAATATTTATGAAGAGCTGAAAGAGCTTTTAAATCTTCAAAACGTTCCATTTGTGATCGAAGCTTACGACAATTCACATATGCAAGGTACCGCAAACGTCGCGGCCGTAATAAAATATGACGAATCGTTCGTAAAAAGCGACTACCGTCATTACAATCTTGACGCAAAAAACGAATATGCTCAAATGAAAGAACTCATACAAAGAAGAGTCGATAGTTTTCATAAGAATCCGCCGCCGGATTTGATGTTGATTGATGGTGGTGAAACTCTTAGAAAACTCGCCGAACGAATAGTTAAAAAAAGCGGAGTTTATGTCGATATTGTAGCAATTGCAAAAGAGAAAAGAGACGCTAAAGCGATGCGCGCAAAAGGTGGAGCAAAAGATATAGTCTATACGAAGGATGGGATCTTGAAACTCTCGACTTCGGATAAACGGTTACAATTTCTACAACGTTTAAGAGACGAGGCGCATCGTTTTGCCATCTCCTTTCATCAAAAACAGAAGCGAAAATCCGATCGGGAAATTTCACTCCTTCGTAAAAAAGGGGTGGGAGAAGCGACTGTAAAAAAACTCTTGCAATATTTTGAAACATTTGAAAATATTCAAAACGCCACCACAGATGAACTGGCTATGGTGGTTGGAATGAATATTGCTCAAAATATCAAAAATATTTCACCAAGACAAGGATAAAGCAGTGATATTATATGACCAAAACTTTAAATTCATAGGCATGAGCGCTGAGACGCTGACATTTTTAGGATATGAGGATCTTGACGAATTTTGCTCGATGCATAATGACTTTGCCGATCTTTTTATAAAGAGAGAGGGATATATACACAAATTTGAAAACTTCTCTTGGATACACTACATACTATACAGCGGAGCGGCGAATAAAAAAGCTCTTATCGACAAAAAAAACGGTGGCGAGCTTAGTGTGGAGATTACGATTAAAGAGGTGTTTTTAAATAAAACTTATGACGGTTTGGAGAAAATTTATAGCGTTAAGTTGATAAATGAAAATTTTACGGCGATTTCAAGAACGGACGTTCATGATCAAAGATCCCACCAAAACAGCCACTTCAGTCTTCAAAATCTTACCAAAAATTTCAATACGCCAAAAGAGAATGGACAAACGGACGATTCCGGCGACTCCGCTAAAGAGTCAACGATATTGCCACAGCCTCTTTTGAACATTGAAAAAGAGTTCACCCAAGAAGCCAAAAAAGAGGAACCGCAGATAAACATGCCTGAACACTCGGGTTTCATATTAGGATCGTTTGACGAAACCTCAAAAACTCTCGACGAGACGAAAGATGTCGTCCAAAACGCTCAAAAGAGCGAACTTGATTCCGAAAATACCGTCTTGTCGCTTGAGATAGAGGAGAATGAGAATCAAAAAGAACAAGAGAACGAACTCTTTGAGAATTTTAAAAACGGTTTTCTTCTCTCTACGTCGGATGAACAGACTCCCAAATCTCAAGACGAAAATGAGGATCTCTCGCAAGAGATACGAACAAACGAACAAAACGAGACTTCGAATAAAGAGCCCGAAGCGTTCGAGTTGAACTTCGATCTTTTTGAAAAAGAGCAAAATGATGAACAAAAAGAGAGCGACGACACAATCAATCTACAAGAGGAAAAAGAAGCCGAAAATATTAAAGCGGGCTTTTTAAACGAACAAGAAGAAGATAATCGAACGAATATTCTTAATATCTCAAATCAACAATCGCCTGAAGAAGAGAAATCACAAAAAAGTTCTTTTTCGTTAGAACTGTTTGAGATTCAAAAAAACGAGACATCCGAACAAAAAGAACCCGAAGATTTAGTCCAAGACGCTACCGACGACGGTACCAAAGAGTCGTTGATATCTCGGATAAAATCCGATATAAAAGAGATCGACGAGGAGATAAAACCGAAACCTCAAGAAAAAGAGGCCGCGACATTGGAGTTGAAAGAGTTATTGAGATCTCATAGCACGGACGAAAATAGCGATAAAGAGAAAGTGTCGAAAGACGAAGATTTAATCCAAGAGCGGCCTGAGAAAAACGATTTTAGTTTTAGTGAAGAGGATCTTAAGGTTGAAAAGCCAAAGAGTGAAAAAGAGGATCAAAATTCAAACGAGCAAGACGGCGTTCTTGATTTTTTAAAAAACGATAAAAAAAGTGACGATGATGAAAAAGATGAGTTTAAAACGCTGGAGACGAACAGTAACATTTCAAAAAACTCTTACCAAGATAGCTCCTTCGAAGAGACTTTAAAAGATATTTTCACATCTTCTTCAAAAAATGAAGATACTAAAAATACTCCGAATACTGACAAAAGCGGCGACAATCATCTGACATTCACCCTACTGGGCTCCGATGAAAATAATGATGACAAAATAGCGCAAAATCAGCAATCTATAAATAAAGAACCTATAAAATCCGATGACGATATAAAATCATCGCCTAAAATGAAGACGAAAGTTTCCCTACCGCCTTTGGGTTCGCTTGGTCTTAGTAAAGAGGAGGAACTTGATTTTATAGACGAGTTTCTAAACGATACCGTATCGACTATAAGTTTGATAGAGGAGTATATAAAGATCGATGATTTCGATAATATAAAATATAGTCTCATCAAAATAAAAAGTTCGGCGGAAATTCTCGGTTTTGATGCGATGATCGATGTCGTAAAATCACTCACCGATTCTTGTGATATGAAAGAGAAAGCGGCGATTATAGAAAAACTAAAAGAGTTGAAAGAAGATACGACAATATATAGGGAACATTTTGCCGCGATCGCCGTATAAAACCTTTGGAGTATAAAGAGTAATGAATATAAAACGCAATTTACGGTTTATCACTATAGTGCCGATAATTTTATTGGCACTAGTTAGTGGATATTTTATGTATGACGCTTACAAAAGTTATACCGACTACCAAAAACTCGAGACAAAAGCCCTTCAAGCCAAAGCGCTGAAATCACTTTTTATGAATCTCTCCACGGAGCGAGGACTTACGACTATATATATATCCGATAAAGAGAGCGAAAAGATAAAGCGACTCCTTCATCAGCAGAGATTGGCGACAAACAGTGCCGTAAACGGTGTGATAAACTTCAATACCGACAATCGAGGCGACGAGATCGCGTACAATCTTATATCTCAGATAAAGAAGATAAACCAAATACGCAAGAAAGTCGATCAAAACGATAGTTCGTTCGAACCGATGTTTAACTATTTCAACGATCTCTTAACTCTAATAATACAAAAAAGCGAAACCACGCTCATAGCCTCGGGAGATTATAAACTAGCAAACTTAAGCAGTAATTATATAAACGCCGTAAAAGTGATGAAATCAATCGCAGACGAAAGAGACGTAGTGGGAAATCTTTTAGCCGAAGATATAAAAACGGACAAGCTCTATCTTATGAATCTTTTTAAAAACAGTACTATCACTCCCGCTTTTACGTCGCTTGAGCCGGCGATAAGAAAAGAGATATCGTCCTTTTTGGACGATCCTTCGTTTCTGGTCTCCGTAAAAAAGAGCGACGCCATCAAAAGAGCGCTTTTAAAAGGAGATTCGATCGATACGAAGCCGCTTGATTGGTTCGGCACCGAAACAAGTAAAATAGTCTCTTTAAACCAGGCTACCGAAACGCTTTTTAAAAAGATACTCGAACATACGAAAAATTACAAAAATTACGAACTTTTAAAATTTATTCTTCTATCTTTGGTACTTTTATCAACACTTTATATGATATTTATATCTAAAAAACTGGTTCCCTTTTTGACAAATACGAGCGGACTGGAAAAACTACTCGATAAAACGATAGAGTACGCTCTAATAGAGGATACCGTAAATCTAAGTACCACTGAAGGGATTGAGCGAACATATAAAGTCGTCGAGAAAACCGTTGATAAAATTTCGGTCGAAAAACGAAAAGCGGAAAAAGCTAACGCAGCAAAAAGTATTTTTCTTGCGAATATGTCTCATGAAATAAGAACACCCATAAACGGTATTATCGGTTTCACCGATCTTTTAAAAAACAGTAATCTCGGACCTGAAGAGAGCGAATACGTAGATATCATCCATAAAAGTACCAACAATCTACTTGAGATCATAAACAATATTCTCGATCTCTCAAAGATCGAGAGTCAAAAAATCGAGATAGAGGATATCGTATTTTCACCTATTGAAGAGTTCGAAAATACGATTGACGTCTATATGCCTAAAGCCGAGAGCAAAGATATAAATCTCTCCATATATATGGATACGGATTTCAACAACTATCTTTTGGGTGACGTAACAAAAATCAAAGAAGTTCTTTTAAACTTAATCTCAAACGCTATGAAGTTCACACCCGAACAAGGGCATATCGCTTTAACGATCAAAAAACTGCAATCTCACAGAGACGATAAAGAGAGAATCTATTTCGAAGTATCCGATACCGGTATCGGAATGAGCGAAGAGGAGATGCAAGATATTTTCGACGCATTTTCTCAAGCGGATTCCACAATCACTCGTAAATACGGCGGTACCGGTCTTGGTCTTACCATATCCTCCAACTATGTAAAACTTATGGACGGAGAGCTCAAGGTGGAGAGTGAAAAAGGAAAAGGAAGCAAATTTTACTTCACACTTGAGTTCAATAAAGAGAAGCCGCTTAGAAGCACGTTTAAAAACAGATACAAACATTTTCAACCTTTAATTTTGGCGAAAGATAAAAACGAACCGTTGACTCATACGCTTATAAAACAGCTTGAATATCTCGGCTCGGTAGTGAAATTAGCTACATATAACGATTTGACGCAAGAGGAGACTCTAAAAGATATCAACTTGATCGTTTGCGAGAAAAACTATTTAAGCGACGAAGAGTTCGAAATAGTCAAGTCGCTCAATATGCCGCTACTGATAATAGTACCGACACCTATGCGTCTTAAGACTCAACAGTTAAAATCCGAAAATATTTTTATACTGCATGAACCGCTCTATCTTACGAAACTGGCGAAACTGTTAACACAGATCGAAACCAAAGCCGATTTTCCCGAAGCAAAAATCGCGGATGTAAAGAAAAAAATATTAAAACATAAAGATCAATACCATATACTCGTCGCCGAAGATAACGAGATAAATCAAAAACTTATAAAGAAGATACTCACTTCCGAAGATCTTAAAGTCACAACCGTAGAAAACGGTAAAGAGGCTCTTGAAGTAAGAAAAAGCGGAGATTTCGATCTAATTTTTATGGATATCGCAATGCCGGTTATGGACGGTGTGAGCGCTACTAAAAAGATACTGGCGTATGAAGAGGAAAATTCTATAAATCATATACCTATCGTAGCACTCACGGCAAACGCATTAAAAGGAGACAGAGAGAAGTTTCTAAATGACGGCTTTGACGAATATCTGCCCAAACCGATTACTCAAAAAGATATTTTGGAACTCTTAAGATCCTACTCGATCGCGTTAAAAAGCGACAAAAAAGTCGCCGACGGCTCGGTTGCCGATAGCCAAGAGGAGGAGATAAAAAGCGAAGAGACTCAACCTCTTTCTAAGAGCAAAATAGAACAAGAGCCAAGACACAACATACTAGTTTATAAAAAGAGTAAAGTAGAGACTAGAATTTTCGAAAAAATTCTCTCTCAACTCTACGATAGCGTCGATATCGCAAACTCGACATCGGAGTTTTTAGACTCCATAATCAAACACAACTACAAGGTGATTATGGTCGATAACGAAATAGCCGATCTTGATTTCGACGATCTGTTTAACCGTATAGAAAAAAGAGACGAGACGACGGTTCTTCTTTTTAGAGGATTCGATTCCATAGTAGATGACCATACAAGACAGAATTTCGACGATGTTTTGATCAATAGTGCCGATAAGGTCTATTTGAAGCTAATATTGGACAATTATCTCTAAAAATATATATCGTAAAGGCGCGAAATCCAGCGTCTTTGATATATTAAATAAAATAAACACCTACGCTCATAGGTAAAAGCAGCCATAAAGCCCTTTTTTCAAAAATCGCGAATACACTAAGAATCAGATACGGTAAAAGATACCATAACGGAGTTTTGAAGTGATAAATTTGAGCTTTTTGATTTAAAAGCGTCAAAATATATCCGTCCAAAAGATCGCCCTCTCCTATTAAATGCAAAAATATCTCAAACGGATAGAAGATAGAAAAAACGATCGATAGAAGAGGTGAATAGAGTTGATGAAAACTGAATGTATCGAAAAATAGATGAACTATCGGAATCATAAGCATATATACCCAGACGTTTAACAAAACGACTATTAACCACTTTCGAAAATGCCCAAAATGGTGTAAAAACAGATAGATATAAAAAACACCGCTAACGGAGAACCAAAATCCGATCGAGAATAAAAATGTAGGAAAAATCGCCAAAACGGTCAATACGGTAATAAACAACACCTCGAAAGAGACTATTTTAAAATGTCTGTGGAATAGGAAGAACCCGTAAAACAGCATAACGAACGATCGAAGAAGAGAGGGAACGAAATCCAATAAATATAGATACGAAAATAAAATTACGAGTATCGTTATCGTCAAATCCGTCCGTTTGTTTCTATATGGAAAATAACGATCTTGCAAAAACGAATATGGATAGTTCAGTATAAAATAGATTAAAGCGAACAAAACTCCCAAATGAAAACCGCTAATGGCGATAAGATGGGAAATACCTAGTTTAGCTACTTCGGATCTCAACTCTTTTGATATCGGCTCGGCAAGAAAAAGCGCTAAAAAGAGCTCTTTTGTCATTTGATTTTGGTGTTGCGAAGCTATCGTTTCGGCAATCTCCTCTTTAAAAGTATCGAGTTTCTCGTCTATTCTGATATCGTAGGAGGGAACGAAAAAAAGTCTCAAATAGTCGAAGAATGAGATCTTATGCGTGATGAGGGAGAGGGAAATACGACGACCCGATAGATCTATAAGATCTTCATGATTGGTCGTATAAAAAACAGCTCCGTCATCGGATCTCAATTTTAATACATGATATATTCCACCCGAAGCTTTCTGTTTTTGATAGTGAGAAAGAACCGTCGCACCGGTATGATAAAATTTTTTACGACTGAACTCTTTGTAACTCTCATATCTAACAAATATATGAAACAAAAATAGAAAAATCGCAAAAAAAACGAAAAATAGAATCTCTTTTTTATCTTTAAAAAGGGATAATTTACGCACTAAACGGGCGGCATCTGGATATTTGAATTTCTAGCGTTCTCTTCGGCATTCTCAAACACGATCTCGACCGGAACGCTCCCTTTATCGACGAAACGAGTGAATCTTTTTTGAAAAACAAGATGAGCGGTTCCGATAGGTCCGCTTCTGTTTTTACCGATAATCACTTCGGCATCCTCTTCAGGTCTCGCGACAAACTCGCTCTTGTATTCTCTTCCTTCAGATTTGGCTCTTTTTTCTTTCTCTTTCTCTTCACGCATTTTATATACGTCGTCTCGATATACGAACATAATTATATCCGCATCTTGTTCGATCGAACCCGACTCACGGATATCGCTTAACATCGGTCGTTTGTCATGGCGACTCTCCAAGCCTCTATTTAGCTGCGAAAGGGCGATAACCGGCATTTGCAACTCCCTTGCCAAAAGTTTCAAACCTCGCGAAATCTCACTCACTTCAAGATGTCTATCTTTTCCTCCCGTACCGCTCATAAGCTGCAAATAATCTATAATCGCCAAAGATATTTCCGGATTTTGAGTTTTAATTTTACGAAGTTTGGAGCGTAGCTGATTTATATTTAAAAGACCGTCGTCATCCACAAAAAGTTTCTGTTTCGCCATCTCGTCCGTCGCACGACTCAGATGCGACCACTCATCGTCACTCAAATTACCGACCTTTAGATTTTGAAGCGGAATGGAAGTCTTTGCGCTCAACATTCTCAACATCAACTCCTCAGCCGGCATCTCAAGCGAAAAGATCGCGACACCTCTTCCGTCATCCAAAGCTTTTTGCGCCAAATTTAGTGTAAAAGCGGTTTTACCCATCGCCGGTCTGGCCGCGATAATAATAAGCTGCCCCTCGGCAAAACCGGCCGTCAATTCATTCAACTCCCTAAAACCGGTATCGACTCCGGTAATGCCGTTGTTGCCTCTTTTTTTCATCTCTTTGATATGCTCTATGGTTGATATAACCATTTCAGGAGCTTCACGAAACTCCTTTGTCGCAGCGTCCAAAGAGATCTCGTAAAGCTCTTTTTGGACGATATTTAAGATATCGTCGCTGGGCAAATCCTCTTCAACAGTCACTTCGCGGATCTTTGCAGTTAATTTTACAAGATCTCTTTTGATAGCTTTCTCTTTGATCTCCTCAACGTAAGCACCTACATTCGAGATGGGATTTGCGGATATAATCTCTATAAAAACATCTTCGTTAAAACGCTTTTTAGCAAGCAATTTTTTCTTTAGAAACTCTTCGTCGATAGGCTGTTCTTCACGATCGAGCTCTTCCATACATTCGAATATTATCTGATGATCTGGCAGATAAAAATCTTGCGCCGATAGTTTCGAAGCGACATCCTCATACAAAGCCGGCTCATATATGATAGCGCTTAAAATAGCTCTTTCTATGTTTAGATTATGTAACTGATTTTGTGTCATGAGTACTCTTTTGCCGCTTTTTCCACCTCTTGCAAGAAGCGCTCGATCAACTCTTTTTCATCAAGCTTCGCCACCACTTCACCTTTTCTCATAACAAGTCCGCTTCCCTTTCCGAACGCTATAGCCACATCGGCGCACTTGGCTTCACCGATAGCGTTGACGACACACCCCATTACGGAGATGTCCAACGGCGCTTTTATATGTTTTGTCTTCTTTTCAACCTCGTTCACCGCTTTTACCAAATCGGCTTCTATTCTGCCGCAAGTCGGACAAGAAATTATATTCAGCCCCTCTTTTGTTAAACCGGCATCTTTTAAAATAGCTTTACCGACCTCTATCTCTTTTTCCAACTCTCCGGTTATCGAAACTCTCATCGTATCACCTATCCCTTCCAAAAGCAGAGTTCCCAGCGCTATAGCGGATTTTACCGTTGCATGAAAAAGAGTTCCGGCCTCCGTCACACCCAAATGAAACGGATAGGAGACTTTCGGACGTAGATCTCGATACGCTTTTACCGTTCTTTGAACGTCACTGGCTTTCAAAGATATCTTTATATCGGTAAAATCGTAATCCTCAAGAAGTTTTATATTATAAAGAGCCGAGGCGACCATTCCCTCGGGAGTTTGACCGTATCTGTCTTCGAACCGACTCTCAAGAGAACCGCTATTTACTCCTATTCTAATAGGAATCGCTCTCTCTTTACAGGCATCGACGACAGCTTTTATTCTCTCTTTTGAACCGATGTTTCCCGGATTTATACGAATACAATCAACGCTTTGAGCGGCTATTAGAGCCAGTTTGTAGTTAAAATGTATATCGGCGATAATCGGAAGGGAACTTCGCTCTTTTATCGTTTTAAGAGCATTAGCCGCTTCTTCGTCAACAACCGCTAAACGAACTATATCGCATCCTGCAAAATGAAGTCTTTTTATCTGTTCGAGCGTACTCTCAACATCGGCCGTTTTGGAAAACGTCATCGACTGAACGCTAATGGGAGCGTCACCGCCTACGGCGACCCCTCCTACATAAATTTTCTTTGTGGGGTATCTTTTAATCATAAAACGATTATAACAAAAGATGCTAAAGTGAAGTAGTGTGTTTTTGATTAAATCATGTACGAAATTCGTACATGATTATTTATTTTATAACTCCATATTTCTGATCACAACTGATACATCTTTTTATATTCGCCGGAGCCAATTTTTCTCCTCTTTCAAGCGGATACGTTTTTGCGGTCGGAATAGCATCACAAGGCGTTAAATTCTTTTTCACGACTCTTTTTCTGACGATTTTTTTAGCTTTTTTGCAACATACCAACTTCGCCCCGTCCTTGTTGTCATCGACCATCACCCATCCGGCCTGAAGAGCCGAAGCACAAAAAGCGAAAACTACGGACACCAATAAGGTTTTACCAACTGCTCTTTTCATTCAAAATCCTTTTTAAAATTTATTTTACTCTTAAACTATCGTCTATTTTAACAAAATGTTTAATAAAAATCAAATTTATTTTTACTGTTTTATTCCAAGCAGGGTATTTAACATTTGATCGACGGTGGTAATAATCTTCGCGCTAGCTTGATACGCGGTTTGATATTTCATCAAATTCATAAGCTCTTCATCCATATCGACACCGCTTACCGCCTGCATCCGCTCGGTTGCGGTTTTCGTCAAAAGCTCGGCCGCGTCTTTGTTTATAGCGGCATTGTTCGTATCCGTAGCGATACCGGCCGTAGTATAGCGATAAAACTCTTCCAATGTTTGAGAGGTGTAAGAGTTATCGGGATTTTTGAATGATAATTTCTCATATTGAAGATTCAACATTTCGTTAGCAAGATCGTTGGCACCCGTTACAGGAGCTTTGGAAGAAGCGAGTTTGGAAGGATTTTTCAATATATCCGATCTAACGGCTATATCTTTTGCGTCTTTTCCTTCAAACAATCTATTCATTCCGGTATATCCCGCGAAATTCGTACCGTTATCTTCTACGGCTATCTTATAACCGGCGTTTTCATCCTTTGCTGCGATTCTTAATACATGAGGCTTATTCGGATCACTTACCACCGAAGCGAAAAAGAGATCGTCAAAATCGTTCGTACCGTCGTTGTCGCCGTTGTCGTCTCTATTTTCGTTTAGCTGCGTAACGACGCTGGATGAATTCGTATCGTCGTTTAGAGTCGTATCGCCATCTATCGTTATCTCTCTTTTTGTCACGATGTTTCCATAAGTATCATAGACGATTACGTTGAAGCTTCCCTCGTTTATATTTTCATTCAACGATAAGATCGAATCATCTTTCAAATCCGTCAAATCATCGGTCGAAATTTTTTCCACTGCGGCGGAAGCATAGATACTGTTGGTTTTTTCAATAAGCGTCGATGCGAAAGAGTCTATTTTATCAATATATTCTTGAATCTTCGAATTCGTCGCTTTTTTCGTCACCGAATCCAAACCGTCGCCTCTTAAATCGAGTATGGCACCTATCTTTCCGCCTCTTAATTTATCGGTAATATCGGTTTTTACCTGATTATGATCCGTATAATAAGCCGATCTAAACGGCGTATCGTCGTATGTCAGACCTACATCGATCGGATGCGTCGTCACTCCATCGACTATATTGTGTCCGGCAATATTGATATTATAAGCGTTTCCAGCGTCCGTTTGAGTCGGATTGCCGTTTATATCGATATTTCCTTTAAAAACGGAAATATTTACCATTTTGGAAAGTTCAAGCTCCAATTTATCTCTTTCATCTCTTAAATCGTTGGCATTTTGGTTGGGAATATTTTCTATTTTATTTATCCGTTTATTCAAATCGGTTATCTGGCCAGCTAAATCATTTATGTTATCTATTGTATCGGCGAATTCGTCATTCAATCTTTCGGAAATATTTTCCAATTGATTTCTCGCCTCTTTTAATTTCGTAGCGAGCGAATCCATAGTATTGACGACAACAAGCTTCGACGATTCGTCATCCGGATAACTCGAAAGATCTCCCCATGAGTTGAAAAACTCTTTTAGATCGTTAGCAATCGCAAGATCTTCCAAATCCGTAAAAATATCGGAAATTTCTGTCAACGTATTGTGCGAATACTCGCTAAAAGAGAGTGATGAAGAGGCACTTTTTAATCTTTTATAAAGAAATTCGTCATGAGATCTTGTTATCTGCTCTACTTTAACTCCGTTGCCGGTGGTTCCTGGAACCGTATCAAGTGGATAGTTTACCTTCTGCTCGACTCTTTGTTTACTATATCCCGGAGTGTTAATATTCGAAATATTGTGTGAAGTGGTATTTATCCCGCTTTGCGCCGTACTAAGTCCGGAATATCCTACCGATAGCGCATCGAAGATACCCATCTTAAACACTCACCCGTAAAAAAGAGGCCGGTTGCGGTCCGGTGTTCATATAGCCCTCGCTTTTCATTGGAATCATCGCCGCTAAAAGAGAGCTGAAAAATTCGTTTAAGGCGGTAACGAATTTTGCGTAATTCCTATTTAACCTATGAAGCTCTTGGAGTCTTCTTTTGAACTCTTCAAGATCGTCTAAATGCTCTTTCGGTAAAATTTCGCTCAAGCTTTTATCGGGCTTTTCATTCGTTATGGCCAAAAGCAGATCGTTTAAAAAGGATTTGTTACTCTCAAAGCGTTTTAACAACATCTCCTTTTCGCCATTGTTTTTTTTGATATTGTCATGATTTGCTTTTTTTACAAGTTCGATATCCTCTTTCGTCAAAGAGATTAGAGTGTCGATATCGGCAAGAAGTATTTTCAGAGTACTTGAAATTTGATTCATATCTCTTCCTTAAATTTCGGATCTTATACATTAATTTATTTATATATAGATCGGCATTTTCGAAAGAAACTTTAACTTTTTTAGAAAATCAAATAATTTTAATTTACTAATTTGACGTCAATACATTCCGCTCTTTAAGAAAATCAAAAAGCATCTGACTAAATCCGATATCGCCGCTGAGGGCGTTTGAGAAGGCATCGTTGTACATGGATCGATAGATTTTGTCGCCGGCATCTTTCCCAAAAAGAGGATTTTCTTGCTTGATCGAAATGTCTAACACTTTTTTTATCAAAAACGCTTCGAATTGATCGGTCTGTTCTTTTAACTTTTTATCGTCACCGACGTAATCGAATTTTTTATCGTTCAACGCGTCCAGAGCTATCGCATGGTCTATTTTCATCAGATAATCTCCAATTCGGCCGTTATTGCGCCGGCTTGCTTGATACTTTGAATAATTTCTATAATATCTTGAGCGGAAGCTCCTAGTTTTTGTAAAACTCTGGCGATATTTGCAACCGTCACCTCACCGTAACGCATATTTACGACATTGTTTTTACGATCGACGAATACATCCGCCCGAGAATTTTCGGGAAGTGTGGGTACGGAAGTGATTTTTAGCGTCAAATCCTTATGAGTCAACACTACCGGCGACACCTTTACGCCGATACCGGCAACCACCGTTCCCGTTTTTTCGTCTATTATAATCTTATCCGCCGCCACGAAACCGATATCGGTCTTATCTACGGCCGCTAAAAACTCTATCATACTCATATTCGAAGGCTTTGTCAATTCCACGGTTCTGGGATCGACGGCTTTTGCTATATTTTGGGAAAACTTTCTATTTAAACTTTTTTGAATCTTCACGACGGTCTGAAAATCCGCCTTTTTAAGACTAAGTTTGATACTTTGCTTGTCGTAAAGGTTAAAATCGACCTCTTTCTCGACAATCGCACCTTTATATATCTTCGCACTGGCAGATTTTCTAATATCTCTTTTGTTCAAGCTGTAACCTTTGTTGATACTGCCCTGCGCCAAGGCGTATATATTGCCGTCAACGGCTCTAAGCGGAGTTAGAAGAAGGGTTCCTCCCACTATCGATTTTGCATCACCCATAGAAGATACTTCCACGTCTATTTTATCGCCGTGTCTTGAAAACGGCGGTAGTTTCGCCGTAACCATAACGGCGGCTACATTTTTGGATTTTATATTTCTGGGATCGACTTTTACATGAACGCTTTGTAGAAGACTGGAGATCGCTTGTCTTGTAAACTGAGAAGAGGAACCGTCGCCGGTACCGTTCAAACCCACAACCAAACCGTAACCGATAAGTTGATTATCTCTTACGCCCACGACATTGGCGACATCCCTGACGACAACGGCATAAGAGAGCGAATAAAAGAGTAAAAGCGTTAAAACGATATTTTTCATACGACATCTCCGAGACTCTAATTGACTCCATATAAAGCAATTACTATGCCAGAGTAAAATAGGTAAGTGTCGTTTTTCCGAACTTTCTCTTCTTAATCTTCATAAAATCACCGATACGATCGGCAAAATCGATTTTACTATTATGTTCTACAATTATCTTTAAAACCGTAACGCTCGGCGTCTTTTTAATCATTTCAACCACTTTGTCGTAAATATCATCCATCCCTTCACGAATATCAAACGGCGGATCGAAATAGATAAAAGCTTTAAGAGATCTTTCTCGAAGAGTTTGAACAAGAGGTTCGTAGAGTTCGAAACTATCACCGAAACTCAAATGTGAATTCTCCTTATCGATAATAGCCGAGTTTTTTCGAAGCACTTCATAAGCACTTTTCTCTTTTTCGATAAAATAAGCCTCCTTCGCACCTCGACTTAGCGCTTCAAAACCCATCGAACCGCTTCCGGCGAAGACCTCTATAAAAATTTGGTTTACGATATCTTGTTGCAGCGTATTAAAAAGCGAACCCCTTATGATAGATTTCGTAGCCCTTGTCGTAGCCTCTTTCGGAATAAAAAGCTTTTTACCCTTGTATCTTCCGCCTTGAATATAAAAGCTCATTTTATCGTTTGGCATAATAACTCTTCATAAGTTTCGCGATCTTCTCTTGATGTTTTTTATTCAATTTCTTGATAACGCTCTCAAGAACTTCTTGCGTATCTTGAATCTTTTTGAGCCTGGGATTCGTTTTGTAGAGATCGTTCAATTTCGAAATCAACTCCTCTTTGGTAAAAGGAATTCTAAGGTCGGCGTCCAAATCAAAGCCGACACGCAAAAGAACTTTTTGGCTCCTTACGTTTTTATCGCTAATCAACACATCGGCGAGTTCGTCTTCATATATATACTCCCCTAGATAAGAGACGAGTGTGCCCTGCAACAGCGGCGAGTCGCACTTTATAACTATTCTCATCCCAAAATCTCCCTCTTGTGTAACAAAATGTAAAAACTTGATTCGATTTTAACAAAAATTGCCATAAAACAATAAAAATTTTACACCTATACTATTTTTTTACCGATGTTGGTGTTAGAGAGTCTTAAAAAACAATTTTGAAATATTAAGACTTTGCTAAAGGAGTAGCAGATGGAAATGACAACGATAAAAAGTATGCCGACGGTACAAAATGTGACACAATCGGTCGAGCACTCTTTTGACGCATCCTCAAAAAGTAGTCAAAGCGTCGCTCAAAAGCCGCAGACTATATCAAATCATAGTGATAGGGAAAACTCTATTTCCACACTAGATCAAAAAGAGAAACTTGCCGAAAGTGCGAAAAAATTCAACGAAATGAGCGAATCTCTCAATCTTGACGTAAAATTCGCTTATAATGACAAAATCGATCAAGTCTATTTAAATGTCATAGATAAAAATACCGGCAGAGTAATCAGAAAACTTCCGAGTGAAGAAGCTATGAAGATTAGTGAAAGTATGAAAGATCTAGTCGGCGCGTTACTAGATAAAAAAGGATAAACAATGGCTGGAACTTTAAGTACTCTTGGCATCGGTAGTAAAGGCGCGCTCTCATACGATATAATAGATCAACTAAAAGATGCGGATACCTCGGCTATCATAAAGCCTATCGAAAATAAAATTGAATTAAATACGTTAAAACAAGAGAAGCTAAGCGAACTTACAAAACTAGTATCCAACCTCAACACCGAAGTCGTAACGCTATCCGATCCTAAAATTTACGATTCGAAAACTTCGGATCTAACCGGAGATTCCATATCGATAGAGACGGATTCTAAAGCAAAAGTAGGAAATTACTCTTTAGAAGTTATAAACCTGGCGACACAAGATATCAAAGAATCACAACAAGGCTACGGCTATGAAGAGGCTTTGATGGGCGAAGGCACTATGACTCTTAAAATCGGTACAGGGGACGATGAAAAAACTTTCGATATAGACGTCTCTTCAACCGATTCGATCAAACAGGTCGTAGAAAAAATCAACAAATCGACCGACTCTCTTATAGAGGCATCGATAATCAATACCGGTGGAGCGAACCCTTATCATATAATTTTGAAATCGACAAATACGGGATCTTCGAACAATATAACGATCAGCGGGGATTATAATTTCGATCAAGTGGGAGAAGGCGCAAAAGATGCGAAATTCAATCTTGACGGCATAGACATAACAAGAAAGAGCAATAAAATAGACGATCTGATTGAAGGCGTAACGATCACTCTTGAAAAAGAGGGAAAGACGGATATCGCCGTAAAACAGGACAATACGAAACTTCTTGAAGGTATGGAGAAGTTCGTTCAACAATATAACGCATTGATTGAAGGATTTAGCGAAAGTACGAAATTTGACAAAGAGACCAAAACAACCGGTCTTTTTCAAGGAGACTCTTCCGTTAGAAACGCCGAAAACATGATCAAAGACGCGTTTATTCTAACTATCTCCAAAGATAAAAAAATGATGAACGATTTCGGACTGGAGATAAAAAGAGACGGAACTATCGAGTTTGACAAAAACAAATTTGAGACGGCGCTAAAAGAGGATCCGCAATCTCTCGAAGATTTTTTTAGAGGAACAAACGGAAGAGACGGAGCTTTCAACAGACTCGAAAGTGCGATATTCGATATCAAGACAAGTTCCAACGGCGTACTTAAATCTCTTGCAAAAAACCTCGAAAACGACGCCACAAGACTTCAGGAGCAACAAAAAGCTGCACAAAAAAGATTGGATGACCGATATAGTATTATGGCAAAGAAATTTGCGTCATACGATTCGATTATCGCGAAACTCAATTCTCAGGGGGACACTCTCACTGCGATGATAGATGCCGAAATGGCAAAGAAAAACTAAAAGCTAAGGATTAAAATGAGACAGTGCGCTTATCAGGCATACAGCCAAAACCAGACGGGAGTCTATTCGCCCGAAAAACTGATAGAGATGCTTTATGAGGGATTGCTGAAATTTACATCTTTGGCAAAAAGGGCGATCGAGAACAACGATATGGAAGCCAAAGCCAAATGGATCAACAAATCGACGGACATATTCATCGAGCTTATAGATTCGTTGAAAAACGACGGTTCCCAAATGACCGCCTATTTAAGCGGCCTATATATGCACCAGATAAAGACATTGAATCAAGCGAACATAAACAACTCCACGCAAGAGCTAGATACGATCATTCATGTAGTAAAAGTTCTACTACAGACATGGAGAGAGGAGACCAATATTGCATACGAAGTGGCTTGATAATTTCAAAATTTCCGTCGTTGAGAAAAATTTTTCCAAAATGGAAGAGTTACTTGAATCGATGCCGGAGATAAAAAGTATAAATGACTTAAAAACCGCGGTCGCTTTAATAAACGAAGCGAAAAAACTTTTGGCGATCGAACAAAAAGCTCTTAAAGAGAATATGGCGAAAGTGAATAAAAGTAAAAAGTTCTTCGAAAACGTCGTAAACGAAAGCAGTTTCAGCAAATCATGCTAGACTTTCGGCAGCCGCCATTTTAATTTTATCGCCACCACTCTCAAAATCAAGCCTACGCAAAATACCGCCGTTATAGATCCGACACCAAGAAGCTCGGTCTTATTCAGCACATAGATCAAAACGCCGGTTATGATTGCGACCGAGCCGTAAAATTCACCGGTCAATACCAAAGATATTTTGTTTATTAGAATATCTCTTAATACCCCTCCTCCAACGGAAGTAACAAGAGAAAGAAGAACGACACCGAAAAAATTGAACCCGGCTTCGATACCGACAAGCGCTCCCGAAATCGCAAACGACACAAGTCCCAAAGAGTCGGCAAAAAGAAAAAAGCGATTTTTCTCGAGACTAGAGTATCTGTTTATTTTAAGAAGAGTCGCGATCGATACGACGGCTATAACAAAAACAGAAGCACCGTTATTGGTAAAAGCGTAAACCGTTTTATCCGCTATCAAATCACGAATAACTCCACCTCCAAGCGCCGTTAAAAACGATGCGATAAAGATACCCAGCATATCGAGTTTAGCACTTCCCGCCACCAAAAAGCCGCTTAACGAAAAAGAGAGTATACCGATAATCTCCGCTATCTCTAAAACCTCCATAAAAAAACCTTAAGCATACACCCGCAAGCTTTTGAGAGAATCTTTTTTCGCACTCAATCCGATATTGATTGCACTTATCAAAGCGTTAACGGAAGAATAAGTGATATTCTCAGCCAAACCGACTCCGAAAAAGAGTCTTTCATCCATTTTTATTCCGATGTAACTTACAGCTTTAGCATCACTTCCTTTTGAAAGAGAGTGTTCGAAATAACTCTCTATCTCAAACTCGACACCCGAATCTTTTACCATTTCGCTTATAGCCTCTATGATACCCGATGAGACGATCTTCATTTTAAAAATTTCATCGGCAATATCGATTTTTGCGGACACCTCGATTTTTTTACCCAAAATAGCCACTTTAAGATCGGTTAAACGAAGCGGTTCGTCGATATTTAAAAAATTATCGAAAAATAGAGCATAAATCTCCTCTTCACTAAGCACGCCCTCTTTTGATTCACTCTCTTTTTGCATCACTTCCGCAACATAGGGCATCATCTCTTTAGGTATATCAAAACCGAATCTCTCCGACAATAAAAAAGCCACACCTCCTTTACCGGATTGGGAATTGACCCGCACGATCGATTTATAGTCTCTTCCCACATCTTTGGGATCGATAGGAAGATATGGAACGCTCCAGTAACTCATATGTTTTTGTTTTTGCATACCTTTTTTGATCGCGTCTTGATGCGAACCGCTAAACGCGGTATATACCAATTCACCGACATAAGGGTGTCTAGGATGTGTTTTGATTTCGTTGCAGTATTCCGCAACTTCGACGATTCTATCGATATTGTCCAATTTAAGTTTAGGGTCAACGCCTTGAGTGAACATATTTAAGGCCAGGGTCACTATATCCACGTTTCCTGTTCTCTCTCCGTTACCCAAAAGAGTACCTTCTACACGATCCGCACCGGCCATCAATGCAAGTTCGGTTGACGCCACGGCGGTTCCTCTGTCGTTATGCGTGTGAACACTGACAACGATTTCCTCTCTTTTTTCAAGGTTACGACACATCCACTCTATCTGATCCGCATAAATATTGGGCGTCGCTACTTCTACAGTCGATGGAAGGTTTATAATTACCTTCTCACCTTCTTTCGGATTCCACCTATTCGTAACTTCATTACAGATCCTAGCCGCAAAATCGAGTTCAGTTTGCGTAAAACTTTCGGGAGAGTATTCCAATGTAACCAAACCGCCAAACTTTCCGAAATACTCTTTTATCCAATCGACACCCTTTAAAGCCATTTTGACTATCTCATCTTGCGATTTCTCAAATACGACTTCTCTTTGAAGCGTCGAAGTGGAGTTATATAGATGAACTATCACATTTTTAGCGCCTTGTAACGCTTCTGCGCTCCTTTTTATAAGATGCTCTCTTGCTTGCGTTAAAATACCGATCGTTACATCCTCGGGAATCATTTCGTTTTCGATCAGATGACGACAAAACCGATACTCGGTTTCACTCGCGCTGGGAAAACCTATCTCTATCTCCTTA
>Ga0256914_1001461_pt1 | contig 21242 bp, 16 predicted proteins | sample HulkmetaG_FD_191571 | JGI IMG/M metagenome (GOLD analysis project Ga0256914, IMG submission 191571) | Hydrothermal chimney microbial communities from Main Endeavour vent field at the Juan de Fuca Ridge, Pacific Ocean - Hulk | ecosystem: Environmental > Aquatic > Marine > Hydrothermal vents ... | reverse complement strand
CAAGCCCGTGGCCAAGCCTGGATGGTACCGCGACGGCGGTTCGGTCCACATGAGCGGTTACTATCCCAATCCGAAGTGCGGTGAGCACCCCCGGAAGGGTGTCTCTCCGGACCTGGCCTGGAACGTGATCTACCACACCACCACCCCTCCCTACGTCGAGACCAAGATCTGCGGCGGCAACAGGTCCTGGAACATGAGCCTGGGCTTCTCCACCCCCGTTCTCCAGGCCTACGCGGTGGACCCCGCCGCAAAGTGCACCAAGAAGACGGGGAAGCCCGACTTCGGTTACGCCGCCCTCTGGCCCGATCTCACCGACCTGGAGAAATACGGCTACAAGGCCAATTTCGGTTGGAGGATCCGGGCGGCCAACTTCCCCGGCGCCGTAGCGGCCATCATCGTCGCCCCTACGGTGATCCGCAAAGGCGTCCAGATTCCCGGCGTCGGCGACTGGTTCATCAATCCCTTCGGAATCGTGGTCTTCTCCGGGAAACTGAACACCACCGGCGTCGTGACCACTCCCGCCATCGACGTGGGCTTCGCCTCCTACAGGGAGTTCCTGGCCGGCACCAGCCTCTACGCCCAGGGAGGTGTCTTCGGGAACGGCAAGTACGCCTTCACCAACTGGGTGGGCATCGAGTTCTGATCCCCTTCCCAACCGAACCTCTTCAGCCTGGAAAGGACGGCCCCCCGGGGCCGTCCTTCTTTTTCGGCGTTGACCGGAAGGAGGGTCCGGATCAACCTGGTTTCCGGGGAAGAAGGGGGCGCCCCGGGAGGTGGAACCATGGAATACCGTTTTCTCGGAGCATCGGGACTCAAAGTCTCGGCCCTCTCCTTCGGCTCCTGGGTCACCTTCGGGACCCAGCTCGACGAGGAAGAGGCGGGCCGGTGCATGGACGCCGCCTGGGAGGCGGGAGTCAACTTCTTCGACAACGCCGAGGTCTACGCCGATGGGCTCTCGGAGATCCTCATGGGGAGGATCCTGGCGCGGCGGGGTTGGAAGCGGTCGGACTACGTGGTCTCCACCAAGCTCTTCTGGGGAGGGAAGGGGCCCAACGACAGGGGGCTTTCCCGCAAGCACATCCTGGAAGGCATGGACGCCTCCCTGAAACGGCTGGGCCTGGACTACGTGGACCTGGTCTTCTGCCACAGGCCGGACATCCATACTCCCATCGAAGAGACGGTCCGTGCCATGGACCACCTGGTCCGAACGGGAAAGGCCCTCTACTGGGGGACCAGCGAGTGGGAGGCCTGGAGGATCAGGGAGGCCTTCGCCGTGGCCCGGAGGGAGCACCTGACTCCGCCCACCATGGAGCAACCCCAGTACAACATGTTCCACAGGGAGAGGGTGGAGAAGGAATACGCTCCCCTCTACGAGGATTTCGGCCTGGGTACCACCATCTGGAGTCCCCTGGCCGGGGGGATCCTGACGGGGAAATACAACAAGGGTATACCAAAGGGGAGCCGGGCCGACCTGGAGGGCTACGAGTGGCTCCGGGAGCGCTACACCAACGAGGAGGGCCGCCGGAGGATCGAGAAGGTGGAACGCATGAAACCCCTGGCGGCCGAGCTGGGTTGCACCATGGCCCAGCTGGCCCTTGCCTGGTGCCTGAAGAATCCCAGGGTGAGCACGGTGATCACCGGGGCCTCCCGGGCTTCCCAGGTGGAGGAGAACATGAAGGCCCTGGAGGTCCTTCCCAGGTTGACCTCCGATCTGATGGAGAGGATCGAGGAGATCCTCGGGAACAGGCCCGCCCCGCCCTACGACTTTCGCGAGATGTAGGCCCCCCGGAGCGGGGCCGGAAAGAAGCGAGCCCCCGGGCACACCGGCCCGGGGGCTCGCTTCCATGTCTTTCCTCTGGTCGGGGCGACTGGATTTGAACCAGCGACCTCTGCGTCCCGAACGCAGCGCTCTAGCCAAACTGAGCCACGCCCCGCCGCGGAAGGAGAAGGCTAGCGGGAATCCTCTTTCCGGGCAAGAAGGGGGTGGAACTTTCCCGGCCCGCCTCCAGGATGGTGCCATGGCGTTCTTGGAGGAGGATCTCGCCCTGGAACTGCTTCTCCGGGAGAGGCTGGTTCTCCGGCTCAGGATGGAGGACGGTCCCCGGGCCCTGTCGGCCTTGAAGGCCCTCCGGCGGGGGGGCATCCGGGCCGTGGATATCGATCCCCCCGGGCCCGGGCCGGCGGCCTTCGTCCTTTCCCGGCTTCGGAGGGAACATCCCCTCCTGGTGGGGGCTGGGAGTCTGGTCACGGCCGAGCAGGTCCGGGAGGCCTCCCGGTTCGGGGCGGCCTGGGGGGTGATTCCCGGGCCCAGGAAGGATCTGGTGGACGCCGGGAGGGAAGAGGGTCTCCTCCTTCTCGTCCGTGTCCGGACGGAGGCGGACTTGTCCAGGGCCCTTCGTTTGGATGCGGCCTGTCTCCTCCTGGCTCCCCCACTTGCAGGGAAGGGATGCTCCCTTCCTCGCCTCTTGGGAGAGGGGGCCCTCTCCGCCGGGATCGAAGCCCCCTGGGGGGCCTCACCGCCCCCTTGGGCTTCCTTCCACCTGGTCACGAGGGGGCTCCTTCCGCAGGGCTTCCTGGAAGAAGGCCGTTTTCCCGAATTGGAGAGGCTCGTCGGAGAGGGCCTGGAAGAGCTGGCGGGGGAGGGGAGGGAAGGGCTCTAGGTCGTGACCTCCAGGATCTTCAGGAGGCGGGTCTTGCTTCCGATCTCCACTTCCACCGTCTCTCCGACCTTGGCGCCCTGCAGGGCCTGGCCGAGGGGGCCCGTGTAGGGGATTTCGCCCTTGGTGAAATCGTAGTCCCCTCCGCCCACGAGGACGTATACGAATTCCTGGTCCTTGTCCAGGTCCAGGACCTTCACCTTGGAACCGATGACGACCTCCCCTTCCACGGACTGGACCGGGGCGGTCATCACCCGGCAGGAGGCGACCTTCTCCCTCAGTTGCATGACCATGGCGAGAAAGAGTTGTTCGTCTTCCCTTGCCGCGTCGTACTCGCTGTTCTCGGAGAGGTCGCCGTAGGAGGCGGCTTCCCCGATCCTCCTCCTGGCGTCCTCCAGCCTGGCCTCCGCTTCGGCCAGTTGCTTGCGCAGGGCGTCGTATTGTTCTTGCGTAACCAGAATTTCGTCCATGGTTCCTTCCTCTCGCGTAGGGAAGATTCAAGGCTCCCGGAATAGGCGGAGGTCCAGTTCTCCCCCGCCTTTCCCGGGGTAGAGGGTCCTGGCCGACCAGACGGCCCCTCCCCTGGTCCACCGGGCGGTCACCCGGCATGGGACGGGGGGGACCCCCCGGGCCAGGAACCTGCCCTTGGAATCGGCCAGGACTACCACAGGAATCCACCCCAGCGCCAGGGGCTCCAGGAGAATCCGGGCCCCCGGGGCTGCCCCGCCGCCTTGGAGTCGGACCCTTCCCTCAACGACCAGGCCCTCGGGGAGGGCCAGATCCAGGTGAACCGGGGCGGCTCCCACCCGGATCCTCCTCTCGATCCCCGCCCGGCCCGGCGCCCGGGCCCGGAGGATGTGGACTCCCTTTCCTACTCCCAGGAAGAGGAAGGAGCCGTCCGGGGCGGGGGGGGTGGTCCGGGAGAGGAGTTCTTCCGGAACAGGGCTTCCCCGGGGAGGGAGAAGCTCCACCTCGGCCCGTCGGAGGGCCCGGGCGTCCGGCCCCTTCAGCGTCCCCGACAGGCGGGTTCCCAAGGGCAGGACCAGGTCTCCCAGGTCCAGCTTCTCCTTGCCCGTCAAGGGCGGAGTGAGGAGGAGTCCCCAGGGCCCCCCCTCCCGGGAGGGGACGAAGAGGACGGCCCTTTGGGGGCCCGGCGGGACGGGAAGGGCCCAGGCCCCTTCCTTTCCGGTCCTTCCCGTGACGATCCAGGATGTCCAGCCCAAGGGGGTGATCTTCCTTCCCAGGGCGGCAAGGGGGTGGTTCCCGGCAGGCTCCCCGCCGGGAAGGAGGAGCTTACCTTCCAGGACGAAGGGAGGATCGGGACGGATCTCCACCTTCCGGACCTGGCCCGGCCGGGAAGGGGCCCACCAGAGCAGGGCCGGCGGGCGGCCCGGGAAGACCAGGTCCAGGCGGTGGGCCTCTCCGTCGGGGGGGATTTCGGTCAGGCGAAAAACACCGGAGGAGGAGGCCCGGGCCCAGGGAAGGAGTCTCCCGTCCAGGTAGAAACGGGTTCGTTCCCTCTCCCGGCCCGGAAGGTCCAGGATCCTCCCCTCCAGGACGGCTCCCCTTCCGAGGGCCGGGGAGAGGGTCCTCTCTTCGCCCGGCCGGAGTCGAACCTTACCCTTCCAGGCCGCTCTTCCCTGGACGAGGAGGAAGACCCGGGCCGGTCCGGCGGGCAGGGAAGCCAACCGGAGGGGGCCGGGCAGGATCCCCTCGACCTGGAAGGTCCGAACCGCCCCCGTCCCCGGCGGAGGCGCTGTGGTGAGGGTCAGGCGGGCCCTGAGGCCTTTCGGGACATGGATCCGAAGGGTCAGGGCCGCGTCCTTTTCTGTTTGGAGGAGGATGGTCTGGCCCCCGAAGAAGGGGCCCCGCCATGCCCAGCCCGGATGGTCCTTCCAGGCCAGGGCGACGGGGAGGCCCCTGGGAAGGAGGATCCGGGCCCTTCCGAAACGGAAGGGGACCCGGCGGACCTGGAGGGGAAAGGGGAGTTTCCCCGCCAGGGCCGGAAAGGACGCCGCAGGGGAGCGTCCCACCAGGAGCACCCCTTCCCGGGGAACTTCCCCTTCCGGGGAGAGGATCCGCACCCGAAGGGGGGCCGTGGCGGATGGAACGCCTCCGGCAGGCCCCTCCTGGAGGCGGGCTCTCCCGGGAAGGAGGGGGAGGAGGAAAAAGAGGAGAAGGCGGGGAAAGGCCCCCTTTCCGGCCCGGAGGCGGGGAGGGGCCTCCCTTCTCACTTGAGCTCTTTCCGGGCGGAGATCACCTTCCCGACCAGGCCGTACTCCTTGGCCTCCTCGGCGTTGAGCCAGAAGTCCCGGTTCACGTCGGCCAGAACCTTCTCCGGGGTCTGTCCCGAGGCGTCGGCGATGATCTTGTTGTAGCGCTCCCGCATCTTGAGGATTTCCTTGGCCGTAATCGCCAGGTCCGATGCGTCGCCCTGGCTTCCCGTGGCGGGCTGGTGGATCAGGAAGCGGGAGTGGGGAAGGGAGAAGCGGTTCTTCTTGTCTGCACCCAGGTAGATGAGAACCGCCGCCGATGCGCATACTCCGTTGACCACCGTCCGGACCGGGCATTCCGTGAACTTGAGGATGTCGTAGATGGCGAACCCCGAGTCGGCGTTTCCACCGGGGGAATTGATGAAAACGGTGACGGCCTCCTTGGGGTTCTGGTTTTCCAGGATCAGAACCTTGGCCTGGATGTCCATGGCCATCTCGGGGGTGACCGCCCCCGAGACGAGGATCGTCCGGGCCTCCAGGAGCTTTCGTTCCAGGTAGCCCTTTCCGCCGGCCTCGCCGTCCCCATCTTTCAGGGTCGGGGGATTCAGGGTCGGATTCGCATGGCTGGGACGGGGCTTCTGTACCATTTGGAGTCTCCTGGTCTGGGTTTTCCTCGGCTCCTTGCTTCCTTCGGGGAGAAGGGGCTCTCCCCTGAAGGGTTTGAATTCTAGGCCCCTGGGGCCGGGTTTTTCAAAGAGGGAAAGGGGCGGGGCCCCTCCCGGGGCCCGTCCCGGCGGGAAGGGAGGAGAATTTTTTACGGAAAGGGCCTGGATCTTTCGGGCCCAGGGGCTAGCTTGAAATCCTCATCCGGGGAGGGCAGACTTCCCCGGCCGGGCGGGAGGCCCGGGATTCCTTCGTTTCGCTCCTTTTCAGGTGGCGCGAGCCTGGAAGCAAGCTCCCCCGAGGGAAGCCTTGAAACCAGCCTGATTCTTCTGCTATAAGAAGGAGGCCGGAGGTTAGGGGAAGGGCGCCCGCCTTCTGAGGGATCTGGAAGAGAGGGTTCCCCTGAAAGCAGGAGGGAAACCCTCCTGGAAGAGGCGGCGAGGGAGGTTCACGAAAGCCAGGAGATACGCGGCATCCGGCAAGTTGAGGGTGAAACCCCAAGATCCGGGGATCCTCCAGGGAGGGGACTTCCAATCCCGGCCTCAGGTATCCCCAGGCCCGGCTTTGGCCGGGCGGAGAATCTTTTCCCAACAAGGACGGGCTGAAGAAAAGGAACCATGGAGAACCAGAACGCGAGCCGTCCCAAGTCAGGGTCGAACCGCAGGCGCGCACCCAAGAGGCGCCGCAAGCACAGGAATCCCAACTATATTCCCCAGTACGAGGGGCCCACCGTCGAAGGGGGAGGGATCCTGGAAATCGGGTCCGAAGGCTTCGGTTTCCTCAGGCAGGCCAAGAACAACTTCCTTCCGGGAGAGGACGACATCTACGTTCCCCCGGGCTTGATCAACCAGTTCAAGTTGAGGGAGGGGTCGGAAGTCATCGGCCAGGTGGGCCAACCCAGGAGGCCCGGCCAGAAGCCCCTGATGGTCTCGGTGGAGACCGTGGACGGCCTGCCTCCGGAGGAACGGATGGAGAAGCCCCATTTCAAGGAGCTCACCTCCATCGACCCCGAACCCATGTTCGTCCTGGAACCTGGAGACGGGGATATCAGCCTGAGGATCATGGACCTCCTCACGCCCATAGGAAAGGGCCAGAGGGGGCTCCTGGTGGCCCCGCCCAGGACGGGGAAGACCGTCCTCCTCCAGAAGGTCGCCTCGGCCATCGAGAAGAACTACCCCGAGGTGGAGCTCATGGTGCTCCTCATCGACGAGAGGCCCGAGGAGGCCACGGGCTGGAGGCGCTCCCTGGGAGATCGGGGGCTGGTCCTCTGTTCCACCCTGGACGAGATGGCCAGGAACCACGTAGCCCTCTCGGAGATCGTCCTCAAGCGGGCCCATCGCCTCGTGGAGTGCGGCAAGGACGTGGTGATCGTTCTCGACTCCATCACGCGCCTCGCCCGGGCCTACAACGCGGAGATCAAGAACTCCGGCCGGATCCTCACGGGAGGAATCGATTCCCGGACCATGGAGAAGCCCAAGAAGTTCTTCGGCTCGGCGAGGAACGTGGAGGAAGGCGGCTCCCTCACCATCCTGGCCACGGCTCTCATCGAGACGGGTTCCAAGATGGACCAGGTGATCTTCGAGGAGTTCAAGGGGACGGGGAACATGGAACTGGTCTTCTCCAGGACCCTGGCGGACCGGCGCATCTTCCCGGCCATGGACATCGAGCTCTCGGGAACGAGGAAGGAAGAGAAGCTCCTTCCCCAGGAGGCCCTGAACCGGATCTACACCTTGAGGAGGGTCCTGGCCAAGTTGAGGCCCCACGAGGCCATGCCCCTGCTCATCGAGAGGCTCAAGAAGACCAAGTCCAACGCGGAGTTCCTGGCCGCTTTCAAGGCCACGGAGGAGGACATCTAGGGGGGCGGGGGCGCTTCGGGGGAAATGAGGCGGATTTTTCCCGTTTTCCCGCCAACACCCGCCTTGATCCGGTCGTAGTGCCTTCTTAGAATCCCCGCCTTTCCTGCAGGACGAGGGGCCTAACCCTCTCCCTGTCAACAGATTGGGTTCCTTGTGAGAAGGGTCTTCGGGTAGAGCCATGATCGAAGTAGAGAACCTGGAGAAGCATTACGGTCCCACCAGGGCTCTGGCAGGGATCACCTTCGAAGTCCCCCGTGGGGAGGTCCTGGGCTTCCTGGGCCCCAATGGAGCCGGAAAGACCACCACCATGAAGATCCTCACGGGCTTCCTCTATCCCGACGGAGGATCCGCCAGGATCGGGGGGCTCGACGTGCTCCAGCAACCCCTGGAGACGAGGAGGCTCGTGGGCTACCTTCCCGAGTCCAACCCGCTGTATACGGAGATGAGTGTCATCTCCTACCTCAAGTTCGCCGCCGACGTCCGGGGCGTTCCTCCGGGGCAACGCAAGAGCGCCGTCGAGAGGGTCGTCAAGGATTGCGGCCTCCAGGGGGTGAGGGGGAAGGACATCGGCGAACTCTCCAAGGGCTACCGCCAGAGAGTCGGCCTGGCCCAGGCCATGATCCACGACCCGGAGGTCCTCATCCTGGACGAACCCACGTCGGGGTTGGATCCCAACCAGATCGTGGAGATCCGGCGCCTCATCAAGAAGATCGGCCAGGAGAGAACGGTCATCCTCTCCACCCACTACCTGCAGGAGGTGGAGGCCACCTGCGGCAGGGCCATCATCATCCACCAGGGCCGGATCGTCGCCGACGGCACCCTGGAGGAACTGGCCGCGCGGGAGGGTTCCCTTCCTGTTTCGGTTGGGGTGATCGGACCCTACGACAGGGTGAAGGCCCAGCTCCTGGAGTTCGCCGGAAAGGGGAACGTGGAAGAAACGGGCCGGAACGGGAAGGCCTCCTTCTTCCGGTTGAGCGGCCTTCCCAAGGACATCGGCACCGAGGCGGTCTTCGATCTCCTGGTGACCCGCAACGGCTGGAAACTCGTGGAACTTCACAGGGAGGCGCCCAGACTGGAAGCGGTCTTCCGGAAGCTCACCGGCGGCTCCGAGGAGCCCGTCCCCGAAGAGGAGGAGACGGCGGGGGCTGAAGTCGGCGCCTCCACCTCTCCGGACGAGGAGAAGGGAGGTCAGGAATGAGCAGGACCTTGATCATCGCAAAGAGGGAGTTCGCCGCCTACTGGCTCTCTCCCATCGCCTACGTGGTGCTCTACCTCTTCCTCTTCCTGAACGCCTATTTCTTCCTGAATCCCATGTTCTTCGAGCTGGGCGTGGCCACGGCCCAGAACATGTTCAATTTCTGGGGCCAGCTCTTCATCTTCTTCATCCCCGCCGTGACCATGAGACTCTGGGCCGAGGAACGCAAGCAGGGGACCCTGGAACTCCTGCTCACCTACCCGGTGAAGGTACCCGAGCTCGTGGCCGGGAAGTTCCTCGCCGCCCTGGCCTTCATGGGGATCGGGATCCTTCTCACCCTCCCGGCGGTCTTCACGGTGGCCCACTTCGGCGACCTGGACTGGGGCCCCGTGATCGGCGGTTACCTGGGGGGGATCCTGATGGTCTCCGCCTACTTGTCCCTGGGGCTTTTCTTCTCCAGTCTTACGGAGAACCAGATCGTCGCCTTCCTGCTCACCCTCTTCGCCCTTCTCCTCCTCAACATGAGCCTCTTCATCCAGGGGATGGAAAGGGGCAACCTTCCCTACTGGGTCACCCTGCTTCTCGGGTGGATCGGCCTGGGAGACCATTTCTTTTCCCTCGCCAAAGGTGTGGTGAGTTCCAGGGACGTGCTCTATTACCTGGCCTTCACGATCTTCTTCCTCTGGATGAACGCCCTGGTCCTCGAGGCCAAGAAGTGGAGGGGATAAGCGATGCCCGAGAAAAAATACCTGAAAGAGGACTTCTTCCTCCACCTCGTGATCCGGATCGTCCTCCTCTGCGTGATCTTCGTGGAGGTGCTCTTCCTCTCCCAGTGTGAAATCACCCGGGTGGACCTGACCCAGGACAAGCTCTACACCCTGACCAATTCCACCCTCAACCTTCTCAAGCACCTGAAGAAGCGGGTCCTCATCAAGGCCTTCTTCACCAGGGACGTGCCTCCCCAGGTGAAGCCCGTCCACGAGAGGATCAAGGACTACCTGGACGAATACCAGGCCCGCTCGGGAGGGAAGGTCGTCGTGGAGATGGTGGATCCCGAGGACGACCAGACCCTCCGGGACGAGGCGGACCGCCTCGGGATCCAGGGAATCCCCCTGGGTTCGTCCACGGGAAACCAGCTCTCCCTCAAGCGGGTCTACCAGGGCCTGAGAATCCGGGTCGGAGACAGGCAGAAGGTCCTGGATCTCAGCAAGCTCGTCCTTTCGGCGGCCCAGACCGGGAAGGTCCCAAGCCAGTTCGAGTACCTGCTCACCAACGCAATCTCCGAACTGGTCCTGGAGAAGAAGCCCAAGATCCTGGTCTACGCCAAGTCCGAGACCCCCCCGGCAATGAATCCTTTCATGCGGAACCAGGGGGTGACCTACAGGAACTTCAAGGACGCCTTCAAGGGGCGCTACCAGGTCGAGGAGACGGAGCTCAAGGCGGACTCGGTGGAGGACGCCCATCTTCCCGGGGACACGGACCTTCTCATCGTTGTGAAGCCCAAGGACTTCACCCCGCAACAACTCTTCATGATCGACCAGTTCCTCGTGGACGGGGGAAAGGTCCTCTTCTTCATCGACCAGCAGGACTTCGACTTCGGGAAGATGTGGAAGACCGACTTCAACACGGGTGTGGACGACCTGCTCAAGCACTACGGGTTGAACGTCAAGAAGGAACTCGTGGCGGACCTCCTGAAGAACCTGAGCTACCCCGTGCCCCAGAGGGCCAGGATCGGGGACCGGTTCATGACGGTGGGATACGTCCGGGTCCCGTATCCCTACTGGGTGGTCGCCGCAAACGTGGACTGGGCGGAAGTTACGGAAGGCAAGTATCCAGAGGCTCTTCCCGGCATGAACCGGTCCAACCCGGCCGTGGCCAAGCTGGAGAGCGCCCTCTTCCTCTGGGCCTGCCCGGTGGAGCCCTTGAAGAAGCTTCCCCGGGGGGTGAAGGCCGACGTGCTGATCCGGACCTCCCCGGTGGCCCTGACCGAGGATGTCCCCCAGAGCGTGGACCCCGGGATGGACGAGATCGGGATCAAGCAGTTCCTGGCCAAGTTCAACAGGCGTTACAGTTCGGAGAAGTCCTCCCAGGTGCCCCTGGCGGCCTATGTGAAGGGCAAGTTCACATCCTACTTCAAGGGTAAGAAGCTTCCCGAGTTCCCCAAGGGGGAAGAGGACAAGAACAAGTCGGATTCCGCCTCCAAGCCTGCTTCCAAGCCTGCCTCCAAGCCCGCTTCCAAGCCGGCGAAGGACGAGCTCAAGTGGGTCGAGAAGGGCGGGAAGGAAGGAGAACTCGTGGTGGTGGGCGATTCCACCTTCACGGAGGACACCTTCTTCAACGAGAACAACGGAACTTTGTATGAAGGGGACCGGGCCCTGGTTCTCAACCTGGTGGACTGGATGGCCCTGGACCCGGAACTGGTGGAACTCCGGACGCGGGACACCAAGGTCCGCCTCCTCCAGGTGGTCAAGCCCCGGGAGAACGAGACCCCGGACCAGTACCAGGCCAGGAGGAAGAAGACCATCCTCATGGTCCGGGTGGCCAACATGCTGATCGTCCCTCTCCTTCTCGTGATCATGGGGCTTCTCATCTGGCTGTGGCGGAGAGCCCGCAAGAGGAGCTTCGTCCGGTCCCTGGGTTGAGTCGAGGAGGACACCGATGAAGACGAACCTCTGGCTTTTCGTTGTGGCCCTGGTCCTGGCGGTGGCGTCCTACTTCCGGATGGACAGCATCCGCCAGTCCTTCGTGGACGTCAGGGAGATCCCCAAGATGTTCCCCGGCTTTACTCCCGACCGGGTCAATACGGTGGTCATCAGGAAGATGGACCTGAAGGCCATGGAGAAGGAGAAGAACGCTCCCGGCGTCAAGAAGGGGAACGAGGAACCCAAGTGGGAGCATGTGACCCAACTCGTGCGCAAGTCGGACAAGTGGTTCGTCCACTACCCCAGCGGGCTGGAGTTCCCCGCCGACAAGAACCTGGTGAAGGAGCTCCTGGACAACGTCCGTGACGTGCCGGCCTCCAAGACGGACGTCGTGAGCGACGACCCCGAGTCCCACGAGGAGTACGAGGTGGACGAGAAGCACGCCGTCCAGGTCATCGCCTTCGACAAGGACGGCAAGCAGATGGCCTTCCTTCTCGTGGGGCGCAAACCCAAGGCGGAGCCCGGCTCCTCGGACTACACCGCCTGGCAGGGGGTATTCGTCCGGCAGAAGGACGATCCGCGGGTGATCCGGTACGACAAGAGCTACTGGACCGTGGATGCCGACCCCGCCCACTGGCTGGACAAGAACATCCTCTCCTTCGAGCGGGACAAGGTGAAGCGCCTCACCGTGGTGAACCCCAAGGGCCGGTGGGTCGTGGAGAAGACCAAGGACGGCAAGTGGCGCCTCAAGGAGCCCCTGGACTACCCGGCCAAGGCCTCCGAGGTGGACGCCATCCTCAACTACGTCTCCAGCCTCTACATGGAAGAGCTCATCGGGCCCAGGGACCCCCAGAGCGAGGCCAAGTGCGGAGTAGGGTCCGGCGCCAGGTACGTGATCACCGTGGAGATGAAGGACGGCAAGTCCAAGCACACCCTGCGGGTGGGCCGGAAGAACCCCGACAAGGAAGGGGAGGTCTACGCCGTGGTGGACGACAAGCCCTACATCGTCACCATCGGGAAATACATCGTGGAGAGCTTCCGCAAGACCGTGGACGACTTGAAGGACACCGAGGCGGCCTCCAAGCCCGCTTCCAAGCCTTCCGGAGGGGCCAAGGCCGCATCCCGTCCCTCCACCGGAAAAGGGAAGGGCGGGAAGTCCGCCGGGAAGGAGGGGAGGAAGCCTGCCTCCAAGCCTGCTTCCAGGCCGTCCAAAACGGGACAAAAGAAAGGAAAGTGAGCCTTCCCGGCCCGGGCCCGGTTCAAGGGACCGTCCGCAGGGGCCGATAAGAGAAGCAATCTCCTCCTTCTTATGGTAGCCGGGAGGGGTCCTGGTGGGCTCCTTCCGGCTGCTTTTTTTCCTCCCCTGGAAAACTCCCGGCGGCGGGACGGAACCGGTCCTTCTCTGTTAGACTCCTGCCATGGCCGGAGGAAAGGATCTGCGCGCCCGTTTCCGGGCGGAGATCGAAGGCCTGGGCCGCCGGAGGGCCCTGGCCCGGGCCCTGGTCCCTTTTCATCTCCTCTTTCTTTCTTGCCTTTGCAGTTGGGCCGCCCTCTTCCTCCTGGGTGGGATGGATCCGCCCCTCTGGCCCTTCCTCCTTCCCCTCCCAGTGGGGCTGGCCCTCTCCTTCTTCTTCTTTCAAAGAAAGGTCCGTCTCGACGACCCGGACCTGAAGGATCTCCTCCGGTCGGCCCTGGAGGTGGAGGATTCCCATCCCTACGCCCGCTCCCTCCTCCTGCAGGCCCGGACCGCTCTGGAGGAACGGCGTCCTTCCCTCGTGGAGGGGGCCTTCCGGGAGGCCCGCCGGCCCAGGCCTTGGTATCTCCTCTACGCCCTCCTGGCCTTCCTCCTCCTCCTGGACTGGGTGGGGCCCCTTCCCTGGTCCTCCTGGGCTCCGGGAGGGGAGCGGCGGCCCCTGGGCCTCCCTCTAGCCGGCGGAGGGAAGGGGCGCGCCCCTTCGGCCGGCTCGGGATCGGGCAGGGAAGGCCTTTCTCCTGGGAGGGCCCGGGTGGGTGGGGGGCAGGGAAAGACTTCCCCCGGGGAGGGTTCCAGGAAGGAAGGGGCAGGAAGGAAGGGTAGGGCCGGGAAACCGCCCTCCCCCAAGCCTTCGGCTCCCCGGGGCAGGAAGGGCCCGGGCCTTTCACGGAGGCCTTCCCCGGGGAGGGTCCCGGGAGGAGCGATCCGGCCCCGGTCGGAGGAGAAGATCCTCTTCTCCCTCCCCTCGGCCGGTCCGGGGCCCAAGCACCGCAAGAAGGTCTACACCACCCGGGGCGCACCTTCCTCCCCTCCGGGGGAGGGCCGGGCCGGAACGAGGCCGGGGGCCCCTGGGAAAGAGGGAGGACCGGGCCGGCCCATCCCGGGCCGTGGAAGAGAGGGAGAGAGGAAGGCCCCGCCCCCCCTGGCCCGGGCCTGGAAAAGGGCCGCCGAGAGGGCCCTGGGGGACGGCCTCCTCTCTCCCGGAGAGGCCTGGCTCGCCTCCCGCATGGCCCAGGCCTGGAGGAAGTGATGGGATTCCTCTCGGACGATCCTCTCCTCCCCGCCCTTTGCGACGAGTTGCTCCTGGTGACCCGCCGCCTGCGGGCCATTCCCGAGGAGGGGGGTCGGGGCTGGAAGGGGGGCTGGGTGGCCCGGGGGCCCTTCAAGGAGCACAGGCGCTACGTTCCCGGTGACGAGCCCCGCCGGGTGGACTGGCACGCCTATGCCCGCACGGGAGAGCTCTACGTGAAGGTCTTCGAGGCCGACCGGGGGGAAGTCCTTCCCCTCCTGGTGGACCTTTCCGCTTCCATGGAATTCGGGAGTCCGCCTCGGTGGCGCCTTGCCCTGCGGGCCGCGGCGGCCCTGGTCTACGCCGGCCTGGCCCTCCTGGAGCGGGTGGACCTGGTCCTCACCTTCGGGGGTGGACGCTGGTCCGCCCTCTCTCTCAGGGGGGGCGGCGACCTCCGGGAGGGCTGGCTCTTCCTGGAAGGGGCCCGGCCCGGAGGCAGGGGGAGCGCCGCCGAGGCCCTGAGAAGCCTGTTGAAGGGCCGCCGGGGCGGCACCCTCTGGTGGGTCTCGGACTTCTTTCCCCTGGACGGGAGGGCCCTGGACCAGGCCGTGGAAAGGCGGTTCCGGGTGCGCGGGATCCTTCCCCTGGTTCCCCAGGACGGGAATCCCCGCCTCCCCGGAACGGTCCGCCTCAGGGGCCTGGAAGGGGAAGGGGAGGCCCCCTTGCGGGCCACTCCCAAGCTCCTGGAGCGGGTGGTGCGGCTCTGGGAAGGCGAGATGGAACGGGTCGGGGCCCGCCTCGCCCAGACCGGCGGCGGCCTTTACCGGTTGCGCCCCTCCCGGACGGTGGAAGACCTGGCTCCTTCCCTGGTGTGAATCATGCTCTCCTTCCAGCATCCCTGGTGGCTCCTCCTGGCCCTCCTTCCTTTGCTGGCCCTCTGGCTCCTCCGGGTCCCCAGGAAGGGACTCCACCGCCTGACCTACCGGTTGGAGATCTGGATCCGGGCCGCCAGGGAGCTGAACCTCCTCCAGCCCAGGGGCCATTTCCTCCGGGACCTCCCCCTGGTTGCGGCCCTGCTCTGCTTCTCCCTGGTCCCTTCCGGACCCAGGTGGGGAGCCCGCCGGGGGGCCGGGACTCTCCTGGTGGTCCTGGACCGCTCTCCCAGCATGGGGGCCTCCCTGGGGGCGGGAAGGCCTGGAAAGGACCGCTTCACCAGGGCCCTGGAGATCCTGGAATCCAGGATGGGGGCCCTTCCCCCGGGCCTGGAGGTCCGGGTCCTGGGTGCAGGGGGACCGCGGCTCCTGCGGGAGGACGGAAGGGCGGGGGAGTTCGCCCCCTTGGCGGAGAGGCTCCGCTCCTGGGGCGTGGCCTCCCGGGGGAGGGCCAGGCTGGAGCAGGTCCTGGAAGGCCTGGCCCCCCTGGGTCTCCCTCTCCTGGTCCTTTCCGATTTCGCCGGGCCGGAAAAGCAGGCCCCGGGGAAGGCCCCGCCCTGTTCCGTCCGTTGGGTCCGGGTGGGGAGACCCCTTCCCAACGGGGCTCTCCTGGAGGGGCTCCTCCTTCCCGATTGGCCCTCCCCCGAGGTGACGGCCCGGTTCCTGGTTCGGGGCTCTCTCCTCGGAAGGAGCCTGGTGGTTCGACCCGCCCAGGGAGGGAAGGTCCTGGCGAGGCTCGCCCTTTCCTTCCCTCCCGGGAGGAAGGGGGCGGAGAGGGTGACCCTTTCCTGGGAGCGGGCCGCCGGGCCCGTGCGGGTCTCCCTGGAGCCGGGGGATGCTTTTCCCTGGGACGATACGCTTCTCTTGGAACCTCCTCCTCTCCCGGCCCTCAGGGTGGCCCTCAGGGAAGGAGATCCCGGGGAGGGTCCCTCACCGGCGGTCCGGGCCCTCCTGGAGGGCCTCACGGCGGGGAAGGGGAAGATCGTCGAGGAGGACCAGGGGCCGGACCTGGTCGTCGTGGAGGGGGGGCGACTGCCGTCTCCAATCCCCCAGGGTCCGGGTCCGGACTGGCTCCTCCTGGGAACCAGCCTGGAGGGGGTCACCCTCCCGGGAAGGCTGGAGAAGCCCCGGGTCGGTTCCTGGGACATGGGCCACCCTCTCCTGAGAGGGCTGGATCTCTCCCAGCTCGGGATCCGGTGGGCCCTGAAGGCCCGGGAAGGTGGGGCGGCCGGGCGGGCCCTGGTCCGGACCTCCCGGGGAGCTCCCCTCCTCCTCGTCCGGAAAGGTCCGCCCAAGGTGGTCCACCTTCTCTTCTTTCCCGGCCGCTCCACCCTGGGGGCCCAGCTCCTTCTGCCCAGGTTCACCCACCGGTGCCTCTCCTGGTTCTCCGGCATCGACCCGGCGGGGAGGCGGGGCCGCAGGCCGGGAGGGGGGAGACCCGACCCCGAGGAGTCGGACCTCTCCTCCCTTTCCCTTCCTCCTCCCGGGCCCAGGCCTTCCTTCGCCCTGCCGGGTGAGCCCCTGGGCCCCCCGCTCCTCCTGGGAGGCCTGGCCTTCCTGGCCTTTTGGGTCTTCTTGGCCCCTTCCGGGAGGAAGAGGAGAAGCTGACGCCTTTTCCCGGGGAGCCCCGGCGGTTACCCTCCCTGGGTCCAGCGCCGTTCCCGGAACCTCGTTTGCGGAGGATTGGAAGTGAATCGAATCGTTGGCGAAGGCCTCACCTACGACGACGTGCTCCTCTTGCCCGCCTGGTCGGAGATGCTCCCCAAGGACGCCGACACCGGGTCCTTCTTCTCCCGGACCGTCCCACTGAACACTCCCATCTCCAGCGCGGCCATGGATACGGTCACCGAGGCCAGGCTGGCCATCGCCCTGGCCCAGGAGGGGGGGATCGGCGTCATCCACAGGAATCTCTCCATCGAGGAACAGACCCGGGAGGTGGAGAAGGTCAAGCGCTCGGCCAACGGGGTGATCCTGGATCCCATCACCCTGGATCCCGATTCCCGGGCCGGGAAGGCCAAGGAGCTCATGAGGGAGCACAAGATCTCGGGTCTTCCCGTAGTGGACAGGAGGGGCAAGGTGGTGGGCATCCTGACCCACCGGGACCTCCGGTTCCTCACCTCCCTGGAGGTGCCCGTCAAGGACGTGATGACCCGGAACCTGGTGACCGCCCCCAAGGGAACCACCTTGGAGGAGGCCCGGGAGATCCTCCACAACAGGAAGGTGGAGAAGCTCGTCCTGGTGGACGAGAAGGGCGGCCTGGCCGGGCTCATCACGATCAAGGACATCCAGCTCATGGAGGAGTTTCCCCGGGCGGCCCGGGACGAGCGGGGAAGGCTCCGGGTGGGGGCCGCCGTGGGGACCTTCGACTTCGAGAGGGTGGAGGCCCTCCTGGAGAAGGGTGTGGACGTGATCGTCGTGGATACGGCCCACGGTCACTCGAAGAACGTGGTCGAAACGGTCAAGGAGATCAAGCGGAACTTCGACACCGACGTGGTGGCGGGGAACGTGGCCACCTCGGAGGGGACCAAGGCCCTTCTCGACGCGGGGGCGGACGGCGTGAAGGTTGGGGTCGGTCCGGGCTCGATCTGCACCACCCGGGTGGTGGCCGGCGTGGGGGTTCCCCAGTTCACGGCGGTTCTGGAGGCGGTCCGCGCCGCAGAGGGCACGGGGGTGCCCGTCATCGCCGACGGGGGGATCCGGCACTCCGGGGACATCGTGAAGGCCCTGGCGGCGGGAGCCGGCTCGGTCATGATCGGGGGACTCTTCGCGGGCCTGGAGGAGGCCCCTGGGGAGACGATCCTCTACAAGGGGAGGACCTTCAAGGCCGTAAGGGGGATGGGCTCCGTCGGTGCCATGATCCTGGGCTCCAAGGCCCGTTACGGCCAGGCCGACGTGACCGATGCGGAGAAGCTCGTCCCCGAGGGCGTGGAGGGCATGGTTCCCTACAAGGGGAAGCTCGCCGATTTCGTCTACCAGCTCGTGGGGGGGCTCAAGGCGGGGATGGGGTATCTCGGCGCCGGGAACCTGGAGGAACTCCGCAGGAAGGCCCGGTTCGTCAGGATCTCCAACGCGGGCCTGAGGGAGTCCCATCCCCACGACATCACCATCACCAAGGAATCCAGCAACTACAGGGCGGAACTGACGTGAGCGCGCGGCACGAGACCATCCTGGTCGTAGATTTCGGAACGCAGTACTGTCAACTCATCGCGAGGAGGGTCCGCGAGGAGGGGGTGTACTGCGAGATCACCGTGCCTTCCCTGGTGGAGAAGGACGTGGAGAGGCTGGAACCGTCGGGGTTCATCCTCTCGGGAGGGCCCGCCTCGGTCTACGACGAAGGGGCCCCCACCATTCCGGCCTCCATCCTGGAACGGGGGGTACCCGTCCTGGGGATCTGCTACGGGATGCAGTGGATGGCCCGGACCCTTGGAGGCGAAGTCGCCCGGGGCGAGAGGGGCGGGGAATACGGGCACACGGAGATCCGGGTCCTCCGGCCGGAGGACCCGCTCCTTGCGGGCGTCCCCGAGAGGACCGTGGTGTGGATGAGCCACGGCGACCGGGTGGAGAAGCTCCCTCCCGGGTTCCAGGTGATGGCCTCCTCCGGGCCTTGTCCCGTGGCCGTCATGGGCGATCCGCGGCGTGGATTCTACGGCCTGCAGTTCCACCCCGAGGTGGCCCACACCAAGGAAGGAAAGACGATTCTCCGGAACTTTCTGAGGGGAGTGTGCGGCCTCGAGGAGGAGTGGCGGCCGGGGGACTTCGTGGAGGAGACAGTGGCCAGGATCCGGGCCCAGGTGGGGGAGGACGGAGAGGTCCTCCTCGGGCTCTCGGGCGGGGTGGACTCCTCCGTGGCCGCCCTCCTCCTGCAGAGGGCCCTGGGCGACAGGCTACATTGCGTCTTCGTGGACAACGGGCTCCTTCGCAAGGGGGAGGCCCGCTCCGTGGAGGAAACCTTCCGTGGTAGGTTCCAGGTGGACCTCCACGTGGTGGATGCAGGCGACCGTTTCCTGGAGAAGTTGCGGGGCGTGACCGACCCCGAGAGGAAGCGCAAGATCATCGGCCGTGAGTTCGTCGAGGTCTTCAAGGAGAAGGCCAGGGAGTTCCGGACCTGCAGGTTTCTCGGCCAGGGAACCCTCTATCCCGACGTGATCGAGTCCGTGGCGGCCCATGGCGGGCCAACGGCCACCATCAAGACCCACCACAACGTGGGCGGCCTCCCCGAGGACCTGGACATGGAGCTGGTGGAGCCTCTCCGGGAACTCTTCAAGGACGAGGTACGGGAAGTGGGCCGGGTCCTGGGGCTCCCCGAGCTCCTCGTGGCCCGCCAGCCCTTCCCGGGGCCGGGCCTGGCCGTCCGGTGCCTGGGGGAGATCACCAGGGAGAGACTGGACGTTCTCAGGGAGGCCGACGCCGTGGTGACCGGGGAGATCGAGGCCGCCGGCCTGGCCGGGGGGCTCTGGCAATACTTCGCCGTCCTCCTTCCTGTCCGGAGTGTGGGTGTCATGGGGGACAGGCGGACCTACGAGGAGGCCGTGGCCCTCCGGCTGGTGGAGAGCGAGGACGCCATGACCGCCGACTGGGCCTACCCGCCGCGGGAGGTCCTGAGGAGGATTTCCAACCGGATCATCAACGAGGTGCGGGGGGTGAACCGGGTGGTCCTGGACATCTCGAGCAAACCGCCCGGCACCATCGAGTGGGAGTAGGGGACGCCGCCATGGCCGGGAGGGTCCGGGTCAGCGCCTTGATTCCCGCCTGGAACGCCGAGGCCTCCGTGGGAAGGGTGGTGGAGGGAATCCTTTCCCAGGGGGAGGCCGTCCGGGAGGTCCTTGTGGCCCTGGACGGTTGCACCGACAGGACGGGGGAGGCCGCCAGGAAGGCCGGGGCGCGGGTTCTGGACCTGGGAGGCCGCCAGGGGATCTGCGCCGCCAGGAACACCCTGGCCCGGGAGGCCTCCGAGGAGGTCCTCTGGTTCGTGGACAGCGACAGCATCCCCGAGGCGGGGTGCCTGGAAAGGCTGATCCGGGGGCTCGAGGAACACCCCGATGCCGGCCTGGTCCACGGGACCAACGTCCTTCCCGAGGGGAGGCGGGACCTTCCCAACGTGGCCTACGCGATCCTGGGGAGACACCATTTTCTCAGGACCACCGGCCCCAGGTATACGAGCCACGTAACCACGGCCAACTGCCTGGTGAGGCGGGAGGTGCTGGAACGGGCGGGTGCCTTCCAGCATTTCCGGTGCGGCGGCGAGGTCCTGGACTTCTACGAAGACCTGGATCTCTCTCTGCGGGCCGGCAGGCTCGGCTGGAAGTGCTGGTTCGAGCCGGCGGCCCTGACTTGGCACGAGAATCCCAGGAGGAGCGTCTCCGCCTTCCTGCGGCACAGGGTCAAGTGCGGGATCTGTTCCACCCTGGTGAGGCGCAAACACCCGGACCTTGCATCCTTCGGGGCCTTCTACAGGGGCGATCCCTTACTTCTCCTTCCCCTGGCCCCGGCCCTGGCCCTCTACTCGGCCCTCAAGGCCCTGGCGGTCCACCTCAAGTATGCCGAGATGCCCAGGAGCCTGGTTCTTCGGGCCGCTCCTCTGGTCCTGCTGGGCCAGGCCTGGTTCACCAAGGGCGTGGTCCGGGCGGTGCGGCTCTCCGCCCGGGGAGAGTGCACCGTGGAGACTCCCGGACCGGTTCGGCCCGGCGGGGGGGGCGGCCCTTCCTAGGAATCCTCTTCCGGAAAGGTGAGGCGCCGGAGGATGGTGCAACCCAGGGGGAGGAGGCGGACCTCCCGGAGTTTCCCCCCGGGCTCCTCCAGGAAACCCGCCAGGGAGAGGGGCGGGTCGGCCCAGGGGTTCCGGGGGAATTCGTGGGTCCGGAAAAGGCGGAAAGGGGATTCCTTCCCGGGCCAGGTGGATTCCCGGCCCCCGGGCCCGGTGCAGACCATGTCGTAGGTGAAGAATCCCTTCAAGGGGAACCGGCGGACCACGACCTTCCTGAGGGGAAGGGGAAGGGCGAAGAGAAGGGGGCCCAGGGTCAGGTACTTCTGGCCGTTGGAGGCACGGTGGAAGGCGGGCCGGGCGGAAAGAGAGAGCAGGACCGTGTCCCCCTTCTTCCATTTCTTTCGAAGGACCAGGAATCCCCCCTCCTTCCCGACCCGGGCTCCCGGGGCGTCGACCCGAGGCGCCGTGCACCAGCCCGGGATCCGCAGGAGGAGGGGGAATTCCAGGGGGGATTCCGGGGCAGGCCGGAAGGTGATCCTGGTGTCGAAGGGGTAGGCCGTCTCCTCCACGATCTCCAGGGAAACTCCCCCGAGGAGGGTCTTCACTCTGCAGGGCCCGTAGACCAGGGCGGCCAGTCCCCCATTCTTCCGGTCCCGGGCCCACATGCCGCTCACCAGGTGGGGCATGAGGCGGCCGGCGTTGAGGGTGCAGCATGCGGCGGCCCGGTGGACGGCGCTGTAGGCGAAGCGGCCGCCCTTCTCCTTCAGGGGCGTGGAGAGGCGGTTGTCCCTGGACAAGTAGGAAAGGGCCTTCAGGTCGGGGAGGCGGGCCCCGGGAGCGGCGTTGAAGGCGGCCCGCTCCGCCAGGTCGCCGAAAGTGGGATCCCCCGTCTTCCTC
>Ga0256914_1001460_pt1 | contig 21244 bp, 25 predicted proteins | sample HulkmetaG_FD_191571 | JGI IMG/M metagenome (GOLD analysis project Ga0256914, IMG submission 191571) | Hydrothermal chimney microbial communities from Main Endeavour vent field at the Juan de Fuca Ridge, Pacific Ocean - Hulk | ecosystem: Environmental > Aquatic > Marine > Hydrothermal vents ... | reverse complement strand
CAAAAAAACAGGGATTTAATAAAAGCAAGAGCCGGTAAAGAGATTATAGTAAAAAGCGGTGTTGTAAGAGATATAACTAAAAAAAGAGATGTAAATATTTATTTAACCACTGATTATAAAGAAATCACAAGAGACCCTGAAATAGATATAGTTGTAGAGCTAATGGGAGGAGTTGAAAAAGCATACGAAGTGGTAAGCGATGCACTAAAACACAAAAAAGCGGTAGTTACGGCAAATAAGGCTCTTTTGGCATATCACAGATTTGAGCTGCAAAATTTAGCAACTACACCGTTTGAATACGAAGCAAGCGTTGCAGGGGGTATTCCTATTATCAAAGCTTTAAGAGACGGTCTTAGTGCAAACCATATAGAGGAAATAAAAGGTATAATCAACGGAACGTGTAATTATATTTTAAGCGAAATGAAAAAAGGAAGAGATTATAAAGACGTATTAAAAGAAGCACAAAAATTAGGATACGCAGAAGCCGACCCTACATTTGATGTCGGAGGATTTGATGCGGCTCATAAACTTTTAATACTTGCAAGCATAGCATACAATATAGACGCAAAACCTGAAGACATTTTAATAGAAGGCATAGAAAATATCAATTTAACAGATATAGAGTTTGCTAAAGAATTCGGATATGAAATAAAACTGCTAGGAATTGCCAAAAAAACCGGAGATAAAATTGAGCTTAGAGTCCACCCTACACTAATTAAAAACACACAAATGATTGCAAAAGTCGAAGGTGTTATGAATGCCGTAAGCGTTATAGGAGATGTGGTGGGTGAGACAATGTATTACGGACCCGGAGCCGGAGGAGATGCAACGGCTAGTGCTGTAATTAGCGATATAATAGAAATAGCAAGAGGAAATGTAAATCCGATGCTTGGATATAAAAAACCTCTTGAAAACGAAAAACTGACACTTAAAAATGCTGATGAATTCGAAACGAAATATTATTTAAGAATAGCCGTAAATGATAAATTAGGAGTGCTTGAAAAAATAGCAAACACTCTTGCAAAAAATAATATTTCAATTGAAAGCTTCCTTCAAAAACCTAAAAACGGATATGTAAAACTACTATTTTCAACTCATAAATCCATAGAAAAAAACATAAAAAAAGCAATTAGTGAGATTGAGAGTTTTGACTTTGTAATCAAACCTATCAATTTTATCAGGATTGAAGAGAATTGAAGTTAAAAAAACTTTCTCTTTTTTTTAATATTGATGATGAATTACTAAAAGAAATTTCAACTTATTGCACGTTTAAAAAATACTCTAAAGATGAAATTATATTTTTTGAAGGTGAAAAAGACAAATACTTCTACGGTATAGTTTACGGACAGGTTTTGATGTATGATACCGACCTCAAAGGAAATATAATACCTAAAAACCAGTTCGGTTGTGGTGATATTTTCGGTCTTATTTCACAAATACAAAACAGACCCTATTGCCTGAGCGCAGTGAGTGAGAGTGAAAGTGAAATAGTAAAAATCGACTACTCTAAGTTCCAAAAACACATATCCACCCCTCCATTTAGCGACAGAATAATAAAAATGCTAAGCAACCAAATAATGCAAGAGCTTGAATTTAATAAACTCCAAAAATTCGATGCCACTAAAAGAGTAATTTACACACTTCTAAACTTCCCTCAAAAGTTTGTTAGAAAGAAAAAATATATGCTAGCGAAAGAATTAAATATGAGCGCTGAGACACTCAGCAGAATTTTAAGTAAACTAAAAAACGAAGGAATTATCTGTTATTGTGAAAAGTCAATAAAAGTAACGGACTACGAAAAACTTAAAAATTTGATTGAGAATTAAAAGTGTATATGTGAATCACAATATAAGCTAAAAGAAAAGCATAAAGCTGAAAGCTTTTAATTTGAAAAAACATTAAATAAATTCACATTAAAAAAGCTTTTCCTTTTAACTTTTTGCTTTTAGTGTGTTTTAACACTGATTATCAATTTTTCATTATCTTTTCAATCAATGTTACAAAATTCGGATTAAATACAGTTAATGCAAAAAGAGAGATGCCTATTAATATTTTCAAAAGTATATTATTTTTTTGAATTTCCGCCCTAACTTCGTTAATCTAAGCTCTAACTTCGTTGATTTCCGCCTTTACAAACTCTTTTGTAGCAAGTTCGCTTCTTAATTCGTTATAAATTTCGGCTTTTAAGTTTTGCTTTTTTTCAGTTATGTTATTTTCCTCTTCTTTTGCAAATATATTTAAAAATCTCTCAAACACATCGGCAAACTTCTCGGCAAGCACTCTCTTTGCCTATATTTTTTTCAGGCTCGTTAAACAAATCTCTAGGAATAGTATAATTCATTTAATTGCCTTTTTTTGTAATTATAGCATAACCGTCCACCGCAACAGCAGACGTGACGGATTACAGATTACGGATTACTGATTACGGAATTTTTCCTCACCTTTCCTTCTCTTTTCCCCATCTCTTCTCTATCTTTTCCTTCTCTTTTCCCCATCTCTTCCTCTTCCTACTAGTGTCTGACACTATTAATAAATTTTAAAAATCCCAAAAAGGGAAAGAAATTAGAATTTGTAAAGAGCTTGGAATCTGAATTCGTTATTATCTGCATTAGCAGCGCTTTTATCATTATACATAGAATAATAAGCGCTAAAGTTAAGTTTTTTATTGTATTTATAAGCCCCACCAACTACAATTTCAGAAGAATCTTTATTTGATGCAGTTTTATCATTAATTCCTGCGTATTCTACATATGCACTTGTTTTAGGATCAATTGCAAAACCTAGTTTTCCGAAAATTGCACTAGTATCAACATCATTTGCAATATTATATCTTTGCTCTGCAGTTATAACAGTTCCTAAAGGTGAATCTACGGCAGTTGTTACAACACCTTTTTCTTTTCCTGCTTTTGCATAACCCACTTTCAAACTTAATGCAGAATTAGGGATTTTACCGCTTAATACAACATCTCCGTATTTTTTCTTATTGCTACCAAGTGTAGAACTTAGTTTACTTTGAGCGTAATTAACTTTTACATCAATACCGTAATCTTTAAGTAAGTTTAGATTAGCACTAATTACCGCTTCATATTTCATAACGTTAGGAATATGGAAATACCATAATTGTGCACTACCAAAAGATTCGTTTTTATAAATACCCGCAACAGTGTAAATACTGTTTGTCAACAACCAACCAGCATATTTATTATAATTTGTAGGTCTTGCATGTTTTAATGCATCTACATATCCACCTGCAAGTGTTAAACCGTTACCCATATTATATGTTGCGATAATACCAGCACCATGCCCAGGTGTTACAGGATCGGCACTTGTAATAGGAGTTTTTACAGGAATTTTACCAACAATTGCATTAAGAGGACCGTTTGAATATTTCATAAATAATAAGTTATTCATAGTTCCGGTGTCAACATTATTTAATGAAAGAACTCCTGTTTTTACATTTGCACCATTATCACTTAATGCAGGTGTATAAGTTTGCACAGACGCTCTGTATACGAATTTAATATGCTCGTCTGCAGGAACTGCAAATACGAATATACCGTTTGTTCTCCATTTTCTACCTGTAATACCGTTTTTAGGATCTTCATTGTAAAATCTAATTCTCATCATCCCGCTTAAATTAACACCTTTGATCGCTTCAGTTAAAGGTGTAGCACTTGAAAAACTAATTGAACCCATTGCTATTAAAGCTGCTAAAGATAATTTTTTTAGCATTCTCTCTCCTTTGTTTTAATTGTTTTGTCTCACAATTATATCGACAAAATTTTTAAAAATCAAATATTTAAGTGTTATTTTTGTGCTTTTTTTTAAAAAAAATCACTTAATTGTAACTTTTAACAATTTAATTTTATATATCTTAATTGATTTAACCATTCTTTTATTGTGTTTTACATAAATATTACATATATTAAAACATATATATTGAAGTATAGTAATTGATATATTCGTGAATTACAAGGTGCAATATTGGCTAAAAGCTTAAAGCAAAAAGCTTTTTTTTTGAAAACATTAAATAAATTCACCTTAAAAAAGCTTTTTGTTTTAAGCGTGCGTAAGACTACTTGAAACCCAGAACCGAAACTTGGTCACTTTTAATTTCTACCACTTCAACCTTCAACCTACCCGATGAGTGTTCGATAAAAAGAGGAAAAGACAGGGAAAAGAGAAGAAAAGAAAAGGTTAATAAAAAAACAAATCACTCCTCCTTTCTTTCTCATCTTTTCCTTGTCTCTTCCCCATCTTCACCTAGTTTTATTATCGGAAAAAAAAGAATTTCGAACAGGCTTACCTACCCGCTCAATCCCCATCTTTTCCTTCTCTTTTCCCTATTTCTTCCTATTCTAATTAGTGTCCGGCACTATAAAATGAAAAGGCTGCATTTCGCAGCCTTTTAATCATCGTATCTCGGCATACCCATTATATTGTATCCGCTGTCTACAAAATGAACTTCACCGGTTACACCGCTTGAGAGATCGCTGAGTAAATACATACCGCTATTTCCAACTTCTTCAATTGTAACGTTTTTCATAAGAGGTGAATTTTTTTCGTTATATTTTAATATTTCACTAAAATCACCAATTCCGCTTGCGGCAAGCGTTTTAATAGGTCCTGCACTAAGAGCGTTTATTCTTATTTTTCTCTCACCTAAATCAACCGCTAGATATCTTACACTCGCTTCCAGTGCCGCTTTTGCAACACCCATTACATTATAGTGAGGTATATATCTCGTGCTTCCAAGATATGTAAGCGTTAAAACAGATGCACCGTCATTCATTACAGGCTCTAATTTTTGAACAATTTCAATTAATGAGTAAACACTAATTTCCATTGCGATATTAAAAGCTTCTTTGCTTGTATCTATAAATTTTCCGTCAAGCGCTTCTCGCGGTGCAAATGCTACCGAATGCACTAAAAAGTCGATTTTACCGCAATCTTTTTCAATAGATTCTTTTAATGCTTCAATTTCTTCAGGTTTACTTACATCCAACGGATAAATATTTTTTACATCCAATTCATTCGCAACTTTTTCAACTCTTTTTTGAAGTTTTTCGTTTTGATACGTAAGGATTATATCCGCACCTTGATTTTTACACGCTTTTGCAATTCCATACGCAATAGATCTATTGTTCGCTACACCAATAATAAGACCTTTTTTCCCTTGCATTATCATTTGCTATCCTTTATTATGTTCTACATTTTTTTGGGCAAGAAAATAAATTACCAATGCTGCTATAAAAGCCACAGTAGTAATAATAACTCCTATCATTTTAACTTCCTTTGGGCTAATATCATTAAATACATTATAATTATACTCAAAACTGAAATATATGCATTTTTTAAAACATCATCTTCTTTTAATAAACCATAAGTCCCATTTATAAATAAGCCTAAACCGATATTTTTAAATAATTCACTCCACTCATATAATTTATCTCTCACTTACTTTCTTTGCAATCTCTATCATTTTAATAAAATTTTCGACTTTCAGTGAAGCACTTCCGATTAATGCTCCGTTTACATTAGGAAGTGAGATAATCTCTTTAATATTTTCCGGTTTTACGCTTCCTCCGTATAAAATAGGCTTATCGGTTATTTTTCTAATCTCTTTATGAGTTTGTTTAATTTCTTCTAAACTTGCACTAACACCGGTGCCGATTGCCCACACAGGCTCATAAGCGATAATAAGTTTTTCATAATTTAAATCAATTCCGATTAGCTGTTTCTTTAAATATTCGATAACTTCATTTAAACCTTTTTTTCTAACCTCTAAAGGCTCTCCGATACAATAAAAAATTTCAAACGAATGTGCTTTAAAAAAGTTAAATTTGTCTGCGATAAATTCTTGAGACTCTTTTAAAATATGCCTTCTTTCGCTATGTCCTATTAAAATTTTTTTAATATTATACTCTTGAATTTGCTCAAGTCCTATTTCACCGGTAAATGCTCCGTTTATTGTAGGATAAGCATTTTGAACGCCTAAATAACTCCTCTCAAACAGTGCGCTAGCAGGAGGAAATACTGCAACTTTTATATTTCCGAAATCCACCTCATCCAATTTTTTTAAATATTCAAGCGTTTCTTTTCTCGTTTTATTCGTTTTAAAATTTGCCGCTACTATCATGATAACTCCAATGCCGCAATTCCCGGTAGTTTTTTACCTTCAAGAAGCTCAAGGCTAGCTCCTCCTCCTGTTGAGATGAATGTCATCTCTTCATCATCCCCCGCACGTTGCACGGCATCTGCAGTATCTCCTCCGCCTACAACCTTAATACCGTGACTTCTTGCTATTTCGTGTGAGATTTTAAATGTTCCTCTACTGAATTTATCCATTTCAAAGACACCCATAGGTCCATTCCAAAGAATAGTTTGAGCATCCCACAGCACTTCACCAAAAAGCCTAACGCTTGCAGGACCTATATCAAGCCCCATCCATCCTTCCGGAATTTCTTGAGACGTAACATATTTAACCATTGCATCTTCCGCAAACTTATCCGCAATTACCACATCAACCGGTAAATAAAATTTAACCCCGAGCCTCTTAGCTTCCGCCATAATTTTTAAAGCTTCATCTATCAAATCGTCTTCGACAATGGAATTTCCTACGTTATACCCTTGCGCTTTTAAAAAAGTAAACGCCATTCCGCCACCGATTATTATTTTATCCACTTTCGGAAGTAAATTAATTAGTGCCTGAAGTTTACCGCTAACTTTACTTCCACCTACAACCGCAACAAACGGACGAACCGGATTTTCAAGGAGTTTATAAAAAAAGTTGATTTCTTTTAAAAGTAAAAATCCGGCCGCCTTATGCTCATTATCATAAAATCTGGTAATTGCTTCGACACTCGCATGTGCCCTGTGGCTGACTCCGAAAGCATCGTTTATATAAAACTTCCCGTATTCGCTGAGTTCTTTTGCAAAACCTTCGTCATTTTTAGTCTCTCTTGCATCAAATCTAACATTTTCCAAAAGTAAAATTTCTCCGTTTTTCAAATTAGAAGCTTTACTTTTAGCATCTTCACCTACTACATCATTTGCCATAATAATATCTTGTTTTAATAAGTGAGAAAGTCTTTTTGCTACCGGTTTTAGAGAATATTTTTCGTTAAATTCCCCTTTTGGACGTCCGAGATGAGAAGCTATTACAATTTTACATTCATTATCAAGAAGATATTTGATGGTAGGAAGAGCCATTCTTATTCTTCTATCATCAGTAATATTACCGAACTCATCAAGAGGCACGTTAAAATCACATCTTAAAAAAACTCTGCTACCCTCTTTTAATGCCAAATCTTTAGGTGAATTAATTTTCATATATCTCCTTTTTGATAAAATTATAGCATATTCGTAAACCGTTTACCGTATACCGTGCATAGTGGTCTATGCTTGTTTTTTTATTTGTGTAATTCTACATTCTCAATTCTCAATTCCGCACTATTTACTCAATATATATTCCCCCATTTCAATCATTCTATTCGAATACCCCCATTCATTATCATACCACGAAAATATTTTAACCAAATTCCCGTTTGTTTGTGTTAAATCAAGAGCAACAATAGAGCTTGCCGGGTTGGAATTAATATCACTGCTTACTTTATAATCATAATCAATTTCAAGTATTCCTTTTAAATCGGTTTTAGCATGAAATTCTAAAAGCTCGTTTATTTCATTAGCATCCACCTCCGTATTCAATTCCAGCACCAAATCCATAAGTGAAACGTTATTCACGGGAACTCGAACGCTTCTGCCGTCAAGCTTTCCTTTTAGATTCGGTAAAACTTTATATATAGCTTTTGCCGCTCCTGTGAATGTAGGAATAATATTACTCGCCGCCGCCCTACTTCTTCGTATATCTCTGTAATTCGGTGCATCGAGGAGTTTTTGATCCATCGTATAACTATGAATTGTAGTCATAAATCCTTTTAAAATTCCGTATTTTTCATCAATTATTTTTGCAATGGGGGCTAAGCAATTAGTAGTGCACGAAGCATTTGAAATAACTGCTTCTCCTTTATATTTTCTATGATTAACACCGAGCACAAAGGTAGGTGTATCATCATTTGCCGGAGCGGAAATAATAACTTTTTTTACATTTCCTTTTATATGCTTTTTAGCTTCATTAGTAGTTAAAAATTTACCGCTACATTCAAAAACAATATCGGCTTCATGAAACTGAGTTTCATCAGGAGTTGAAAAAGTCGTATAAGTTACGATATTATCTTCTATTTTTAACGTTTCATCATCTAATATTTCAACATTCAAAGCACCTCTGACGGTATCGTGTTTTAGTAAATAAGCCGCTAATTTTATATCCATTATATCATTTATCGCAACAATCGAAGCGTTTTTATTAATTGCGGCTCTTATTATATTTCTTCCTATTCTTCCTAGCCCGTTTATAGCTATTTTCATAAAAAGCCTTTATTTTTTTTAGAATTATATGATATAATTTTTAAAAAAGGATATGTTTTGAGCCATAATAAAGCTGAAATAATTAAAGCAATTCTAACAAACAACACATTAAGTGAAGAAAAAAAAAGTGAAATTATTGCCGAAATTATTGAAGAATTTCAAAAAACATATCCTGATTTACAATACCATGCCACTAAAGCTGATGTAAAAGAAGTAGAACTCAAACTTACTAAAGAGATAGAAAATATAAGATTTGAAATCGAGCAGGTAAAAAAAGATGTAAAGCTTGAAATAGAACAAGTTAGAAAAGAAATAAAAGAAATAGAAGCTAAACTCACCCAAAATATCAAAGAAGTCGAAGCTAAGCTTACTCAAAATATCAAAGAAGTTGAAGCTAAACTCATCCAAAACATTAAAGAAATAGAAGCCAAACTTACTCAAAATATCAAAGAAGTCGAAGCTAAACTTACAAAAGACATTAAAGAATTAGACCTAAAATTTACAAAAGAAACAAAAAACTTAGATTTAAAAATTAAAGATACGAAATTCAGTATGCTTAAATGGATGTTTGTATTTTGGGCTACTCAAATGGGCGCAATATTAGTAATAATATATAAACTGCTTCATTCATGAAAAGAGCAATTTTCGGAGGAAGTTTCGATCCCGTTCATTTAGGACATATCGAAATTGTAAAAAAAGCACTTAAAAATTTCGACATCGATAAAATAATAATTATGCCGAATTTCCTAAATCCTTTAAAACATTCTTTCAGCGCACCTCCTCATCTCAGACTAAAATGGTTAAAAGATGTTTTTAAAGACATTAAAAACGTAGAAATAAGTGATTTTGAAATATCAAAAAATAGACCCGTATATTCCATAGAAACTATTAACGAATTTAAACCCGATTATTTCATAATAGGCAGTGACAACCTTAAAACTTTACATAAATGGAAAAACATTGATGAAATTCTAAAAAAAACGGAATTTATAGTCGCAAAAAGAGGTGATATTGATAAAAATCTCTTAAGTAAATATAATATCAAAAAAATTTTAGAAATTGATATCCCGATTAGCTCGACAGAAATTAGAGAGGGAAAATTCGAATATATCCCTAAAAACATTTTAAACGAAATAAAGGAGTTTTACTCATGCAGGAATTAAGCATAGAAAAAAGAGTTAAAAAAATCATCGAAAACCTTGAAGATAAAAAAGCTTTAGATATTATGGAATATGATTTAAGAGATAAAGATTATTTTGTCGATTTCGTAATTGTAGCTACAACAATGGCGGACAAACACGCAGCGGCATTGCTTGACCATCTCAAAAAAACACTAAAACCTTATGAAACGTTTTTAGGGGTTGATAGCAGTGACGATTGGACGGTAATAGATTTAGGAGATATTTTAATTCATTTAATGAGTGAAGAATATAGAGCGAAATATCAAATGGATGAATTTTTAAAAGAATTTCAAAATAAATTAAGATAAATTTAAGAAAAAAAATGCTAAAATATAATCCTAAAAAAAAAGGAGAATTAATGAAAAAGTTACTTATAATCGGAGCTTTAGCGGCAGCAGCATTTGCCGGTAATCCTAATACGGGGTGCGGATTAGGAAGTATGGTGATTCAAAACCAAGATTCATTATTAAAACAAGTTCTTGCAGCAACTACAAACTCTATTTCAGGTAACCAAACATTCGGTATTACAAGCGGAACATTAGGTTGTGAAAAACCTACGAAATTCGTTAATAATGAAAAATTACAAAATTTCGTTACTAAAAATATGGATCAAATTGCAATGGATGCGGCAAGAGGAAACGGTGAAAGCATTAAAACATTAGCAAAATTAATGAATGTAAAAGATGTAAATACATTCGCTACAAATTTACACGACAACTTTGATAAAATCTTCGTAAGTGAAAATGTAAATTCAGCTACTGTAATCGATAACATTGCTAAATACGCTATCTAAAATAAAAAGGCTTTTGCCTTTTTTACCTATATTAATATTTGCTACGAATTATAATTTAAATACTCTTGCAAAAGATAAATATTGGAAAATTTTGCTTCATTATAAAAATAATAAAAGTGAAATAGACTCTCCGAGTTTTTTCTTATCAAAAAAAGGAAAATACTCTCCGTTATATGAATTAAATGCAACTATTAATCGTTTAGTTCATCCTAAATATAAAGATGACAATTCCGTATATTGCAAATTTCCGGCCAGAAGAGAATGGATTAAACAGAAAATCCCTACTTTACAAATAAAACCGCAAAATTGCAAAGAATTAAAAAAAGAACTTAACGAAATAAAAAATATATCTTCAGTTACATTAGTTTTTCCGACTATTTTAATGAATTCTCCGGCTTCTATGTTCGGTCATACATTAATTAGGCTAGATGATAAAAACGGAGATTATTTAAATTCATTCGCAATAAACTTTGCGGCTCAAACAGATGAAAGCAACGGATTAATATACGCTTTTAAAGGATTATTCGGCGGTTATATTGGAAAATATGCAATAGTCCCTTATTATGAAAAACTTCAAGAATATAACGATATAAAAAATAGAGATATCTGGGAATATAAATTAAACCTTACTCAAAAAGAGATTGAAAAATTAAAATTACATTTATACGAAATCAAATCAACATACTCTACATATTATTATTTCAATAAAAATTGCTCTTATCAAATATTATGGTTACTACAAAGCGCAAGACCTTCTATAAATTTAGTTAATCGTTTTAATTATAAAACACTGCCTGTAGACACTATAAAAGTAATAAACGAAGAAAAACTAATCTCATCTACCAAATACAGACCATCAAAACAAAAAATCATTTTATACTATTATAATTTAATCAATAATAAAAAAACCGCTCTTAAATTTATTAAAACATATAATTTTGAAATTTTAAAGAATTTATGCGATAAAGACAAACAATACACACTCGATTTAGCGGCTAATTATTTAAGATATCAATACATTTCACACGATATCTCACAAAAAGAATATATGAAAAAATTCATTAAAATCTTAAAACAAAGAAGTAAACTACCAAAAGAAAAACATCTAAATATCACTTCACCGACTAATCCCGTTTTATCTCACGATAGCTCCAAAATATCATTAAAAATTAAAAAAGATCCTATTATCACACTTAAACCAGCCTTTCATTTTAAAAACGATATCAATATCGGCTTTAGTAACGGAGCATATATCGACTTTTTTAAATTAAGTTTTACAACTGAAAAAATTGAGAGTTTTTACTTTTTTACCATATCATCGCTAACACCTAGAAACGATATATTCAAACCCATATCTTGGGAAGTTACTTTAGGAGCGGAGAGATTTAAAGAAAATAAACACTATGCAACTCTTAAAACATCAGCAGGATTTACATACGAACATAATTCATTTCTTTATTCGTTTTTAATTTCATTAAAAGATTATCAAAAAGAAAAAAACTATATCGGCATAGCCCCGAGTATACATTTTGAAAAAAATTTTAAATCGTTAAAAATAATTACAACTCTTCAAAGGAATTTTTTTAACTTTAAAAAATACAATACAATCAATACTCAAATTATTAAAAAAATAAAAAGAAACTTCAACATTAAAATCGGATATGAAAAAAATTTAAACGATAATTATTTTTTCATAGGATTTGATTTATATTTTCTCTAAATCCCACTCGCTTAAAAGCTCAATTCCCTCATCTTTTAATATTTTACTCGTAAGACCTTTTGCATCACATTTGCATTCACACCCGTTAATATAAGCGCTTGTTTTTTTTATACCGCAACTTGGTGATTTTTCTTTACCGATAAAAAGGCTTATATTTTTGTTTTTACATATTCTTAATGCTTCTTTTGCTCCCTTTAAAAACGCTTCAGTTTTGTCAACTCCATTTATATCGATAATTTTATCCCCTATAAACCTTGCCGGAGGTCTTGGGGTCGGAAGTGAAAAAGCCTCCGGGCAAAAAGGAATTAATTCATATTTTCGTTTTAATTTTTCAATAATTTCACTTGCTAAAGGCTTTGATTTTCCGTCATACCTACAAGCTTCACCTAATAAACAAGCACTAATTAAAGCCTTCATTTATAACCTTTTGAAATTCATATAAATCCCAAATTCTCTTTTTAATAATATACTCCAATATATCAAGTCTTAATTTCGTATATTCATGAATTGCTAAATTTCTAAAACCCACCATTTTTTGTAAATTTACACTTAAATTTTTATCTATAATTTTCTCTTTTTCTAAAATCTCAAAAATTTCTTTTGAAGTTTTAGGCGGAGTGAGTTTTTTTTGTTTTATAATATATGCTCCTAAATCTATTGCTTGCTGAATTGCCCGCTGAATGTTAAGAATTACGGCATCCTGTTTTGTAAGATTCGTCTCAAACTCTTCATCATAGTCTTCTTCTATTCTTTTTATACATCTTTTAATCGATTCACATTTATTTATGATTACATCATCCATTTTTTAAACCTTCTAAAATAACCATCCTATCATCTTGAAGAGTTAAGTATCTGAGCCAAATATTATATTCATACATATCGGCAAATTTTGAAGATTTAATTTTTTTACCTTTTGTAACAATCTCATATGCAAATACATCATCAACATCCGCAAGGTTAACCAGATCCACATTTCTATTTAATACCATAAATAAGTCTTCTTGCATTTTAAAAATTTCAAGAGGAGTTTTTTTTTCTTTAAATAAAACCGCAATATCAATATCACTTTTTTCATTAAAATATTCACTACCAAAAGAGCCGAAAACCCAAATTCCTTCGGCGTTTTTAAAAAATTTTTTTATTATCCCTATCACATTCTCTCTTTTGCTTTTATTCCTAAAAGTCCTAAACCTAGCTTCAAAATAGTTGCAACAACAGCTAAAATTTTAAGTCTAATTGCTTCTTTTTCGCTTCCGATAACTTTATTTTTATTATAAAATTTGTGAAATTCACTTGCAAGCTCGTATAAATAATTCGTAAGTCTGTGCGGTTCTCTCGCACTAAACGCATCTTCTAATACATAAGGTAACTGCAAGGCTAAAAAGATTAAATCTTTTTCATCTTTAGTTAAATTTTCAAGTTTTATTTCCAAAGAATCATCAAGTGAAATTTCCTTATTTCTAAAAATAGATTTTATCCTTGCGTGTGCGTAGTTTATATAATAAGCAGGATTGCTTGAATCTTCTTTTTTTAACTCGTCTACGTCAAATTCAAGGTGAGTATCGGCTTTTTTCGTTAAAAATATAAACCTTAAAGCATCAACGCCCACATCATTCACCACATCGCTTACAAGTATGAAATTTCCGGCCCTTTTACTCATTTTATAAGGCTCACCGCCTTTTAGTAATTTAACCATCTGAGAGAGTAGTATTTCAAGTTTTTCAGGATTGAACCCTAAAAATTTAATAGCGGCTTTTACCCTTGCTATATATCCGTGATGATCAGCCCCCCAGATATTAATGTATCTATCGTAGTTTCTTTTAAACTTATCCCAGTGATATATAATATCTCCCGCAAGATACGTAGGTCTTCCGTCTTCTCGAACTACTACTCTATCTTTTTCATCCTTATATTCACTTGATTTAAGCCAAATTTTGCCGTCTTTTTCATATAATGCATTATTTTTTTCAAGTATGCTTCTAACTTCATCCCAATATTTATATAAAGACTTTTCACTAACCCAATTATCAAACTCCAAAACATTTAAAGCTTTAATATCTTCTTTAATAACATCAAGCATTTTATCTTTTGCCCAAGTATTTAACTTTTCATCATTAAATTTACTTGCATCTATTTCGTTTTTAAAATATTCTTCTCCAAATTCATCAATTGCCTCTTTTGCCAAATCTTTTATATATTCACCTCTGTAATACTCCTCCGGCCAATTAACACTTAGATTCAATATTTCTCTAGCGGCTAAATATACGCTAAGCCCTAAAAGCATTATCTGACGTCCGGCATCGTTTACATAATATTCAGTTACTACATCATATCCTATATGTCTTCCTATTCTACATAAAGCATCACCGAAAATTGCGCCTCTTGCGTGTCCAATATGAAGAGGACCCGTCGGATTTGCGGAAATAAACTCAAGTAAAATTTTTTCCTTGCCGCTATTTTTTGCAAAATCTTCTTTTTCACTGATTACTTTATTTGCAAATTCATCCAAAAACTCATCACTTAATGTAATATTTACAAACCCGCTTACAGCTTCCACTTTTTCAAATTCACTACAACCATTTAATGCTTCGCATAAAGCATTTGCAAATTCCTGAGGGTTTTTATTGTTTTCTTTTGCATATTTAAAAATCGGCACCGCAAAATGCCCGAAATCTTTATTTTTAGGTTTACTCAAAGGTGGGATTTCTCCTAAATACTCTTTAAATTTTAAAGCAACTTTTTGTTTCATTCACTGCCTTTCCATTTTTTTATAAATTCATTTACTTCATATTTGCTAGCTCTTATTAAACTTGCTATTGCTACACTTCTTAAAAATTCTTTCGCTTCATTAAAATCATCATTTATCAATAAATAATCATATAGAGGAATTTTTTCCATTTCCCTAAGAGCATTAAAAATTCTCACTTTCATACTCTCTTCACTCTCCGTGCCTCTATTTTGAAGTCTCTGTTTTAAAATTTCAATATTCGGTGTAGTTACGAATATACCACTGGTTATATCCGGATATGCTTTTTTTACAAGCTCATACCCTTGCACATCTATATCCAAAAATACAATTTTACCTTCACTTAAAGCCGAATCAATCTGTCTTTTACTCGTCCCGTAAAAATTACCGTGAACTTCAGCCCACTCTAAAAAATACCCCTCTTCAATATCTTGTATAAATTCATCTTTACTTAAAAAGAAATAATCAACACCTTCTTTTTCTCCATCTCTAATAGGCCTTGTAGTGCTTGAAATACTAAAATACGCCTTATCTCCCAGCTCCTCACATACAGCTCTTGCTAAAGATGTTTTACCACTGCCGCTAGGACCCGATACTACTAAAATACTTCCGTTTTTTCCATTCATATCAATCTCCGAAATCTATAGTTATAGTTACTTTTGCTTTTGCTTTTTTAAGCTCTTCCCAATTTATATTCAATACACTTCCCAATGTTTTTTCCCTGATATCCTGAGTTTCAATTTCTTCAGGATGAGTGATGCTCTCTTCGGTTTTTCTTACTTCTTTAACCTCCGGAATTTTATCATCTATATTTATTTCTTCAACCTCATCCGTAACATCTTTATGGGAATTTTCAATATCTTCTCCTAGAACTTCAGCAAGTTGACTTTCATCCAAATCTTTTAATTCTTCCAAATCTTCACCCGTTTCTTCTAAAATCTCTTCATTTTCAGTTTCTTGAGTGTTTTCCTGAGATTCATCCGGTTGTAATACATCATTAATTTCATCACCCAAACTCTCCTCGGTTTGAATATCATCAATATCTAAAATCTCTTCATCACTTTGCGGTGTAGTTTTTTCAGTTTCCGCTTCATTTACCTCTTCACTTTCTTCATTCATTTGCTCATTCATAAGCTCATCAAGATCAAACTCTTCATTACTATTTTCATCAATAATTTCTTCTTCGGTATGCTCATCCGCATCACTATCTTCAATTTCATCCGGATTTATTTCATTCGTTTCTTCAATATCAATATTTTCCAAATCTTCGTTTTCATTAACAGTATTTAAATCTTCTTCGATATTTGTTTCATCATTTAACTCATATTCCGAATCTTTTTCTGTTGATTCGTTTTCAATTTCTTCTTTAAAATCACTTTCCTTATACATTTCATCGGCTTCTACATCTTCGGTATGGAGTTCATTTTCATCTTCCGCTTGGTCTAAGAGTTCATTTTCATCTATTTCAAAACTCTCTTCAATGTCATCATCCGGAGCTTCGCCTTCCAGTTCTTCCTCACTGATTTCAAAATCTTCTTCATCGTTTATAATTTCATCTTTTGCATCCAAATCTTTCAAATCTTCTTCACTCTCAAAATCTTCAAACATATCGTCTATTTCTAAACCGTTTGATTCTTCGGAGTTTATCTCAGAAGTGTCATTATTATCGGCATTAAAATTATCAATTTCTTCCAACGACTCCACTTCAGGTTCACTCTCTTTTAAATTATCACTTTGTTCCGGTTCTTCAACATCGTCTATTTCATCAAGAGTATCGGTATCGGTTAAATCCAAATCCTCATCTAAATCAAACTCAAGCTCATCATCCAAATCATCTATATCATCCAGACTTTCATCCTCCAAATCCAAATCTTTCAAATCTTCAAACCCTTCTATATCCAAATCACCGTCAGGTTCCAAATGTTCATCTTTATTTTCATCCGACGTTAAAGAAGGCAGTTTTTCAAGTAAATCCATCAAATCCGTAGGTAAAAACGGTTTTGTTAAATATTCGTCAAACCCTACGTTTTTTTCATCGCTTTTAGAAACTATCAGGACAAATTTCGCATCCGGATAAAGCACTTTTAAATTCTCAAAAAGTTCCTCACTATAAATATCTTTATCAATAAAAACCGCCTTATATTCACCTTCCGGTATATTATCCGCAGTGCCTATATTTACGCTATCACCTTTTTTCTCGGCACTTAAAACAAAGAGTTTTTCTATAGTCGCATTTGAAGTAATTAGAAGAATATTCATAGCAAACCTCGTTTTTTATTATAATTATAGTAAAAAAGGACGTAAATTGAAAAAAATTATATTTATATTATTTACAACTCTTCTATTCGCAAATGAAATATACTTTATGCCTCATGACGGAAAACAAGCCGAAAAGAGACTTTTTTATTTATTTTCCCATGCAAAAAAAGAAATTAAAATTACAATATATACCTTTACAAATAAACTTTTAGCCAAAGCATTAAAAATAGCAGCAAAAAAAGGAGTTAAAATTACAATAATTGCGGATAAAAAGGAAGCGAAATTCAAATATTCCGTTATTCCTAATCTTGCTACACTTAGAAATTTTCATATATATTTGCTTTCCGGTAAAAGTTATAAAAACGGAGAAAAAGCAAAAATGCACGTAAAAGCGGCTATTGTCGACAACAGATATCTGATAACCGGAAGTGCAAATTATTCTTATAGCGCTTTTTATAAAAATTACGAATATATTATGATTAATACCGATAAATATTTAATTGCAAACTTCAATGCTTTTTTTAATCATTTAAAAATATTATCCGTTAATTACAGACTCAGCCGATAAACGTAAAAAGTTTATCGAATACTTCCGTAATCTGCAATGTAAAATTATGCATTAATGAAGCGATAATTGCTATTAAAACCATAAAAGCAATCGTAATTTTAATAGGAAACCCGACAACAAGAAGGTTAAACTGAGGCATCGTTTTCATTATCATACCGAATATTATATCCCCAAGAAGCGATATGGCGAGTATAGGAAACGCCATAGCAACTCCGAGCAGAAAATACTTCCCCATATAAACAACAAAATATTCGTATACGTTTTTATAATTGAAAAATTCTCCGAATGGTAGCATACTAAGTGTTTTATTTAAAAAAAGAATTTCAAGATGATCTCCACCGATAGACAAAAAAACCAAAACGGCAATCCAAGTAAAAAATTGTGAAATTATCGTTGTTTGCACTCCTGCATTTGGATCCATCACATTGGCAAGCGTAAATCCCATAACAAAACTAATCTGCTCTCCTGCATATTTCAAAATATCAAATATAAGCTGCAGTGCACTACCAACGAAAAAAGCGAATGCAACCTCGTTTAAAACACTTAAAATTATGCTAAATGTATTTATTTCATAAGCAAATTTCGGAGTAATAGGATATAGTAAAATCGTAAGCCAAAACGAAAAAGCCGCTTTTACGTTCATAGGAATAGCCGTATAATTAAAAAAAGGTAAAAAAGAGATAAAAGAAGTAATTCTTACAAATAATAGCAAAAAAGTAACTACATTTACGGGAGTTAAATAATTAACTATCTCCATTTTCTAAAACCAGCTTTTTATTTTTCAAAACATAAACTTTATCGAATTTAGCCGCAATTTCTAAATCGTGAGTAACTGTTACTAAAGCGGCATTATTATTATCACAATACTCTTTTAACACTTCAATTACTTCATATGCGTTTTGTTTATCCAAATTACCGGTAGGCTCGTCCGCAAATATAATTTTCGGTTTTTTAGTCAAAACTCTTGCAATAGATACTCTTTGTTGTTGACCGCCGCTTAGAGTTTGAATATTTTGATTTATTACATCTTTAATTTTTAATCTCTCAAGAAGTGTAAAATCCACTTCTCTTCCACTTATTAGCGCCGCAACTTCTAAATTTTCAAGCGCACTGAAAGTATTGAAAAGATAATGAAACTGAAAAATTATACCCATTTCTTTTTTACGGATTTCTATAAGCTCGTTTTGTTTTAAAGTATATAAATTTTTACCGTTAAATATTACTTCTCCACTATTGGGCTTTAAAAAAGATGAAAGTATATGAAGTAATGTGGATTTACCGCTACCGCTGCTTCCGACGATTGCTATTTTTTCTTTTTCTTTAATTTTTAAATTTACATTTTCAAACAATAAATAATCAAAACTATGGGATAAATTACGAGCCTCTAACATTCCGACCTTTTTGTAAAATTATAGCATATTATACCAATTGAAAATGGACAATGGAAAACGATAAAATATTGAAATAAGGGGAGTTTTTAATTTTTTAAAGTAGTTAATTATTGAGAATTGGTATTATTCGGTAATACAATTTTAATCGTATCTTTTTTATATTATTGCGACTAAAGTCGCAGTTCCTATTCTCCATTCTCAATTCTCCATTCTCGCTCCCCGCTTTTCTTCCTCAATACTCTATAGTCTTAGTGCCAGACACTTAAACTAACAATAATTATAATTACGTAACGGGAAAAACCCCGCTACATACTAATTACTACATACTTTTAAGAAAGCGCCGCCGCTACTTCATCAGCCATATTGCAAGCATTTTTAACTAAACCTTCACCAACTTCAAATCTAATAAAATCAACAAGTTTAGCTTCTCCACCTGCAGCTTTTGCCGCTTTGTTAAGAGCTTCGGCAACTGTTTCTTTTTTCTCGGCTTTTACATATTCTTGCTCGGTTACGCACACATCGCTAAAGAATCTTTTGATTTTACCCGGAATAATTTTTTCAATTACATTTTCAGGTTTACCTTCTTTTAAAAGTTGAGCTTTTGCTATTTCTTTTTCTTTTTCTATAACGTCCGCAGGAACACTTTCAGGATTTAAGTATTGAGGTTTCATTGCCGCTATATGCATAGCGATATCTCTTAGAGTATCTTTAATTGCTTCGCAAGTTTTTTCACTGTCACATGCAGCCGCAACCAATACTCCAACTTTTCCACCGGCATGGATATATCCGTTAACTATTCCGTTTTCAGGAGCTTTAATAGTTCCGATTCTTCTTACAACAATATTTTCACCTATTTTTGCAATTTTAACTTTTAATTCTTCTTCAAACGTTCCGTTTCCAAAAGGCGCTTTGTTTAAACCTTCCACATCGGCAATATCGTTTACGTTAACAGTTTTTACAGTTTCGCTAACAAATTCAACGAATTCATCTGTTTTTGCAACGAAGTCTGTTTCACAGTTTACTTCTACAATACTTCCTTTTTTATAATCATCCGTAATATAAACTTCAACTCTACCTTCAGCCGCATTTCTGTCAGCTTTTTTAGCCGCTTTTGCAAGACCTTTTTTTCTTAAAATCTCAACTGCTTTTTCTTCATTTCCTTCAGCTTCTACAAGAGCTTTTTTACAATCCATCATTCCGGCACCGGTTTTTTCTCTTAGCGCCTTTACCATTGCTGCAGTAATGTTAGCCATATTACGCCTCCTCAGCTTTAATTTCTTCAGTTTCAGCTTTAATTTCTTCAGTTTCAGCTTTAATTTCTTCTTCAGTTTTTTCTTCGTTAGCAGCTTCTTCTTTAATTTCTTTTACTTCTTCATTAATTTCTTCTTGAGAAATAGGTTCTACTTCGCCTTCTTCTTCTTTAGCCGCAAGTTCTTTACCTTCAATAATAGCATCAGCTATAGTTTTACAGAAAAGATTCACACTTCTTATTGCATCATCATTCCCCGGAATCGGATAATCGATTAAATCCGGATCACAATTCGTATCAACAGGTGCGACAATCGGTAAACCTAATTTATTAGCTTCACCTACTGCAATTTTTTCTTTTACAGTGTCGATAATAAACAGCATATCGGGAATAGTTTTCATATGTCTAATACCACCGATGAATTTTTCAAGTTTAGCTTTTCTTCTTGCTAAGATTAATCTTTCTTTTTTAGTTAAAAGATTAATTTGTCCGCTCTCTTCCATTTTTTCAATAATTTCAAGTTTTCTTATTGATTTTTGGATAGTTTTGAAGTTTGTAAGCATACCACCGAGCCATCTGTGGTTTACATAAGGCATTCCGCATCTTGTTGCGTGTTCTTTAATCGCTTCTACCGCTTGTTTTTTTGTTCCTACAAAAAGGATTGTTTTTCCTTCTTCAGCTGCAGTTTTTACAACATTGTATGCATATTTAATATGTCTTAATGTTTTTTGTAAGTCGATAATATAAATATTTTTTCTTACACCGAAAATATATTTTTTCATTTTCGGATTCCATCTTCTCTTTTGGTGACCGAAATGAACACCACACTCTAATAAATCTTTCATTGTTACGTTACACGGCATTTTTTCTCCTTGAATTATTTTGTTTTTGGTTCGGGTTTAGCCTC
>Ga0256914_1001459_pt1 | contig 21257 bp, 16 predicted proteins | sample HulkmetaG_FD_191571 | JGI IMG/M metagenome (GOLD analysis project Ga0256914, IMG submission 191571) | Hydrothermal chimney microbial communities from Main Endeavour vent field at the Juan de Fuca Ridge, Pacific Ocean - Hulk | ecosystem: Environmental > Aquatic > Marine > Hydrothermal vents ... | reverse complement strand
CTGCTGGAAGATGGCAACGACCGGATCCTGGGGCTTAACACGCTGTTTAGCAGACATATCTCGGTTAACGGATATAAATACAGAGCAGCGATAGCCGGAGATTTTTTTGTTGCACCTCGTCACAGGTCTTTGGGGCCGGCAATGATGTTGCACAAAAAGGCCACAGCTGCTACGCAGAGAGGCGAAATCGACTTTATATATGGTTTTCCCAATGAAAAGGCAGAAGGGGTTATTAAAAGAGCTGGCTATCAGCATCTCGGCAATATAACGAGATTAGTTAGAGTCGTCGATTACAGTCCCTACCTGACAGACCGGGGATTGGGCGAAGGATTTTGTCGGCTGATTGCCCCTGTACTCAACCGCTTTTATTACCTTGCGTCCATGAAATCACTTTGTGTTATCGGCCATAACGTGATCTGCCGCAGGATACGTACAACTGACAAAAGGTTTGATGGGCTCTGGGAAAAGGCCAAAGGTAAGTATGCAGCCATTGGTGAACGCTCATCAGCGTATCTGCAATGGAGATATCTGTCGGGGAAAAACGGTAGTATCTTTATCGCCACCGACAAGGAAGATCAACGGCTATATGGCTACATGGCCTGTACCATGAATGACGGAGCTTTAAATATCCGTGATTTTTTTATTCCTCAGCAGGCTGAAGTGGTGTCCTGTCTGCTCAGAAGCGTATTTCAATATGGTTATGGAATGGCCGTCCGTAGCATCAACATCAACTTTCTGACCAATAACGCTCTTGAGTCCTTCTTCAGGAAATATGGTTTTGTCAGGAGAAACCATTCGAGAAAAATATTTGTTTACGCCCCCCGTGTGCGAAAAGGACACCGGATGATCATCGGCAATGTTGAGAACTGGTTGCTTCTCTCCGGGGATAATGACTGTTAAATGATTCCTTTATTCTGCGATGATGGATTTTTGGTGGGGGAGTGATCGGAATGGATTGCGTCATAAGAGGAGACAAGAATTTTATCTTCGCAAAAATGGCCGGTCCCGAGTTCCTTGGAAGCCAGGGAAAGAAATTTGCGGATGGGACTACGGAGAAAATCCGGATCGTGATGTTTTCGGTTGTTGCTCAGGGGAAGAATAATGTGTTTGGCACCGTAGTAATCAAGCGCAACCGGATCGGTAGAGGCCAGAACTGTGTGGCAGCGACTGGCCTTGTCCACAGCAGTTCTGTCTCCCCAGCCAACCCATTCCGCTGTCAGAATATTTAAATCAGCCTTCCTGATGGTCTTCATAAAGTAGCCAAGTGGTCCAGCCTTAGCATGACGAAAATATCTGCCTCCGCAAGCGTGAACATTGTGGTAACCACGAGGTTTTTTTCCCCATTGGCCACAGGACAGGTCGGTGATGCCCATGTAATTTTTGATGGCTCCTGTAATTCCGGTGTCGTGACCATGGTCGTTGAGCGCTGCAAAGTTGATAAACCTGAGGGGAATACTTTTGATATACCTGCCCCCGCCCCGGCCATTTCTTTCGTAGATGCCGTCCTTAAAATCAATGACAAGACCACTGTACGGTGAGGTGAAAACGGGGTAGGACATTTTTACCTTCCATCTTTTTACCCAGGGAAATGGCGAGTATATGTAATCAATGTCACTCCAGATGTAGCCGTCTCCTGTTGCCGGAGAATCAACAATGCCGCCATCCCGGCCGTTACCCCAGTCTTCATGTTTCGGCCCGCCATCGCGCCAGTGCACCTTGGAGACATTTTTGTGGCCCTGCTCTTGGAAAAGCTGAACCAGGGAATTCATACTGTGCTGGACTCCGTCAATCCGACCATTGATTTCAGCTATCCGGTTCCATCCCCTGATATTGTCTTTTTCAGTTTCAGGGAGAGTATCGTCCATAAAATGATGATTTTCAGCTATGATGATTTCCCCGTGAAAGCCGGGACGCTGCAGTACCAAATCAATAAATCCCTTCATGGCAGCCAGGTTTGTTCTCCCCTGATTCCACCACTGACAATTGGGCTTGAGGAGGATGATATCATCTGTTCCGATGAATTTCTCTATTCCCCCCATCAGTTCGATCACCTTGCTGATATTTTGCTGGGGAGTGCCGTTTTTGGCTAGATAGATATGTGATTCAGCGGAGTGACCATTACCGCCCTTGCCTGCGCATGCTGTGGATAATCTGAAAATTTTCTGAATAAGCGGTATGGATGCCATGATTCCCAAGGAGGAGGAAAGAACAAGAAAAAATCTGCGCGTTATTTTCCGCATCTTTTTATCAACCGGGTAATTTTTTTGTTGTCGCTTCAGGGTGGGATCCTCTTCCGTACTTCCCCTGCCGGCGGAGCTCCTGGAATGATTGCACACCGTTTTGTCGCGGATTGGGAAATTTTTTTCCAAGTATTGTTTTTGCAGAAAAAACAGTTAATAAAGCATAATCCTGAATCCGTTGCTGAATTTTAATGATATATTATGCAGTTAGTAAAATTCGGCATGATAGATACAAAATCGTCAGGTGTCTTTATTCATCCTGATTATGAAGCCGCCCTTTGGGGCGTCCGTACGCCTGTCATTTATATGAACGGGAACCGTCCGATATAGTTCATTGTAATCAAACGGTCCCCTTCGTGTATCCGGCGCACGCACGAACGCTCACGGATTCAGGATAATCCCAGTCGAATTGATGCGCAAGTGTCCGGCTCTCGGGAAAGAGCCCATTTCAGGGATTGATTAATGAAAAATTGTATATTATCAAATTGTTGAGAATAAAAGGCAATTATACGTATTGTTCCTGAAGATTTTTTGTGATAATCTTTAATATAAGTGTCTGATAAGCAAGTTAGCTTTCTGTTCAACCGATTACCAACGCAAGTGGAGAGAGGGAAAATGAAATATGCATACGGCATTACGATGTTGTTGTCTGTTGCCCTGCCCGGGATGGGATTGGCTCAAACAATCGAAATCGACAATATGGTGATTGTTGCCGACAACGAGTATCAGCCGGCTCTTGCGGCTGCAGCAGAGCAAAAAAAAGAGGCTGCCGGCGAGGTTTTGCCCCAATCGAAAAACTCGACTGATCAAGGCTGGTTCAGCAGGCTGCAGGGTGGATATGTTCATCCCTATCTTACCCTGACAGGAGAGTATACCGATAATCTCTATAATGTGGGAGATGAGACGACCAGCAATTTTTTGACCACCATTTCACCGGGTATCTGGTTTGCCCTTCCCCGGACGAAAACGATTCCCATCACCATCACGCCGCATAATACCTCGGCCGGCGGATTACGCGGCAGTCTGGCAACATATCAGGGATATGAGAGAATCCAGGCCTATTTACTTGGAGGGTTGGATATCAAGAATTACTCCGAGGATTCGGATCTGAACAAAACCGACGGCAAACTGGAGGCCTTCCTGCGATACAATTTGCGGGGCGGACTTTCCTTCCAGGTGGTTGATCGTTACAGTCAATCCCAGGATTCTTTCGGAAACGGCGATGCCACTGCCGATAATCTCCGCCGCTACGATTCCAACCTTGCCATGGCCACCGTGGACTGGCGTTTCACCCCGAAACTGAGAGGGGTGCTGGATCTGTCGAATTTTTATCTCGATTACAAAGATGACCGCAACAACGAATATGATCGCTCGGATAATGGGGCTTCCTTCACCGCATATTACAGATACAGCCCCAAAACATCCTTTTTCCTGGGCTACAAATATGTCGATGTTGCCTATGATACCGCTGTGGAACGCGATAACACACAGAATTTTGTCCATGGCGGCATCAGCTGGACGCCGAGTGAGAAAACCACTCTGAGTGCACGACTGGGCTATCAGAAAAGAAGTTACGAAGATGACAGCTCGGATTCGGCTGATACCAATGAGTTGACCACGGGAATCCAGCTTGATTACAAAATCAGCGAAAAAACAGCTATTGCCTTCAGTGTTACCCGGCAGGTCGAAGAGGCTGATACGGCCGGAGCGCTTGGAGAAACGGTGCTTTCAAGCAACGTGCGTTATCGGCAGCGTTTTACCAACCGTATATCGGGAAGCATCGGCTTTGGATATGAAAACACGGAATATGACAGCCTGACCCCTCCGAACCGGGAAGACAAGCGTTACAGTTTCCGTCCTGCCTTACAATACAGGTTCAGCAACTGGCTCATGTTCGAGCTTGCCTATCGGTATGAGAAGCGGGATTCAACCGATGTCCTGTATGAGTATGATTCCCATTCCATTCTTTTCAGCCTGAGGTCATCTCTGTAATATCGCATCCACAGGGGACTTTGGCAGGTATTATAGTGCCCCTTTTTCGCCATTTCCCGTTTCGTCTTTTTAAACAGCCTGATTCCGGGGTTCGGCATGGTGCCGGACTCCGGAAATATGCCGCAGATACAACGAACTGATTATCCCGTCAATGGAGTAAGACTATCTACCATGAAACACACCGTTACATCTCTTCTGGCTCTTTTTTTGATTATATTGGGATTATCGGGATCCTTTGCCGGGGATTACCTGGTGGGAGCCGGCGACATTCTCCGGATCACCGTTTACGATCATCCGGATATGCAGACAACGGTCCGGGTTGATGATCAGGGTTATATCACCATGCCGTTGCTCGATCGGGTCAAGGTTGGTGATATGACCATTGCCCAGATTTCACAAAAGCTTGCCGAACAGTTGTCCGATGGCTACATCGTCAATCCCCAGGTCAATATCTTTGTGGAGGAGTTCAGGAGCAAAAAGGCTGTCATTCTGGGACATGTCAGGCACCCGGGTCTGGTGGAGTTGAGCGGCTCAACTACCTTTCTGGAGCTGCTTTCCAAGGTGGGAGGCTTGACCGACGATGCCGGAGAAACCGCCACAATCAAGCGAACGGTTAATGGGAAAAGCAAGTCCATTGTAATTAATCTCAATTCGCTGATTGATCAGGGAGATCTTTCCAGTGACGTGGTGATCAGAAATGGAGATAACATTTTTGTGTCCAAGGCAGCAACCTGTTATGTAACCGGCCAGGTTGAGAAACCGGATGCCTATCCCTGCAAGAAGGAGACGACTGTCATGAAGCTGATCACCATGGCAGGTGGTTTTACCGGGATCGCCTCAAAATCCGGAGTTATGATTGAAAGGATTGTTGACGGCAAAAAAACAATTATGAAGGGTGTTTCATTGGATACCGCGGTTCAGGCGGATGATATTATCGTCGTCCCTGAAAGTTTTTTCTGATTACCCCTCAAAGACCTGCTCGCCGTCAAGTTCCATATCTCTGTCTCAATCCGTATATCTCTTTGAAAAGTCTAGTTAATATAGGATAATGAACCGATCCACCAGCCAGAATATCTCACAGGAAACACACCTGCGTGATTATATTTTTGTTATCAAAAAGCGCAAAGCGGCCATCTTTTCCTTTCTCGTTATCACCTGCCTCATCGTCCTTGTCCGTAACTATTTTGTCACCCCAATCTACACCGCGTCGTCTCAGATCTTGATCGAACGTAACCTTGGTACACCGAATCTCGATTACCAGAGATATTATTATGATCCCGAATTCCTCGCAACCCAGTTCGAAATTATCAAAAGTGCCAATGTAGCCCGGCGTGTTGTCGAGAAACTTCACCTGGATACGGTCTATCGGCAGTTTTTCTTTGTTGACAGGAAAAAGTCGGCTACCTCGGAGTTGATTGCTTCCGTCAAGTCTCAGGTAAAGGGCTACCTGCAGCTGATTGCCGACAGATTCTTTCCCGGTAGTATGGTGAAAGAAGATATAGAGAAGGTAAACAATAGAGCGGAACTGTTCGTGGGGGCCAAGCCCCTTTCCGTTGCCGATAAAATCGCAGTGATTGTCCAGCGGGAACTGGATCTGAAACCTATCGTCGAAACCAAGATGGTGGAGGTTAAATATAGTGCCAAACATCCGGGGCTGGCCAAGCTCATCACCGATGCCGTTGTTCAGGCCTATATGGATGAGCTTCTGGAGATAAAACATCACAGCAATAATTACCGGATTCAGTGGATGACTGCCAAGGCGGATGAAGAACGGGAAAAGCTTGCCGAGGCTGAAGCGGAAATGCAGCGCTTCGTCCGGGACAATGATCTTGTAACCGTTGAAAATCGATTGGCCATCTATCCGGAAAAATTAGCCAGATTGAGTTCCCAGCTCTCCGAGGCCCAGTCGGAGAGAAAGAGACAGGAGGCCCTGCTTGCCCAGATAAAGAGTGCCGGCAACAACTACGATGTTATTGAGACCATCCCTGTTTTTGCTGACAGCTCCGTGCTGCGCAATATTCGCGAACGGATTTACCAGTCACGACAGGAAATAAAGGAACTGTCAAAAAAATTCGGGCCTAAGCATCCGAAGATGAAAAAGGCCAAGGGTGATCTGGATACGCTTTTAAAGGAGAAACGGTTTGAGATTGAACGGATCATCGACGCCACCACCAACGCCCTGCAATTGGCCCGTTCACATGAAAATGATCTGAAACAGCTGCTGGAGACCACCAAAGGTGAGTTGCTGAATTTAAACGAGCGTTTTGTTCAGTACTCCACCATGAAACGGAAAATCGATTCCATCCGTGTCACCTACGAAGCACTGACCACCAGTATCAAGAAGGCCAGCGTGACCGAGCAGTCCCAGAGTGTCAATGTCTGGGTTGTGCGCAAGGCGAAGCTCCCTGATTTTCCATCAAAGCCCAAAAAAGCAAGGGATCTGGTTCTGGCGGTTCTTTTTGGACTGGTCGGCGGCATCGGCTTGGCTTTCTTTGTCGATTACCTGGACAACACCATTAAATCGGGAGATGAGTTGCAGGAGCGTTTCGGCCTGACCGTGCTTGGAGCCATTGAAAAGCTGAAAGGCAAAAAGCACAAAATCGAAACCTATATCCTGGATGAACCCCTGTCTCCCATTGCCGAGAGCTATCGGTTGATCAAATCCGGCCTGCTGCTCTCATCGGCGGACCATCCACCACGCACGATTCTTGTGACCAGTATGTCTCCCAGCGAGGGGAAAACCTCGACCACCGCCAATATCGCCCGCATATTTGCCCAGGGCGACCAGAAGGTTCTCATTGTTGACTGCGACCTGCGGCGGCCGAGGATGCACTCCTTTTTCTCCATCCCCTTTTCCGTGGGGTTGAGCAACTATTTATCCGGAAATACCGAGTTGAGTGCCATCCAGCGGGAAATACCGGGAGAAGAAGGTTTGCACCTCATTCCGGCGGGACCGATTCCTCCCAATCCGGCCGAACTGCTGGGCTCCTCCAAGATGAAAACCCTCCTGGACGAAATGTCCGAGAATTATGATGTCATTTTTCTCGATACCCCGCCGATCCAGCGGGTAACGGACGGGCTGGCCCTTGGCAAGATCGTCGATGGCTCGATTATCGTTACCTGGGCGGGCAAGACAACCTATGATATCCTAAACAGCGGCGTACGCAGAATGCGGGAACTTGATATCCATCTGCTGGGATTTATCATCAATGGAGTCGGCAAATCCACAGGGGGAGAAGGATATTACTACAGCGATGACGACTATTACAGTCTTGACAGCGATTCTTATAGCCTGGAAGGCAAGGATTCCTAGGGTGTGAATGAATTCTAACCAAGATATGACGATAATCTGATATGATCCTGAGTCCATTTCCCCTTTATGTCCTCATTCTCATTTTCACGCCGCTTGCCTTTGGAGCGGTTGATCCATGGGCAATGGCAATTATCCAGGTCATGGTGGCCTGTTCTTTTCTGCTGTATTGTTTTCACGGCAGGAGGGAAAGCGGCAATGTGTATCAGGTGCCCGGCACCATCCCCCTGCTGCTTTTTCTGCTCTGGATAGTGCTGCAGCTCCTTCCCCTGCCCCCATCGCTTGTTCACTTCCTGTCACCGGCGGGCTATGAGGTGTATCGACCGGTCCACGATCTCTTCGACGGCAACCGGCTCATGCCGATCACGGTGCACCAGAAGGCGACCGCAAAAGAGCTCCTTCGCCTCACCGCATATTTTTTCTTCTACTATCTGACGGTTCAGCTGTTGAGCAGCAAGGAGCGGCTGCGAAAAATCGTCAAGATCATTATCTGGCTTGCAACCTTTATCGGAGTTCTTGCCATTGTTCAGCAGCTTACCTCGCCCCAGAAAATATACTGGTTCCGGTTTGTCGCCACCAGCGGCCACCCCTTTGGACCCTGGCCCTTTCATACCAACTTTGCAGCCTTCATGGAAATGATCTGTCCCCTGGCGCTGGCCCTGTTTCTGTATTACCGGCCGTCGGTCAGTTCCAATGAATCGCTTCGCATCCGTATAGCTTCGTTATTTTCCATGCCGGCATCCAGTTCGCATTTTCTCATGGGTATTAGCCTGGTGGTCATCGCCGCATCCGTGTTTATGAGTCTGAGTCGCAGCGGTATCATCATTGTCTGTGCAGCCTCGATCTTTTATATGTTTCAGGTGAGCACCAAGAGAACCCAGGATATCAGGTTGATTTCCACCATTCTCTTCTTCAGCGGCATCCTGCTGCTGATCTGGTTTAAATGGGACCAGGTGAGCGCCGGTCTTGATCCAACCTTGCATCAGACAGGACGGGTGGGGGAAAATTTGCTCGGCGTATGGAATGATGCGCTGAATATAATCAGGAATTTCCCCATTACCGGCACAGGATTCGGCACCTTTCCCCTGGTACTGACCGGCTACAGCACCATTTCCCAAACCGCCGCCTATCATCACGCCCACAATGACTATATTGAACTGTTGAGTGACGGCGGTGTGATAGGTTTCATTCTGGTGGGCTGGTTCATCCTGGCCATTATGCTGCACGGTTGGAAAATGTTACGACGCCGGAAGGATAATTACGCTATCCTGATCACCTTTGCCGCCGGCACCGGTATTGTCTCCATGCTGGTACACAGTCTGGCCGATTTTTCACTGCATAATGGCGCTGTCGGCCTTTATTTTTTCTTTGTTTGCGGCCTGCTGGTTGCTGCGGTCAATACGCGACGGCATTTCCGCACCAGGCCGAGTATGCTGCCGGCCGCAGGCTCCGGCCGCAAAACGGTACTGACCCTGGCTACTCTCATCTTTTTGCTGGTGACGCTGCTGTTCCAGGGCGGCAGACTGATGGCCCGTCGTCACTATACGGAGTATCTGCATCTCCAGACGGAAGAAAGAATAGCCGAGGAGGATATGGCAACCGCCGTCGATCTGCTTGTCAAGGCGGGGAAGTATGATCCTCTGGAAGGCAGGTATCGGGCCGAAATCGGCAGGTTGCTGACTTCGCAGGACCAGCCCGAGGAGGCTCTGGAACAATTTAAGATCGCCGCTTACAGGAATCCCCTTGCCGGAGCCTATTTTCAACAAATCGGCATGCTACTGGCAGCAAAGGATCCGGAGAAAGCCAAAAAAATCATGGCGGAAGGGTATGCCAGGGCAGCAAGCCGGGAAGAGGTGGTGGTGCCCTGGGCCCTTTGGCTGCTGGAAAATAATAACCGTAAACAGGCTATCGAGGTGCTGAAAAGCGGTATCGATTTCGAACCGACCCTGATCACCAGGATTATTCCCATACTGAAAAACTACTCATTCGATCAGCAGGAGATGACGACCATATTATCGGATTCCATCGAAGCCTGGATTGAGTATGGAAAGTACCTGGAGGAGCAGGGAGACATGGAAGCCGCTGAATTCTATCGCCGGGGCGCCCTGCAGTTTCTTGATAGTGCTGATCGAATAAAGCCCTTTTATTTCGATCAGCTATACGAATTTTATCGTCACCGGAAAAATGGTGACAAGGCCCTGTCGGTTTTACGGCGGGCAGTGGAAAAGCTGCCCGGGGAGCCGATGTTCCATGAGCGCCTCGGTGACTATTACCGCCAGGCAGGTATTGCCTACCGGGCAAAAGAAGAGTATGAAAAGGTTCTGGTTCTCATGCCCGGCAATGAAGATGTCCGCAGGAAGCTGGAGGAGTTGCGCCGGGGCTCCCGTTTTGATACCTTCCGCTTGGCGCCGGTCAGCGGCGAGGAAAACGGTATTCAGCAGTAGACGGGAGAAAAAAACCGCGCCTGCCGGGAGTCATACGCTGCGGCTGTGAATGGATACGTAAGAGTTGCAAGTCCCCTTCCCCTGGTCGTTCGGCCGTCCATCCATCTGTCCATGCTGCTGATTTGAAGAGAAGGCATGAAAAAGGGGGAGACGAGGATGCGGAAAGCGACGAATCTGTCTTACCGGTTCCTACAGCGCCCTGACAGCCACACCCGCCATATCAAGTAACCCCCCCGGAAATATTCCCAACAACAAAAGGGCGACTCCCAGTGCCGCTGCCGCCGAGCTGATGAGCAGCGGAGGCTGGAGTGAATTTTCTGCCTTTTGCCCTTGGTCCGAGACCAGACTGATTTTGATCACCCTCAGATAGAAGTAGATGGCGATCAGGGTATTGAGAAGGGCGGCAAGCACCGGCCAGAACCAGCCTGCCTTCCACACGGCTGTCAACAGCAGCAGCTTACCGGTGAATCCGGCCGTGGGGGGCAGCCCAGCCAGGGAAACAAAGGTAAGCGCCAGCAGGATGGAGAGAAGGGGTGATTTTTTCCACAATCCAGCCAGGGCCTTCAGGGGGATGTCATTCTCGTTTCCGGCAACCTGAATTGCGATCAGAAAGCCGCCCAGGGTCATAACCACATACACTGCTCCGTAAAAAAGTGCGGCATCAAGACCGCCGTTGTGCGGTGCCAGCAGTCCCAGGAGGATATAGCCGGCGTGTGAAACCGCCGAGTATGCCAGCAGCCGTTTGAGTTCGGTCTGGTTGAGGGCCATGAGGTTGCCGAAGGTCATGGAGAGAACAGCGAGGACGGCAATGATGATCTGCAAGGCCCTGGCATCCATGAAACCGGCTACCACCCGGACGAAAAGGGCCACGGCGGCCAGTTTGGGAAGGGAGGCGATAAAGGCCGTTACCTCGGCCGCGGCTCCGGAATAGACATCCGGTGCCCAGAAGTGGAAGGGAAAGGCCGAAAGCTTATAGGAGAGACCGGCCATGAACATGACAATGCCCAGGATGGCCAATGGATCCTGCAGATGTGCGGAAATATCCGTGATGATTATCTGTAGGTGGGTTGTGCCGAACGCACCGTATAGGTAGCTGATGCCATAGAGCATGATGGCGGTGGAAACCGCGCCGAAAACCATATACTTGGCGGTGGCTTCAAACTGAAAACCCAGTCCCGTCCGGTAGGATGAGGTGATGTAGAGGGGAAAGGATGAAATTTCCAGGGCAATGAACAGGGTGATCAGTTCAGCGGCGCCGACAACGATGGTGAGGCCGAGGGCTCCGGTGAATAGAAAAAAGAACAGCTCGTTGATCTTGGAGACATCGGTTTGGGGCAGCCTGTCTGTGATGATGCAGGCAACGAGAAAACCAGTGGTGATGAGCAGGACGAAAAATCTGCCGAAACCATCCACCCGATAGGCGCCGTGAAAAAACAGGGCATCGGCATTCATGGTCGAGACAGCGGCAACCGCGGCAAAGGCCGAAAAACCGATGGCCCATAACCGCTGATGTTTCCTCAACTGGAAGAGACTGCCGCAGAAAAAGAACAGACCGCCGATGCCGAGACCGATTTCCGGCAGCATGACATTCCAGGTCGCCAGATAACGACCGGCAAAGGCGTGCAGCAGGCAGAAGCCGGCCAGTCCCACCAGACTGCTTGTCCAGACATCTCTTCTTTCTCGGAAGTTGAAAAGAGCGGCGCAGAAAAAACCGAGCCCGGTGACCGCCAGGAATATTTCGGGGAGTATAAGAGCCTTCATACACTATTTTTTGGTTACAGGTATTGTGCGCCGAAGATGCGAGGCGCAGAGCGGCCCGCATCCATGCGGCCGTCAGTTCAGCAGTGAAAACATGCCCCGGCCCAGATAGTCGGAGAGGTGAATCGTTTCCTCCAGGGGCAGCCGCGCCAGCAGGGATTCAAGAACCGGGTTCATCATTTTGAGAAGGGGTGCCGGATAAAAGCCGAAAGCAATGACCAGGGCGGCCGGCGGCGTTAGGCATACCCATTCCCGCAGGTTAATATCCAGGGCCTGGTCCGGTTTGCCCCCCTTACCCCAGATGATGGTCAGCAGCATACGGAACATGTAAGCGGCCGCCAACAGGGCCCCGGGGATAACCCAGGCGCCCAGTATGTTGCTGGTCTGGAATGCTGCGGTGAGACAGAGGAACTCTCCCACAAAACTGGCAGTGCCCGGGAAGGCCAGTGACGAGAGGCTGTAGAGACCCAGGAAGAAAACAAATCCCGGCATGAGCCGGGCCAGTCCGGCATTGTCACGCAGTTCCCGTGAATGGGTTCGTTCATAGAGCATGCCGGCCAGCAGAAAGAGGCCTCCGGTGGTGAGGCCGTGGTTGATCATTTGGAGCATGCCGCCCTGGAATCCGGTTGGGTTCATGGCAAAAATACCAAGGGTGACAAAACCCATATGGGCCACGGAGCTGTAGGCGATCAGTTTCTTGATGTCGTTTTGGGCAAGCGACAGCAGGCCACCGTAAAGAATTGCCGCCACCGACAGCACGATCACCAGGGGAGCAAACAGCACACTGGCCTCCGGAGTTAGGGCGATATTGAATCGTAAAAGGCCGTATGTGCCCATTTTCAGGAGTACGCTGGCCAGGATAACCGAACCGGCGGTGGGGGCTTCCACATGGGCGGCGGGCAGCCAGGTGTGCAGTGGAAACATGGGAACCTTGACCGCGAATCCGGCAAAAAAACCCAGAAAGAGCCAGAATTCCCATCTCCTCGAAAGCTCCAGGCCGAGCATGGCAGGATAACTGAAAGAGCCGGTTTTCAGTGAGAGGGCGATAATGGCAAGAAGCAGGAACACGGAACCGGCCAGGGTATAGAGGACAAACTTCACGGCTGCGTAGATACGACGTGGGCCGCCCCAGATGGCGATGATGAGAAACATGGGCACCAGCATGGCTTCCCAGAAAAAGTAGAATAAAATCAGGTCCAGTGCCGCAAAAACTCCGACCATGATACCCTGGGTCAGCAAAATACAGGCCATGAATTCCCGGACCCGGGTGCTGATATAGTTCCAGGAGCAGAGTACCACGATGGGGCCGAGAAAGGTTGTGAGTAGGATCAGCGGCAGGCTGATGCCGTCCACCCCCATGAGATAACTGATTCCCAGGCGTTTGATCCAGACATGATTTTCGACGAATTGAAAGCCGGATGTTGCCGCCTGAAAATCGGTATACAGCGGGATGGACAGCAAAAATACGATCAGGGTGATTGCCAGGCTGAAGATGCGAGCCCTCTGTTCATCTTTAATTATCACCAGTAATCCCGCTGCACAGATGGGAAAAAAGGTGATCAGGCTCAGGGCCGGATAGGCGAGTGTATTGGCATGGAGGGTGGCAAGGGATTCCATAGTTTTATTTACCGGTCAGCAGCAGGGCGATGAAGATGGTGACAGCCAGAACCGTGAGCATCTTGGCAACATATCGGGAGATAAGTCCCTGTTGCAGCATACAGCGCATGCGGTTGCCCAGATGCAGGACAGCTTCTGCCGAACCGTCCACAACGCCGTCAATGATACGTTTGTCGTGCCGGTCGGCAAGGCGTGAGAAACTGCGCAGCAGCGGCAGTGCCACGGTTGCATGCAGATTTTTGATGAGGCCGTCGTCAATGGTAAAGAGAACTTTGCGGCAAAAAACCATAAACCAGCGGCCGCCCCGTCGATAAAACCAGTCGAGATCAAGTCCGATCTTGGGTTCGGGATGCAGCTTGTTGATGAGCAGGAAAAAACCCAGCATGGTAAAGAGAAGGATCTGATAGGACTGCATGATATGGCCTGCCGTGTAGGGTTGGTAATCCACGGGATAGGGCAGCAGACTGTAGAGGTATCCAGGTGAAACTCCGATAAAGATACAGTAGAAAGCGGCAATACCCATGGCGATCAGCATATTCAGCGGTGCCTCGCCCCGTGGCGGCTCAAAAGGGGGTTTCTCCCTCCAGAACCAGATATAGTACGGCACCTTGAGTCCGGTATGGAGAAAGGTTCCGGCCGAGGCCAGGGTGAGCAGCAGCGCGGCCCACGGCAGGTGGTCTCCCCAGGCCCCGGAGATGACCATGGATTTTGAGACAAATCCGGAAAACAGCGGAAAGGCCGAGATGGAAAGCCCGCCCACCAGGGTAAAAACCAGGGTCCAGGGCATATGCCGCCACAAGCCGCCGAGTTCGGAAAATTTTGACCGGCCGGTGACATGCAGCACGGAGCCCACTCCCATGAAAAGCAGTGCCTTGTAGAGAATATGGGCATAGGCATGGGCGCAGGCGCCGTTGATTGCCAGCGCCGTACCAATTCCCACCCCGGTCACCATATACCCCACCTGGCTGATGATGTGATAGGCCAGCAATCGCCGGGCATCATTTTCCAGTACCGCATAGACAACCCCATACAGTGCCATGATCACGCCCAGGGGGATGAGAATATCGAAGCCGGGAAAGGCCCGTGCCAAAGCATAAACCGCGGTTTTCGTGGTATAGGCGCACATGAAAACAGCGCCCATGACCGTGGCGCTGCCGTAGGCATCGGGCAGCCAGGCGTGTAACGGCGGCACTGCGGCGTTGAGCAGGAAACCGGCAAGAATCAGATAGGCGGCAAGTCCGGCGCCATCTTCTTTGATCGCCACAAAGGAGAGGTCGCCGCTGTTGTGGTAAAGCAGAAAAATACCCGCCAGCAAAAGAAGGCCGCCGAAGACGTGAACCAGGAAGTAGCGGTATCCCGCCCGCAGGGATTCCTCGGTTTTTCTGAGGAAGACCAGGCATACCGAAGAAACCATCAATCCCTCCCAGAATAAAAAGAGGGTGAGATAATCACCTGCGAAGACACAGCCCAGAGCACTGCCCACATATCCCCAGGAGGCCGTGTGTTCCCAGGGATTGTCCACATGCAGGCCGTAGATGGCGCCGATGATCGCCATCAGTGAAAAAACAGCGGCAAAGACCATGGCCAGCTTATCCACCCGGCCGAAGACCAGGGTGATGTTGCCCACCTCGGCCTGCCAATGCATGCCATGGGAGAGGGTGGTGACGATGGTAAAGGCGCCAAGGGGCACCACAAGCAACAAGATCCGGCGCACCCCCGGAGACAGCCGGGGAAGAAACCACATGCCGAGGAAGAAGAACAGGGCGGGATGGAAGAAGAATGCATCACTCATTGCCTTTCCCCCCGTTGTCCAATGTCTCATAATACCCTTCAGGCCTGAAGAGAAATTTTTTGCCCAGCCATTTTGAAAAGACGATGATCAGGACACAGGCAAAAAAGCCGAAACCGGCCCAGAATCCCGGAATCATATCGCCGAGGAAATGGGGATGGTGACGTGGAATGCCGATATCCACGAAGATCAACAGCGCCAGGATAAAGTAGCAGGCGATAATCACCAGCCGCAGACGGGCGCGGAGCCAGGCGATAAAGCGAACTATCATCATGAGAGCACCTCGCCGATGAGCCGGAGAAAGGGTTCCGGGTAGATTCCGAGCAGAACCGTGATTCCGGCGGTTATTGTGATGGGGACCACCATGGTTGCCGGGGCCTCGCCAAAATGGGCATCCTCGGGGCTTGGCCTGTGGAAAAAGGCACGGTAGATGACCGGCAGAAAGTAACCGGCGTTGAGAAGCGAGCTGGTGAGGATGAAGATGAGCAGCAGCAGGCTGCCGTTGTCCAGGCAGCCGAGACCCAGAAACCACTTGGTAATGAATCCGGCGGTACCGGGAATACCGATCATGGACAGGGCGCCGATGCTGAAGGCGCCCATGGTCAGGGGCATGCAGTGCCCCAGACCGGAGAGCTGGCTGATGTACTTTTTGCCGGTGGCCACGAAGATCGCCCCGGCGCAGTAGAAGAGAGTGATCTTGGCAAAGGCGTGGTTGGCAATATGTATGGCTCCGCCGGTGATGCCGCTCACCGATACCAGGGCGAATCCCAGGGTGATATAGGCCAACTGGCTCACCGTTGAATAGGCAAGTCTGGCCTTGAGATTATCCTGGGTCAGTGCCAGCATTGATCCAATCAGGATGGTGGCGGACATGAAAAAGGCAGAGGGCAGAATCAGGCCCAGTTCCCGCATGAGATCCGGTCCGAAAACATTGTAGATGACCCGGGCCACGCAGAAGACTCCGACCTTGACCACGGCCACGGCGTGGAGCAGGGCCGATACCGGTGTGGGAGCCACCATGGCCGAGGGCAGCCAGGAGTGCAGCGGAATGAGGCCGGATTTGGCAATGCCTGCCAGGAAGAGCACGTAAACCACGATCAACAGGGTGCGGTTCGCATCGGCGGGAAGAAGTGTTTCCGGCCCGAAATCCAGATTCCCTGCAAGGATGTAGGTGATGACCAGGGCCGAGAGAAAAAAGAGTTTTCCCGTGCCCATGAGGTAGACGAGATACTTGTTGGCGCCGGCAAACGCCTCGCCGTCCTCATGGTGCATAACCAGGGGATAGGTAAAAATGGAGACCAGCTCATAAAAGAGGAACATGGTGAAGAGACTGCCGGACATGGCCACTCCCAGAGCCGCGGAAAGGGTGAGGGCGAAACAGGTGTAGTATCTTGTCTGGGCGTGCTCGTTGAGACCCCGCATATAGCCGATGGAGTAAAACGAGGTCAGGATCCACAGGAAAGAGGAAATACAGGCAAAGACCAGGGAAAAGCCGTCCACCCGGAATACCAGGCTGAGCCCGGGCAAAATCTCCACCAGGTGACAGCGGATGACCCGGCCGGCAAGAATGGTGGGGACCATGGTGAGCACCAGGGCGAACTTGAGGATTCCGGTGCAGATGGAAACGGTTTCGCGGCGGTTTATATCCTTGCCGAAGTACATGATCAGGAGTGCCCCCACTGCCGAGGTCAGCACCACCAGGGGGGGAATGATTGAAAAAGTTGTGTTTTCCATAGTCGGTGACTGAACGGATGAATATGGGGTTATCCCTTGAGACGGTTGAGTTTGTCAACGGCAATGGTCTGGTAATTGCGGAAGACCGCCACGGCTATGCCCAGAAAAACCGCGGCCTCGGCTGCGGCGATACCGATGATGAACAGGGTGATGAGGCGCGAGGGCATGGGATCCGGGGTGAGATAGGTGCCGAATGCCATGAAGTTGAGCCCCACGCCCTGGAGCAGGAGTTCCAGGGAGATGAGAAAGCCGATGAGGGTCCGCCGGAACATGATGCCGTAGAGTCCGATGCCGAAAAGGGCGTGGGCAACGATGACATAGACGGTGACGTTATTGGTGAGCATTGCCAAAAATTCCATGGGACCTTAATATCTCCGGTTGATGAGGGCCACTGTGACGGCACCGATCACCGCCACGGTGAGGAGGATGGAAATGATCTCAAAGGGAAGCAGATATTCCCCGAGCAGCATCCAGCCGATGACGGATTCGTCCACCTTGACGGCGGTGCCGCTGAGTTGCCGGACGGCGATTCCCCGCAGGGTGGCTCCCAGCATGAAGAGGACCAGAACAAGGGGGATGGCCGCCTTGATTCCCGGCGGTTTCACTCCCTCTTCGCCGGCTTTTCTGGTCAGTGAGATACCGAAGGCGATGGCTACACAGACAGCGCCGATATAGATCATCACCTGCATAACCGCCACCAGCGGGCTGCCCAGGTGGTAATAGAGGCCGGCCACCCCCAGCAGGGCAACGACCAGTCCGAAAAAACAGTAGATCAGGCTTCTGGCCGCAACCGCGACGATGCCGCCGCCAATGGCCATGACCACCAGCAGCCCGAAGGCGATGAGGTAAATTTTAAAGATCAGCTGTTCAAACATGGGCCATTCCCCCGGCCGTATTTTTCATGTCCGCCAATAGATTCATTCTGGAGAAGATTTCATCGTTGACCCCGGCCAGCGCATAGTCGCGGGAAAAGGTGATGGCGTTGACCGGACAGCTTTCCACGCAGAGGCCGCAGAGGCTGCAGGTGGTGAAGTTGAGGGTGAATTCCGTCAGAGTCTTTTTCTTGGAGTCCGCCGTCTTTTCACCCCGCACCACGATGCAGCCGGACGGACAGGCCCGGGCGCAGCCGCCGCAGACAATACACCTGGGGCGGCCGGTGGCAGGGTCCGCCACCAGTTCAATGTGGCCGCGGAAGCGGGCGGGGAGGGGAGCCGTTTCCCGCGGCCACTGAACCGTATGGGGTCGGCTGCACATGGCTCTCCAGGTGACCCTCATACCCCTGAGCAGGCTGATGAAACCGGCGAGGATCTCCTTCAGGTAGCAGCAGTCGGAAAAAAGGGTATGTATTTTCTTCATCTTCTTCATAATGCCAGTACTCCGGCGGTAACCAGAAAGTTGAGCAGCGACAGCGGCAGGAGGATCTTCCAGCCGAAGTTGAGCATCTGGTCGATGCGCACCCGCGGAAAGGTCCAGCGAAACCACATCATCAAAAAGATTATTGCGTAGAGTTTCAGGAGAAACCAGACAGGGCCGGGCAGCAACGGACCACTCCAGCCACCGAGGAAGAGAATGGCGGCCAGGGCCGAGGCCAGAAACATGTAGCTGTACTCGGCCAGAAAGAACAGGGAAAAGGCCATACCTGAGTATTCGGTATGGAATCCCGCCACCAGCTCGCTTTCGGCTTCGGCAAAATCAAAGGGGCTGCGGTTGGTCTCCAGGGTGATGGTGATGATGTAGATGATGAAACAGAGCGGCTGGACAACAGCGTACCAGAGACCCTCCTGGGCCAGAGCGATATCGCGCAGGCTGAAAGAGCCGGCCAGCATGATGATGGTGAGGACGCAGAGCAGCAGGGGAATCTTGTAGGCAAGTATCTGAGCCACGGCGCGGGCACCGCCCAACAGGGCGTATTTGTTATTGGAACCCCATCCGGCCAGGAGAATGCCCAGGGTGTTGAGTAAACCAAGGGCGATGACCAGCAGCAAGCCGATGTTGAGTTCCCAGATCTGCAGGTTCTCGGAAAAGGGAATGGGCATGATGGCCACGAAAATCGGCACAAGGCTGACAATGGGGGCCAGAATATAGAGGGGCCTGTCCACGGAATCGGGAATCAGCAACTGTTTGGAGAGCAGTTTGATGCCGTCGGCAACGGTTTGCAGGATGCCGTGAAAACCAACTTCCATTGGGCCGCGACGATACTGCATGTGACCGGCGACCTTGCGTTCCAGCCAGACCAGCAGCATGGCATTGATGGAAATGGTCACCATGATTCCCATGATGGAGAGAAGTATGCGCAGGGGTGTTAGTTCCGTCATCTGTCGATCTCCGGTATGACAAGATCCAGGCTGCCGAGGATGGCCAGGGCATCGGCCAGCAACTGGCCGCGGGCCAGCCTGGCGAAGATGCTGAGGTTGGAAAAGGAGGGAACCCGGAACTTGACCCGATAGGGGATCTTGCCGCCGTCGCTGACGATATGGATCACCAGCTCGCCGCGGGCGGTCTCCACCGCCATGGCCACCTCGCCTTTGGGCGGTTTGATTACCTTTTTCACCTTGGAACGGATGGGGCCTTCGGGCAGGGCATGGATCGCCTGCTCGATAATGTTCAGAGACTCTTCGATTTCACGCATGCGCACCAGGTAGCGGGCCAGGCAGCCGCCCGCCTCTTCCACCGGTATGGCAAAGTCAAAGTCCGGGTAGGCCGAATAGGGTTCCTGTCTGCGCACGTCGTAGGCAAAGCCGGATGCGCGCGCCACCGGGCCGGTTACTCCATAACGGCATGCATCAAAGGGCAGGATGACGCCCACGGTCCTAGTGCGTTGCTCAAAGATGACGTTGCCGGTCACCAGGTCATGGTAGGCGGGCAGGCTCTTGCGCAGATGTTCGACGAACTTCAGAGTATTGGTGAGGAAATCCTCATCAATATCCGTCGGCACGCCGCCGAAGCGATAGTAGCAGTAGGTGAGCCGCGATCCGGTGACGGATTCCAGCAGGTCCAGGAGTTTTTCCCTGTCGGCAAAGGCGTGCAAAAAAGGTGTGAAGCCGCCGAGATCAAGCAAAAAGGCCCCATACCAGAGCAGGTGGCTGGATATGCGGCTCAGCTCGCTGGTGATTACCCGGATATACTCCGCCCGCCTGGGCACCTCGAAACCGCAGAGTTTTTCCACGGCACAGACCCAGGCCAGGTTGTAGGGCAGGGCCCCCAGGTAATCCATGCGGGCCATGTAGGGCAGCATCTGGGTATAGGTAACGGACTCGGCGATTTTTTCCTGCATACGATGGCCGTAGCCCAGGATGGGATCTGCCTCGGTGATATACTCGCCGTCCATATGGAGGATGACGCGCAAAACACCGTGGGTGCCCGGATGTTGGGGCCCGAGGTTGAGGATGAAGGTCTCCTCGTTGAGCTCTTCGAGCGTGTATGACGGTGGTCTGGGACTGGGGCTCATGCTTGCTGGAGGGAAAAATCCTTGCGCAGGGGATGAAAGTCGGCGTCATCGGGCAGCAGGAGATGTCTGGTGTCGCCGGCGCCTTCAAAGGTGATGCCGAAAAATTCCGCGGTTTCCCGCTCATGCCAGACGGCGCCCTCGAAGACGGCTCCAATGGAGGGTAACACCGGTGCCATCCGGGGCGTGGGGATCTTCAGTTGCAGCCGGGCAGCCTCCTCATAGTGGTTGAAGAGGTATCGTCCCTCGATGATGTCCTTGTCGATATGATCCACCGCACTTACCGATTCCAGGAAAAATCCGTGGATTTTTAATTTTTCCACCAGGTTGAGGAGGGCCTCGGGGATGAGGGTCAGCTCGCAGTGGATTCCGGTTTCGTCGTAATCGGCCGGCAAAAATTCGAGGCCGGCCTCCTTGAGTACCTTGCGAATGCGATCAGCCATGGTTTTCACTCTCCAGTTGTATTTCCGGGGCCGACGGAAAGGCCCGACGGCCGGTGATTTTTTCTTCCAGGGTGAGAAAGGCCTCGATCAGGGCCTCCGGCCGGGGAGGGCAGCCGGGGACATAGACGTCCACGGGCACGATCTTGCCGGCTCCCTCGACGACGTTATAGTTGATGGGCAGCCTGAAGGGGCCGCCGGAAATTGCACAGTTGCCCATGGCGATCACCCACTTGGGCGCGGGCATCTGTTCGTACAATCTGATGACTGCCGGTGCCATTTTTTCGGTGATGGTGCCGGCAACGATCATCAGGTCGGCCTGGCGCGGCGTGGCCCGGAAGACGCCGGCACCGAACCGGTCCAGGTCAAAGCGCGGCCCGGCAGCGGCCATCATCTCAATGGCACAACAGGCAAGGCCGAAGGTCAGGGGCCAGAGCGAGTTGGCCCGAGCCAGGTTGAAGATCTTTTCCAGCCGAGCCAGCTGCACT
>Ga0256914_1001458_pt1 | contig 21283 bp, 10 predicted proteins | sample HulkmetaG_FD_191571 | JGI IMG/M metagenome (GOLD analysis project Ga0256914, IMG submission 191571) | Hydrothermal chimney microbial communities from Main Endeavour vent field at the Juan de Fuca Ridge, Pacific Ocean - Hulk | ecosystem: Environmental > Aquatic > Marine > Hydrothermal vents ... | reverse complement strand
TATTTGGTATAGGATGCGTTATTGAAACAATTGGATCAAAAAAGGTAAAAGTACTATTCGATAGTGTTGGAGAGAGGGTATTACATCTTGAATTTGCAAAATTAAGTAAAATATAAATGGTGGAGGGCTCGCCGCCTTCCAGAAATCCAGTCTCCCCAGCGCCGACACATCAAAAACCCTTTATTTACAAGGCCTTGAGAGCTTCCGATTGCCATTCTCCGCGTCCCTACGCGGGAAATGTTTTTCTCCACATTTTCCCCCAAACAGAGAATGGACATGGGTTCGATTCCCACTGCCATATCAAACGCGGTGATATCATAACCCAAGTCTCCAGTTCCACGACTACGGCACATCAATGAATTGGAGAATTATTTCCAGAAATTTTTTCTGCGCAGTTTTAGGAAGCTCTCTGAATTTCTCAATCAACCATTCTAAAGAAAGGGTCTCAAGGCGCTCCTCAATACGACTAACTACATTTGCTAGTCGCGCAGCGTGTTCATCCGTAAGTATTGCTGGTGGATTTACGACTTTCGAGTGTAGGCGATTAGCCTCAGCAACAGTCATTCTGTCAACCTCTGACACAACAGACTCCATGGATTCAATCCATGCTAAACTTTTCTGTTTTCGTTGAGTTGAAATATTTGCCACAAAGTTTTCGAAGGTCTCATCAACCGGCCAGGGCAGTGCCTCTTCTGCCCCAAATGCGACGTCAGCCTCTTGTCGAAGCTTTTCGGCTAATGATTTAAACTCGCGCCATGACAAACTATCATCACGCAGCTGATGGTAATAGCGTCTATATGCCTGCAACGCTCGTTTCATAACACGCAAGTCATCGACATCTATTTCACAACCCTCAAATGCACTTATCAGGAACTCTACTTCCTCAATATGTTTGTCTAATTCTTCTTCTGTACTGATCTTAGAATCCCAGAGGCGTAAAGCGCGTTTCGTCAGACTAGATTCAGCCTCCTGCAGTTTAACTAAAAAATCCGCAAGTTGAGCGCGAAGAATTGAAATCTCATTTATCTCGATTCGGCGAGACATCCCCTGCAGTTTCGCAGAAAATTTCTTCCCTACATCCCTCAACCCTCGAATCTCGGCGACACGCATTAATCGTAAGGCATCGGCGTGTTGATCAAGCCAAAAATGAATATCCCGGACTAACTGGTTCGCCTCTGCAATGGTTTCCGCCTGTCGAATGACGTGTTTTGTGTGGCGCTCAAGATCTTCTGACTGCATAGTAAGCCCTAATTTATCTAAATTACTGGCAACTAAGCGAAGCATTTTATGCTTAAAATCTCCAACTGCTTCTGGGGTGTCATTTGCAGGCCTTTGCTCGGCAAGCCAGCTTGGAAATGTCTGCACGATCATCTGGGTAGCCCACTCAATGTGAGGATCTAGTTCTTCGACCTGGTGTTTCTCCCAGAGTGGCATTTCGGCAATCATTCTTTCTTTCAATTCTAGAAGTCTTACCGCTCCCCAACTCAACAAGCTAATGTCTTTATGTTTTTCTCCTGCTTCCAGCTTACTGAATGCATCATCTTGCTGTTCTTCCATTTCTTTAAGGGCATTAATTGCTTCCTGGGCCTGCTCCTTAAGGTGAATGAAGCGATAACTGCATGTTGGTGGCACGGGAATACGCTCTTTAAGTTCCGAAGCCCTTCTAAGGAAAGAGAACTTGCCCAAATAACTTTCTGTCTGTTCCCACTCATCCAGGAGGTTCTCCCACTCTGAAGAGGCCTCTCCTATAAAAGCCAACTCCACATTCTGAAGCGCTGTGATATCAAGAAACTTTTTCTTGAATATCCCCTCTTGCAGCCACTGGGTAAGGGCATACTGTTGTCCATCCCGAACAATGACAAGCTGTTCACTTCTTGGAGCCACGAAAACACCCAACAGCAGTCCAGCTGATGCGATATTTGCTCCATAAGGGGGAAAACACAATTGCCTCAAAACTTTTTCAACGAAAAACTGTTGATGGTCTGACTGGAGAATGTCATCCCATTTCTCGGTCACCTTTCGTACTACAGGATTCTTGGGCCTTCTCGAAATCTTGCCGGTCTTGGTAAAGATGTCCCATGACCTGTGTAAAGTCGTAAGCGCTCTATTTTTAACCTTGACCGGCTTTGAAATCACAGCATCGTAATCAAGGCTTCCTCTCAGTAAATCAATAATTAATTCCTGACAACTGTCAGCCGCATTACCGCGAGCCGTTGTGAAACCATCAAAAGGAAATGGCAATGGCTGCTTATAAATCCGTTCAAACAGCTCTGTGCCGACTCGACTCAATCGCTTGGCTTCTATCTCTTCTTTTAAAGCAGTTATATATCTTCTCTGTTTGATCAGCTTTTCTATTTGGGTTTGGATTACCTGACGCATTTTCTCTTGATGAGCACCGATTAAATTGTCAAAACGAGCCCGATCCTCTTCACTGATAGAATCTTCTAAGACGGCTAGCTCTGCCAATGCTTGTCCAAGTACCCCTTCCTCGTCGCAAAGGAGAACAATTAATATTGGAACTACCTGATTTCCGATACCAAGATCACGAATCACAGCACGAAGTGTTTTCTTGACATTTGATGAAACAGTTTGAGGGTCTCGGCTCTGTTCCACATAACAATAAATAACGGTTCCGCGTGGCTCAGTAACATCTATGGCCTTACCCCATCTGTCAGCCGCGATTCTGATCTGGGCATCAAGGGTTTCCAAATTTGCCAATACCCCCTGATAGCGCCACTCCTTTGTGGTGATCGAATGTCGTTCAGCAAAATCACACTCCAAATCGCCGAGCAGATCGCACCACTCCGACGCCTTGCTGGCAAACAACTTAGCCTTGCCATTTTCATCATAGCTGCTCGCTACCCTTTGCCTGAGAAAAGAGAGAAACTGGGTGCGCGGAACAGCGTCGCCTAAAATATCAAACTGGTTAAAACGATCATCCCACTCCAATATATTATACTCGTTTTGGAGCAGGCTGATTTCGTCTTGAGCACGTTGGACTGACAAGCCGGCAAACATCGCTAAAGCCATAATCGCTTCGTCACGGTTCGCTACCTGCAAGCCCATTTTTGAAGAAAGAACTACAGCCTGCAAAAGACGCACTGCATCCTTAGTTATCCGGGAGCCATAACGGGAGTACACCAATGCATAGGCGTGGGTAATAGTGCCCTGCTGGCCACTTTCCTCAGAGGAGATAAGCTCTTGAAGAAGATCGTCGGTCCACAAGCTCACCGGAGCCAGCGTCCAGTTCCTCTCCGCCTTTGCCTCTATTTCTTTTGACCGCTGAAAAAAATCACCAAGCAAGGCCAAGGCAGACCGTTCCTGTAGATATTTGCCAGCAGCAGTTAACGAGAAAAGGAACCACGTTGTCAAAGGAGAAAGAGGCCAACATCCCTTCCGGACAACTGTATGAAAGGAATCAACATCGGTCCAAAGCCTGTAACTATTCGATTGCGGAAACCAGTTATGGAGACTTGTAGCCATAGATTCCGATTCCTTGATGGCCTGCTGGTCAGCAAACCAGGAATCTACATCTACTGTTTTTTGTTTTTCCAAGAGATGGGCAATCAGGGTCTCTAAGTTAATGGAAAGATATACCTTGGCGGCAGATTGGTAGCGGGTGATGTAGCGTAGTATGTCATTTTTATATTCCGGAGCAACCCGTTGGACATAGGCATTAAGTTCAAATTGTATGAACCCGATAAAGGTCGTGGTATCAGCATTCCCCTGCACACCCTCAAATAAATCCTGCAAAACACCGCTGCCTGCGATTTGGCTGCGGACAGTAGCAAATTCAGTATAGCGGCCAAATTCATCAAACAGAACGAGAGCATGCATGAACGGTTTGCCATCGCCGCAATACTCACGGGCTACAACATCAAGAACTTCCCGTACGGATTCTCCTCCCAGGGCACGAATGGGCATACCACGCTCGGCAAAAAAATTTTGCACCTTCCCGTATACATATTCATCCTGCTCTTCAAGCGCACTCAATACCCTGTTAACATCCGGCATGCCTGTGTCCGCCAGCAATTCTGTAATCACATTTTCGCCTGCCATGCGAATAAGATTGGCCGCCTGTCTAAAACGCGGTCGTAATTCGTCAATGGGGCTAGTGTCCAGATTTCGGGCACGCAGCTGCAAGATAACCTGCCGTGTAACCTCAGCTGTCAAATCAAAGTTGCGCATCCCATTTAGGGCAATAACAAGGCAAGGACGGATTCCCCGCAACAAAACATGTATTTCATCGCCAATACCTGGGTCCGCGGCCTGCAAGGCGGTAACAATTGCCGCAGTTGTATCTCCGGAAGGATATGCAAGGAGCGTTGCCAGTGTAAGGGCCAAATGTGACTTTCCGGTTCCATAGCCAGCAATGGCCAGAGTAAAAGGCTGATCATCCAGCCCACAACACCGTCTTATAACCTGCCGAGCAAAACTAGCCGTATCTACCAGTCGGTGACCATGGGCATGGCCAACATCATCCTGGCTTACTCCGTGATATTTTGGGCCATGAAAAACGAAAGCCTCGGAGGCCTTGCGGCGTTTCTCCTCATCCGACAAAAACCAGTCAATATTAACTGCCCCGTGGAAAAGGCGATCGCCTCTGAACTTGACTATATCTTGTAAGGTGAGCTGCATTGGTAACCTCTCAGATCAGATCAAATCATCGTACATCCGGCCCCATGTTTCCTCGGCAGTTGATCGCGGCCGTATAATCCAGGGGTTCATCTGCCGGTCTACCGCGACAATACCCTTTCTCTCAATAAGGTCTATGGCGCGGTGTGACTCGTCTATATTCCAGCCCGGAATGGTCTTCCAGCCAGCCTTATGATCGAGTTCGGCAAGGGTTATCTGGTTTGCCTTGGGGAAATGATCGGCAATGAGTTGGAGTACCCATGCCCCATAAGCAAATCCACATTCATCATTAATAGGAGCCGGCCGCCGAACAACTACACTCTCCATCTCCTCATATAAGACACCGCAGGCCCGAAAGGCTGCATCGTCTTCATACATCCGTATGACAGGTCCTATAACACCTCTGCTATTGCAGTTGTAGACAAGGGAAAGATACTCTTCCAAGCTAGAACGGCGGAAACGCATGCCAAGAGCCTGGCTGCCGACAAAAAATATTTGATACCAGGCTTCCGCACCGGTCAACACGCTACAGAGATTGAAATGGGCAATCCACTGGGTTATCCGTTCCTTTAGGTGGGGATCCTCAAGGAATACAATACGGCCAAAGGGGGTTAATTCCGGCCGCTTCACTGCAGATCGTCCATTGCCAATTAGCCTAATCAACCCCATGCCACGGCAGTAGTCCAAAATAGCAGGCACCTTGCCGCTAGATTTCCCCATGGGGATACCGGTTGCACTTGCTATTTCCTGATAATTGCCTTCTCGTCCAGAAGCGGCAAAACGCAACATGGCATGGATATATTGCCGCTCAGGGATAAAAGTCTTATGGAAATTTCGTGGAAGGCGCATCTGCTGATTACTCATTGAAGCTCCGATTCTCCAACGCTGTTATGCGAATCTTCAAGGCCCGGTTGACAAGGCGCCGTCCGTCCGGCGAAAGATTTTTCCCGATTGAGTAGCACTCTCCTTTTGCCAGGGAAGAAAGCTTCCGCACCCACTCATCAGCCCTTTGCTGGGTTGCCAAGGCGGCAATATCGGCAAAGGCCTTGAGCTCGGTATCCGCCGGCTTGAAAAAAAGTTTGTGCTCGGCCTGGAACATGCGGTCGCGCTCATCCTTTTTCATGTTGCTCATGGTTTGGGTCGCCAGAATAAGTGAGAGCCCAAATTTTCTTCCCTCCCGTAAATACTTCGAAAGAGGGCTGCCCTCCTGATGATCTAGATTCTGAACTTCATCCAAGACAATGACCTTGGGGTCTGTTTTTTCCCCTTTGGCCTGGAGATAGCCATAGAGATCCCAAAGAATAAATTCTGTCACCAGCCGGCTGGATTTCATATCCATTCCCGCAAGCTGGAAAATATTGCACAAAGGATCTTCTTTCTGAAAAAGATGATCCCAGTTGAACCCCTTTCCCCCAGAGGCAAAAGGTTTATCCAACACAAACGGGCGCAATTTATTCGCCAAAGACTGGGCATATGCCTTGTATTTTTTGTCCTCGGCCATCTCTTCGATCAGGGAGAGCATGTAGTCAAGGTTCATTTCCTCTTTAAGCGAATCTACCCCGTCCATGACCACCCGGTGCAATATGCTGTATTGTTGATGTCCAAGGCCATACACGGAGTCAAACAAACCGGCGATTCGTTTGGCAACGGCATTGGAGTCCTCCTTAATAAAAATCCCGCCGGTGTCAGCCTCTTGCGGAATAAAAGGATTGATGGGCAATGGGTCATTTTTTATGACGTGCTGCTTGGGTTGCAATATCTCATTTGTTATTGATTCGAGTTGGTTAGGCAGAAAACCATTTGTGTAATCAATAATCAGGCTGTTCTGCCTGAACTTACTCATTTCGCAAAGAATACACTGGATGGCATAGGTCTTCCCCTGGCCGGAAGAGCCAAAAATGAGCATATGCCGATTGACCAGTCCAGGATGGGAAAACTCCCAATAGACCGGCTGGTCGCCGTTGACCGTCCGGCCTAGAAGAATTCTGCCCGATCCGCCTGTTGCCATCGCCGCTTCATCAGACTGGTCGACAGCGGCCCTTACCGCCTGAGTCTCTCCGTCTGATTCTGATTCCAGTTGATGTGCGGTAGTGCCAGAAGAATGGCCAACATCCACATGCGGAGAGGAGAGTTCGGTCGCATTGGCCGTATTTTCAGGAGGGGGAGTTACATCTATAGCTGTGGCCTCGTCAGAAGCCTCATCCCCTTCTTCCTCACTCTCCTCATCCTCCCAAGGGGTATCGTCATCATCAACGGTCGGCTGAGCGTCCTCATCATCCACAATAATTTCCTGGCCCTGGTCAGAGAGGGCATCCCAGTCAATCTCCATATCCTCGGGGCCGGTAAGCAACCTGCGGACAAAACTACCGCCAATGCCATAGACCTGAGCCGTTATGGCCGGCTCAGCCCTTGGCACCCAATACCCGGTACGTTCTATTTTGTCCTCTTCATTTATTCGGAAAGCAAAAACCGAGGCATCCCAGTCAATCTCAAAATCCCCTTCGGCCAAACGTTCCAATGCGGCCAGGACATCGGGATATTGGCTCTTACTTACTTCTGTTTTGCTGGCAATCAGGCGGTGAAGCTGCATCCACCAGTACCGCCGGTCAGGATGTTCATCTTCAAGACCGGCGCTGTTCTTATCCGAAAGAGGCGCAAAAGCGGCCGAGAGAACCTTCAGACCGTTATCAATTTGCCGTCTAGCCTTCTCTATATGCCCGGCTTCCTGCTCTACTATTTTGCATTCAATGAGATGCATCTTGACCTGAAAGCGTATGTCTTCTTTCAGCACTACCTGTATCCACAACAAATCCGGCCGTCGTCTGTCCTCTGAAAGATCGAACCAATGGCGATAGGCATCGAGAGAGACCAGAAATTCACATAACACGGGAGAATGGGGACGCAGCATTTTTCTGGTAATGGCGTAGGCCATAAAATCACGGATATACTCGTCGCCAACACCAGTTGCCCTTACAAGAGAGAGACCGGAAAGCTCCGGGGCGATCTGCAACACTCCTTTGGCCACCGCGTCACACTCTGTCACGGTCCATCCAGCCCCTGCGCCATAAAGCGACTGTATTGCCTCCCGTAACCGGTAATGGATATCGGCAAAAGAAAACCGCTCTGTTGAGATAGTATAGTTATCTTCGCCATGACTGCCGACTCCAGAGCCAAAGCCGATGATCTCCCTCTCCTTGCTGCTTTCCGATAAAGGAGTCTTTATCAGTCGTTCGTCCATATTGGGGTCGATACAAATAACCCACTCCACCTTTGTGTGTAGGGCATCCATTACCCCGCGCCACGGTGCAAAGTCCCCAGCGCCTACTACTATTGTTCCGGTCTGCCTGGTGCCAGATTGCAGGGAGTGTAGCAGGTTTGCATGGCGTGCTCCCAAGACGAACTGCCTGTTGCTCACCACCCTCTTGCGGCGGTAACGTTCGGCAGGGTTATTGATAGTGCAACACGCCTTTTCCAGAATGGGGAATTTCAGCTCCCTGCTCCTGACATCAAAGGGCTCCACCCTCTCAAAGACATTTACCCCTGAACCCATACTGATGAAGTCGTAAAAAAACGCCAAGTCCGCCTCGAACTGTTCACTGATCAATCTCTGGAACGCCGCGTGTTCGTTGCTTTCAATGATTCGATGGGCCAGGGAAAAACGGCAAAGCCGGTACAAGCCGTATTTGCTTTCGGTTTCAGCCGCCTCCCAGCGCTCACGCCACTGCCGCACCCATAAAGAAACAGCCGCCTCGTCCTTCGATTCGGTAAACAAGGTGATACTGATGGCATAGGGACGGTTGCGCTCCTTATGAAGTACATAGCGCTTGTTCGGCTTGCTGCTAGTGGACTTTGTTGCCAGAATTTTCAGATATGCATGAACGGCGGCAACTACTGGCTGAATGTCTTTGTTTCGGAAAATGGCAACACTCAAGCCGTCACGGGCATGGGGATGGAGGTCAAAATAGTCCAGCATCAGCCGCAGCATAAGCTTGGACTCACTCGTTTCCCGGAAAAGCTCGGTATCACTGAGGCTGGTATCATCCCCTGAAGCCTCATCGTATTGAAGGAGCATCCGGGTGGAAAGCGGGGTCTCCCGGTCCTCAGGAGAGCCAATTAAATGAATTAGTTCCTGCCCTCTGACATTGGCATCAAGATTATGCTGCTCATTTCCAAGCAACCCTACCAGCGGCGATTGGATATCGGCTAGATCAATATAAGATTTCCAGATGTGGGGCTTAAATGAATTTTTTTCAGGCCCGCGTCCCAGTTCCCGGTTGACACCATAATTGAAGCAGCGGGTCAAATAGACAGCCTGGGCCTCCAGCATCTCCACCACGGCAGGATGCAGGATGGTGGCTACTGCAGCAGGCTCAAAGGGATCCGCATACCAGGTATCGCCGAGGTCAGGCCGCCTCTCTTTGATGATCAAAAAGGCCCTGGTGAGCATGCCGACCAAAGATGATTGGGAGATATCCGGTAGGGACAGAGCCGCTTCAAAAGCGTCTACATAGGCCTGCCTGAATTCCGCCCAAGCAGAAGAAGATGGGCCAAACAAAGTAGCGAAGATGCCTCTGGATGCCATTTCATGGATGAAGAGGTCATATTTTTCCGCAAGCCCCTTTAATTTGGATGACAGGGGATCATCCAGATGTCCCCAGTCTCCCCCAAGTAGATTTGTCATTACTCCGTTTTTGTCACGTTCGTCCCGAATTGCATGAAGCAATACCCGCCTGATCTCCTCATCCGAGGCTGTCTGTAACAACTCTTCAAAATAGGGAATATGATAGACAGGGAGTTTATGGACATCGGCCAGCTCTTTAATGGCGTCCCTGGCCCTGGACAGCAAATCAGCCGCCAGCCGGTACATATGATGTTCCGGCAGCCGCCAGCCAAACTTGCGGCGAAATGGTTTTTCAACAAAATCCGAGACAATGGTTACTGAAAATTCAAGAGCCGGTTCAGCAGTTTTGCTGTAACGGCAATTCACCTCTTCCGAGAGGATTTTGCTCTTAAATACGATTTCAGACCCGTCTGCGTTATGCAGATTGACATGCTGAGATAAGAGCGAATCAATCCCGCCAAGCAAGCGGCCAAGATACTCCCTGGCCAACTCGGAATTCTCTGCGACATCATCGCCGCTGTCGATATCGTGCTTGAAACGGTCAGGAGTGATGGAAATGGAAGATATTGTCAGCTCGCTTTCGTTTTTATGCTCCCTGTAAAAGTCCAGCAGGGTCATCCAGCAGGCGGTCAAGAACACCTCTACCGGGCCGCCAGACAATTTGCGGACAGTCTCCCGTCTCTCCCTCTTTTTCTGTTCCTTGAATTTGAGAATCTTGTCCCATATCACTACAAAATCACATTGTAACAGCCTGTTCCGATCATCCGGATCGTCATTTGCAATATAGTTTCGTAATCCTTCAAGAAACTCTTCTCCAGACCCATAGGGGCCGCAGATATCTTCATCATCTATGGCAATACCTGGTTCTTCCCCCATGCGAATCCGCGCAAGCAGGGCGTCAACGGCCTGAAGGGCCTTGTCCCGACGGCGGGCCTCGAGGAACATGGTGTAATTGAAAAACTCGGCGGATTTGTTGATATACAGGTTTAATGATTTCCGTTTCTGCCGCAGTGGAAAACGGGTGAGCATTGGCAGCTCGAAGGCTTGCAAATTTGCCAGCATGATATGCGGGACATCGTCAACATCGGCAGCCTGACTCAAATCAAGTTTCTGCAGCCAATCGCTTATACGCAAAAGGTCTCCGCGCCCACAAGTGAGCAGTGGTTTGAGTATACGGTCAAAGTTATCAAGATCATCCTTGGAATAATCCGTGAGTCCCGCCTGGTACAATTTTTCCGACATCCATGTCTTGAAACTCTGACGCATATCAACGCGCCAGATCATATCAGGATCGCAGGTGTGAAAATCGGCAAGGCCTGCAGCGTCAGTAACCTGATCAAAGCCGCAAAGCACGACCACCGTACATTTCCCCGGTGTTGCCGGATGGTTGCGGTAAAAGGTCAAGTTGCCGCGTTCATCCTGCCAGTCTCTTGTCCGTACCATTTTCCGGCCTTCCGGAGTCCACCCCTCGGTAAGGGCTGCCGCAATTTTCAAGACCAGCAATAGGGTGGCATCCTTGAGGCAGGCACTGGCAATGGCGTCAGCCACGGCCAGCAAGTCCTTCTCAGGCATTGCCGGCACCATAAAGATCATTTTCTGCCCTTGAGGGGCTTTGGTGCGAAAGCGGTCGATCTGCGCCTGAATATGATCACGGACGGCCTGGGCAAAAAAATTCATTTGTTCTCCTCCCGCATATCAGCAGGGTTATGGACCAGGGCACAGGAATCAGACAGATGGATCAAGAACCCGGCCGCCTCGAGCATCTCCTGCAACCATCTATCAGTATCAGCTGGCAGATATATCTCTCTGCCGCTCAACCAACGGCTGGCCCGGTCCAGGCCATTTGCGTCAAACACCAGACCATAACGGTTTTCCATCAACTCCTTAAAGGTGTCAAAGGTGAGGCGGCCTCCTGGAGGAATAGTGGTGAGCACGAGCAGACGAAGCAGTTGTTCATTGAGGACGAACCGAGCTCCGGCTCCGCGCTTCGGCACTACCAGGCCTATCCGCTTGGCAAGACCGACAAAAAGTTTGCCGCCATATGATTTATCCGCCTGTTTGAGGATCTTGTCGCGTTCTCCGGGATCTTCAGGGAGCTGGATGCCGGGATTGCGCAAGGCCTGGAAGATCATCTTTTCTACAGCCTTGAGCGATTGCTGGGACAGACGGCGGATCACCGACCGTTTCTCCTCCGGTGCCGACACGGCCAAGCGGTATCCTGGCCAATCGGTATTTCCCTCACCTATGGATACGCGCGCGCTCTGTATGGCCAAGGTGCGCAGCACCTGCATGGCGCAAGCGCATTCAAGAAGGTAGATGCGATCAACTACATCCAAGTTGGTTTTCATAAGGCGCAGCAGCTCAACTGCAAAAAGATACCCCTCCTGCCAACTGTCACCATTGCACCAGCCAGCGGAAACAAAACGACGGTCATCCTCGGGGCCGTCGGTTTTTTGGGGTGTATCCGGGTCAAGCTCGGTATCGATAAATTCCGCCAAGGCATTCAGGGTAGCAGGGCAATGGCTCATCAAGCTGCCCAAGGCCGTATTCAGCTCAGCGTGCACCCAGGCAGGATCCTGTTCATCGTTACTTAGTCCCAAGTTGTTTTCGTGGCACCACTGGGCGATCTGTTCAGGTGGTTGCCGCAGGGCATTGCAAAGTTGCAGGTAAAGCACCTCTCCACCTCGGGCGAGGAATCTATGCTTGTTCATCGTCATGTAAGTCGACAGGGACTCCATGACAACATGCCAATCTTTTGGATTTTTTCTTTTAGCCACCGATTCATTCCATATCGTTTCTCCGGCCAAAAAACTAGGCGAGACAGGCAAGAAACTTTGAGCACACCAGGTTCGACCGCTTCCTGCCCCCTGAAAACCGAGGAAAAGATTCTCTATGGTGCGGATAACATCATCCTTGTCCCTGCTGTTCGTACGAATACGCTGACGCAAGGCATCCAGCAGTGTTTTATAGTGCTTCCGGTGGGTTTGATGGCGTGAATCAAGCCGGGAGGCGCCGATAAAGGAGAATAGTTTCAGGTTTAGCCGGGCCTTGGGGGCGTATTTGAGCTTTTCATTGTCCCAGTAGCTGATCTGCTCCAGGGTCGGCAGAACGGCCTCAAATGGTTCACAATCTCCAATACGCTTGAGGGAAAATATGATCAGCAGGAACTCAACCAGAAACTCACTGACCGTCTGATCTGAAAAAAGACGATTGCCAAAGAGCTGAATGGCTGGGTTCTTCATGGCCTTCTCATCAGCGGGCTGGAATGGAAAATACTTAAAGGACATCGCGTACCTCCAGGCAACCCTTGTTGACGGAAAAATATTGTCTGCGGAAGGTGTGGTCGGTGCGCAGGCGAACCAGCATGATGCGCTCATCGTCCGCCGCGGTAGCCTGTTTATGCACCTGGGCTTTAAATCGATCCAGGCGCTGGCGGTAGGATGCGTCCAGCACCTCGCCCAGCTCGCCAAAATGGCGTAGCATGACATAATCTAAAAACGGCACCGGCAGGAGCAGTTCCACCCCTTCGATTCGATCTCTCCCCTTAAGGACAAGGTCTTTGCGCTGCTCCCCCGAGGCGTTTTTTGATTCGCGCAGTTCCAGGACCGTGGCCGTGCTCCAGTCCACCTGGGCTAAAACAATCTGGGCGCTCTGGCGAACCTCGTTCCGACGACGGCTAAGGGTCACGTACAGGCGGCGATCGTTCCGGCGTGAACCCTCGGGCAGTCGTACTCCAGTAAAATGCTCCTGCAAGACATGATAGATCTTTTGTTCCAGATTATCCCTGTCGCCAAACCCAAGGTGCGCCTCCTCGCTTTGCCAGCCATACCACTCCAGCAGGGTCGGAGAATTCAGATACTGACTTAGGTAGTTCTGTTCTTCTGAGTTGAAATCATAGAGGAAAAAAAGCATGCGCCGGACCTGCTCACGCGCAGCATCATCCTGGTTACGGGCACCACCACGGCGGCGCAGTTCGGCAAACACGTCCTCAATCGCCTCAACACCCAGTTTGAATTCAGGCCCGGAGCTATACAGCCATAGCCGGTGCTCCCAGCCAGGGACTGGGCGTTCTCCAAAGCCCTGCTTCTCAATAGCCTGCACCGCCAGCATCTCCTGGGCGACTGCGTCTTTTTCGCCGCCGTCATCGCCAAAGAAACGGTTAAAGAACAGATGCCTGGTCAGGGCCGGCCCGTTGCCTGGGGCAGAAAACCGCGCGATGTCCGCCATATCCAGGCCAGCCGTTATCATATAGGAAAGATGCTCGGCAAACTGGCGGATCGTAAGCCTGGTGCCGTACTCATACATCCGGCGGTAGGCCAGGAAAATTCGCTCTACCGCCCTGTAATTGTTGGCCCGCAGCAAGGAGATATTCAAGAAGATGGGGCAGAAATTCCGGTGTTCGCAGGTACCACACTGCTGCCAGAGTTCCGGGTTGAGCATATTTGTAAAAATTTTCCGGGCCAGGGCCAGGTTGTCCATCCTGGCCAGATTAAACACCCGGAAGTCCATTGCGCCCAAAGAAAGGGGGGCTTCACCATTCTCCGAGCTGATGGCATTAAGCACCATGCTCTCAAGAGACACTTCGGAAGCATGAAAACGTTCAGGATTGGCCTTGATCAAGTCGAGAAGAGTGCCGGTGTTGGAAACCAGCAGAAACCTGCGTTTTCCACCTGTCAGCTCATCAAGCAAGGTTTGATCTTCTCTTTTGTCCCGTTCGCTTAAATCTTTGATAATGGATATGGCGCCAACATCTTCGCGGGGCTTGAGGGGGTTCTGTAAAGGCGTATCCGAGGGGAAATCACTCAGCCGTTTATAGACTTCCAGGGCAATGGTAGATTTCCCATCTCCAGCATGGCCGGTCAATATGATATGGCGTCCGCCCGGCCGGTTCAACTCTTCATAGATCACATCCGCAAGGGGATGCGGGACATGAATGGCGGCAAAATGCTTGTTGCAGGCCTGGGATTCCGCCAGGGCATTTTCATTGCTGCCGCCAGAACGTTGTAATGAGTTGAGGTATTGAACGAATTGGTTTCCTATAAAGCAACTTTCATCTAATTCTAAATCACATGATGTTGTGTTTACAGTGTTCTTATCATTTAATAAACTATTATATATAATCGTAATAATTTCTTCTCGTTTGGCACTATCTTTTATAAGATCGAATAAATCATCAGAGATACAAGCGTAATCTACCAGATCAATTAATGCTCCAGGGCCGCCAATTGTGCTGGTTGACGCAAGCTCTAACTCCTTCCCTGCTTTAGGAACTAACTTCCAAAACGATGAAGTGCGAAGATGAAAAAATGGTGTATGCGGTCTGCAACTACTTTTTGTGTTTGGCAATAATTCAGTGAACAGGTCCGAAAAAATCTTTTTAAATAATTCATTAAAAAACACCTTTTTCGTAGAAAAGCCTTGCAGTTCTAAAATTTTTATCGCCGTCAACAAGGCGAGCGGCTTATGCGGATTGAAAATTCTTCCTCTCCATCCTAATATACGAATTTCATTTTCCAGCATATCCGACATCGTTATCTCCTGTCTGCGCAAAAAAGTTTGCACTTCGACCAAAAATATTTCAATAGATGCCAGCAAATCATCTTATCTAATCATAGACGACATATAGTGCATGGGATATCCTCTTCAAAATCATTTGTCATCCATAACTCCCTTAGTTTTTGATTGCCTTTGAATGCCTTGGCCTGTCTGGATTTGCGTTTTTCATACTCTGCCTTGATTTCGGCTATCCGCTCCGGCCGGGAAAGCTCATCCAGACTCTCGTCCTGCATCCAGGTATAGCGTTCTCCTGTTATGGGATCGAATTTTTCATAGGCCTTCGCCTTTTCAAAAAGATCAGGATGGTTTTCAAGCAGCCCAACCCACTCGCGTTTCTGCTGAAAAAAACAAAAATAACACCCTGAACGGGAACGCCACTCATAGTATCGCGGTAGCCCCAGACCGGAATCTTGCAGAATCCGCAACACATCCTCACGGCGGATGTTGTCTTCTATAAAGGGGAAGACCGTTTTAACATTGGGTTTAGTCGATATGTATCCCTCCCTGTGTAGTTCATCTGCCCTGATGCCAACATAATTAATGACAGGATCATCTCCAATATATTCCTCAAAAGGTTTTATTTTTAAGTATTCTGTGCACCACCTCGATTCTGCTGAAGGCAGAAAACCTCTTTTTAATTGCAAAATATCATCGAACCCGTAACCTGAAGATTTGAGATAATAGATTTTTTTTCCTAAATAAGCCTCAAGTTTGATTAGATATTCGTATGTTTCGTCAAGTTCTTTTTCAGTATCACAAAAAACATACTCAACATTTGGAATCTTCCCGCGCATATAGACGGCCAAGGCTGAGCTGTCCTTGCCTCCGGACAAGGCAATGATATGTCGAACCCGTTTTGATGATGTACCTGTTTTGTTATCCTTCATATCCATAAACGCTACCCTTTTACGCTATTCTAGTTCCAGATCTTCCAGCAATTCCCGTAATGCGGCCGCCACCGCCCGGGAGGAATGGTTGCGGCCCAGTTTTTTGAGCTGGGCGCGGAAAACCTTGCATAGTTCCTCTTTCTGCTTGCGCTCCTTGGGCGTTAACTCCGGACCGACGTTCTTGCCTGGCTCACCGTAATTGCGCCATATCTGCTGAAAAAGACCACCCATCCCCTTGGCAAGGCCACTAAACCCCTCAATATCCATATCTGTCCACTGTTCGAACGGACGATTGGCAATGAGCGACAGGGAAGGCCGGGCGTTATGTTCATCGGTCATACCATTATGTATGCAGTTCAGGAACGGGGTAAGGATCTCATGCTTGACCCGCGGGGCGAGCCAGGCAGCCCTGCGTTCCAGCTCGTACCAACCTTCCTGGTTGCCGGGTAGGCCACATTCCCGCAGCAGGATATCCCGGCACTCCCTGAGCAGCTCGCCTTCGTAATCCCGCAGGACAGACAGGCTGTTGTTCAAGCACTCAAAAAACCGGTCCATATCCTCCTGTCTGTCTTCGCCCTGCTCAAAAGGCCGCAGGCCGAAGCAGGCCGGCAGATCGGCAAAAAGTAGCTCTTCCGGCGAACTCGCCTGCAACATGCAATCCCTCATCTTCATGGCGGCGGCATCCTTGATCCGGGCCGTATTGAGAGTTACCTGCGGGAGCGTGTTTAATATCCGGTACAAGGCCCGTACCACGGACGCTGTTTGAGGTGGCTGCCTCAGCCCCCTTGCCAGGCGGTTCACCACCGCCTTTCGCATCCCGTCCAAACGCGCCCCTGAAACCGCAAACAGATCCGGCCGACGTTGCAACAACTCAAGATGTGCAGCCTCGATATCTGGGACAAAGGTCCCTTCACGATACAAAAACAGTTCATCTTGGTAGCAGAGATAAAAGGCGGTGAACAGAATGGGATGCACCCCATCGGGAAGACCATAGGGCACGTTCGCCATCTTTTGAAAAAGATCGACAAGCTCTACCCGCCTGATCACCCCGGCAAAGATCTCCCTTTCCATCATGTCCCAACAGGGGCGCAAACAGCGATCATTGTCTTCCGGGGGAGGGCGAAATTCCCACTGACCGGTAGCCTCGTTGAAAGCGTGTATACCGGTAGCCCGCAGGACCGATTCATAGATACTGCGTTCCGGTGGATATCCCTCAATACCGAGACGCTCCTCGGTTTGATGCTTGAGCATTCTCGTGAGCAGACAACGCCTTGCCGAAGCGGCTGCCGATGATATCTTTTTCCGGACAACCAACTCGTTTCTGATACGGGGACTTTGATGGTAGATTGCATCGCATGCACTTGACAGCAGGCGCGCCACATCCACGGGGCGTTGGGGATGACGATCCTCCCCCTGCCATATCCATTGGCATGAGTTGCCAACTGGAGCGGGCCTGGGGTCCAGCAGGGTCTGCAAGAGCTGGGCAATATGTTGTTCACCCATGGCCAGACGCAGGCTGAGTTCGCGGCGGGCAATCCGATCGTCCCGCAGCTCTTCGGTATTCTCTTCAACCCATCTAAGACAGGTTACCTCCTCCACCACCCCTCGCAGGGCGTCAATCTGTCTTGGAAGAGCGACAATAAGCCTATTGTTCTTCTTTGTTTCCTTTTTGGCCACAGCCTCAAGCGCCCTTGAATTCGCCTGAGGCAGCACCACCACTATCGTGCCGGCACCATCTTCGTATTTTTCCGCCTCCTTCAGCGTTGCCGGTCCCAGATTTTCTGCATAGATCAGATTGAAGTAACGATACACCCCGGTCTCAAGGCCATGACGCCGAGCAACAATGGTCCGCTTGGGTAAATGTTGGCATAGGGTCTCCAAGGGGGACATACCCTCCATCTGCAGCTTCCGCCGGCCCTCGTTCATGCGGGCATCTATGTCAACATCGCTTCCTTCCCAGACGCGGTAGGATCCATCAAAACTGCGGTAAGTCAATATGGATTGTTGTTTGAGGATCTGGAGTTCCTGCTCAATCGAGGCCCCGGCGGAAGTGACACAGGCAAGGGTCTGTGGCGTTGCCCGCAAGGGGCAAATTTCCGACATCACATTGAGCAAGGCGACTGAACGGATAAGATTGAGCTGGGCGGGAGAGAGATGCTGGCGGCTGTTGATGATATCATTGGCCTCTAGCAAGCGCTTGGCATGGGGAAGGCGGGCCAAGCCGGCCTCGAAATTGGAAAGAAAGTAGATATAAATATGGTGGAGCCGGATAAAGTCGTCATCCGCACCAAACGGTTGAGCGAGATGATCCTGCAGGCTGTAAGGTTCCTGGCTGGTCAAATACGAAAAGATCGAGCGCTCATTCTGGGCCAAGCGCCTGAACAAATATGGCATGGCCAACAAGACGCTGGGGTGCAGCGGCCAAGCCCTATGTGCCATGTCCTTGAATTCGGCAAAATCAATGCCTATAGGCAAAGGCATTGCCCCCTGCTGTATCTGCTGTAAGGCCGCATCAATCTCTCCATGAACAGATGATGGCAGTTTCTTTGTTGGCCGGAATGCAGAGGCCAACATCCGCATAGTAGCTGCCGCTGATTCCGTAAACTGAATCGACTGGAACCGTTCCTGCACCTTGTTCCATTCGTTCTTGAGGGTACGGTCGGAAAGTTCAACATAATCATCAAACATTTGGTGCAGGGTAATCAGAAACAAGACCGGTAACTTGATCTGCCGGTTGACATACTCCGCCAGTTCCTGAAAGATATAGACGTCTCCGCCACCTCGATCCTGCAGAGCATACTCCAATGTTTTTCCCGCCTCATCGATAAACAGGAGAATACCGGCAAAGTGGTGCTTTTTTGCCTCATTGATTAATGTGGACAAAAATTTCAAGATGATGGACGTATCCTGCCAGGAATTGTCTGACAGTGCGGCCGTGATTTTGGAGAATAACTGTTGAGTGGACCTTAGTTGCGGCAACTGTGAAAGGGCAACCAACATCCCTTCAAGGATCAACTGGGCAACCGACCGCCGCCTGGCAGTCACTGGGATGACCAGGAAGCCGTTGCTGCCGCTGGCTGAGTTACGAGCTTTTTTGAGCATCGATTTAAGCCCCGAAGGGAGCAGGTTTCCTGCCTGCGCCGCCAAGGCAGGATTGCTGCTGAAAAGCTGGCTAACGAAAACGGCAAAGGCGGATTTCCCCGTGCCGTAAGGGCCGGTCAGGGCAAAGGCGCGCTGCCCTTTGGGGGAAAGAACTCCCCGGAACAGCCGTTCCAATGATTGGGCAACATTGGGAGTGATGATATAACCGGAAGAGATTTCCGTATTACGCCAATCGTTATGAAGATTGATTGAACGCTGAAAACGGGGAATAACAGAGGTGAAGTCTGATCGTTTCAATGTCTCTGCCATCAGGCCTCTCCCCGGTGGTAATAACTGTCCAGCAACTGATCGGCATCTTCCGGAACGACAGAACAATGGATTTGCGCGATCCCGGCAGACTCGGTGAAGTTAAACATAGTTCCCCAGCGACGATCTTCCTGGAGTTCCTGGACAGCCTCCACCAAGGCGTTTTCATTTAGCATGAAAACTTGTCCGGGACTGCATTGCTTGTACAACAGCTCTTGAATCGTAGCGGACTGCTTGTTTCGTCTGTCCATATACTTACAAATCGCATAACCGATAATCTCAGGGGGCAAAGATGCCTTGCGGCCAATCGAAAACCTGAACATGCCGCCATCGATCATCGGCTGGATCAGGTGCAGGTCTTGTAAGGGGCAGTCAAATGATTCTTCCTTAACCTTTTTCTTCTCAAAACGCCTGATTCCGCAATAGGAGCGGATATAGCAATCAACGTCCCGCATGATGATATTTTCGGCTGGTGCTTTTTTCTCCGGGGGGATCATGCGCAGAACAGCCTCTACGACATCGTGCTTTGAGAATTCCGGTTTCCTTAAAGTGGAAAAAAGGGCGGTGCCGGCGGTCTGAAAAACAGGATTGGCAACAAGACGCCAATGCAATAGCCACCATGAAGCGTTATCCTCTAGAAACGGATCCCAGCCATCCTGCTCGTCAAGAAGCCGACGCCCAAATTCGGTTACTGCCCCATCCTGGACAATACCGGTCAACTCGCACCAATAGCGGATACTGTCGACCATATTCTTCCCAACGCCTAGGTCAACAATGGCGTTAGGATCAGAAAACTGTTTACCTGCAGAGATAAAGGCAAAACCCTTCTCCAGCCAGCCAAATCTCAGTACAAAGGTTTGATGGCCGGAGAATCTGTATTTTTTTTTGATGTGTTTCATTTGTTGGCTGACCTATTTTGCGATGCGCTTGCACTGCCACTACGCACCCATTCATCTATCTCTTCCTTATTAAACTTCCAGAGCCGGCCGATCTTGTAACCTGGCATCTGTCTTTCACTTATCCACTTGTAGACCGTATCCCGTTTGATCCCGAGATAGGCCGTAATCTCATCTACGGAGAGCCATCGATCTTCCATCATTTGTCTCCACCCACTCCGAGCATCTCATAAGGTTGTCTCGCAACGGCCTCTTTCCATTCGGTTGATGATTAGGTTTACCATGAACTAGACGGATTTACCGGTCTTTTATCCAGACAAACCGGGATAAACAAGGACAAAGTATATCAATCGAGGGTCTGATGTCAAGCAGTTTTTCCAGGTATATTAGGTGGTTATCCCGATTTGACCGTCTAAGGAATCTCCCAAAAAATATTTTACCCATGATCATGGTTTATTGAAACTAAAGGCAAAATACCGATATGTAGCCTCGTTATTTACGAATAGATCCAAAAGGGCCCCCTCTGTCAGGATAGATGTCGCCTTCTCTGAAAGAATCCTCTAATCTGTGGAGGCAAGGAGGAGAAGAGATGGCAAAGTATTCTCTGGAGTTCAAAGAAAAGGTGGTTCGCAGGCTGATGCCGCTGAACGCGGAGAGCGTGGCGTAGGTACACCGTGATACCGGGGTGCCGGAGGCGACGCTGTATCTCTGGCGCAACGAGTACCGAGATAAGGGTATGGCCGTACCGGCAGACCCGTCGAACCCGGAGAACTGGTCCGGAGAAAACAAGCTGGCTGTGGTCATTGAGACCGCCTCGCTAAACGAGGCGCAACTCAGCGAGTACTGCCGCAAAAAAGGCCTGTACCCGGAACAGATTTCACGGTGGTGCGAGGGCGCGGCCATGGGGAACGCCTGGCTGGACGATCTAGATCGTTCCCCCCGCAGGCGGATGAGTTTCGGACTTGGTCCACAGACTCGAAGGCCATAGATGGCCGAAGAAGATAGCCAATAGCCTGGTTCGTCAGGACGCTTAGCCAGGACGGCGGAGCGCAAAACAGAGAATCTGGTACAAACCGAGAATAAGAAGCGGAAAAAGGAGAAATAGAGAACTAGTCATCCTGTGAAATAACCTCTAAAAGATTGGGAGTCTTTTTTAAATGGTGGAGGCGGTGGGAATCGAACCCACGTCCGGAAGCATTCAGCACAAGCCTCTACGTGCGTAGCCTGAGCTATTGACATTCATCCTAAGATTCCCGCTCAGGCTGGGCATCTTAGGACTA
>Ga0256914_1001457_pt1 | contig 21314 bp, 18 predicted proteins | sample HulkmetaG_FD_191571 | JGI IMG/M metagenome (GOLD analysis project Ga0256914, IMG submission 191571) | Hydrothermal chimney microbial communities from Main Endeavour vent field at the Juan de Fuca Ridge, Pacific Ocean - Hulk | ecosystem: Environmental > Aquatic > Marine > Hydrothermal vents ... | reverse complement strand
GGCTTTGATCTTCAGCAGGGCCAGGTCGGTAGGCGGATCGACCCCCACCAGCTCGGCCTTGAAAGTACGTTTATCGTCCAGGGTCACCTGGATACGATGGGCATCCTTGATCACATGGTAGTTGGTGACGATATAACCATCAGGAGAGAGGATCACTCCCGACCCGAAACCCAGGACGGCCTGTTTGGGCGGCATTCCTCGGTCGCCAAAAAAGAAATAGTAAAAAGGATTGGCGGCATAAGTTTCCACCTCGGTCTCGGTTTTCACGTGCACCACGGCTTTCACTCCCGTCTCGGCAGCGGTATTGAACTGCGACTCCACTGCGGAGGCCAGAGTCCCTTTCTCCGGCAGATTAACATAATGGACAGGCTGTTGAGCCTGCGAAATACTGCCGGTCATATCTTTCCCCTCGATCCTGTCAGCCGCTCCGCCATGCATGAACAGATAGATCAATACAATCCCCGTCACACCTCCCAGGAAGCCCGTCAGCAGCGTTGCAAAGAATCTTTTCGTTTTCATGATCTGTGTTTTTAAAATTTTAAAGTTGTTTCTTTATGGTTAAATTCGTAGCGTCAGGGTATCAGCAAATACTATGCCTGAAAGATACCGCGCCAGAAATACCGGAATGACCCTGTAAATTGATATCCAATTATTTATTGGAAACACACTCTTAACATTATTTAACGATTGATGACAGGATGGAGCTTCGTTTCAGTAAATTCGAGGGCACAGGCAATGATTTCGTGATGATCGACAACCGGAGCGGTATTTTTTCTGCGGACCGAAGGACGGTGGCCTTCCTTTGTAAACGTCGCAAAGGTGTCGGCGCCGACGGCCTGATCCTGATCGAAGAAAGGGAAGGATATGATTTCGCCATGCGATATTTCAATGCCGACGGGGGTGAATCGACGATGTGCGGTAACGGGGGCCGGTGTGCCATTGCCTTTGCCCGTTCTCTTGGTCTATTCGGGGTCCGTACCCGTTTCCTGGCAGTGGACGGGGAACACGAAGGAAGTCTCACGGAAAGAGGTGTCCGTCTGAAGATGAACCCGGTAAAAGAGATCCGCAGGATCGGTGAGGGATATTTTCTGGATACCGGTTCTCCTCATTATGTTCTGTTCCGGGACGATCTTGAACAGACCGATGTGGTGAAGGAAGGGAGGGAGTTACGGTACGGGGAGCTCTTCCGCCCGGCAGGGGCGAACATCAACTTTGTCCGTGTTGAAGGGCCTTCCCGCATCTTCAACCGCACCTATGAACGGGGGGTGGAAGACGAGACCCTCTCCTGCGGTACGGGCAGCATCGCTGCAGCGCTGGTCACCGCCCATACCCGACAAAATGTCAGCTCTCCCGTCACGGTGGAGACACGGGGGGGTATCCTTCTCGTTCATTACCGGCAAGGCAAAGAGAACCTATACGAGGACATATGGCTGGAAGGTCCGGCCGAACACGTATTCGACGGAACCATCAACATCCCATAAAACAAAAGATCATGAAACGTTTATCTTTCCTTGTTCTGGTCACTTTTCTTCTTTTGCCACTCAGCATGAGTGCCCAGAAAGATGAAACGGTCCGGCTTCGCGAGGAGGTGGATCGGGATTTTGAACGACTGCGTCACCGTCTGGATGAACTGGAGAAAAGTATCGATGACATCCTCTGGTATCACAAGGTGGGGGACGTGGCGTTCATCGACAAGGTATACATTTACGGTCCCCCCCTGGCACACGAGAAAAACCCCACCGCCCAGGGAGCGGGCAATCCTGTCAAGTTCAGGGCCTACATCTTCATCCCGAAAGGGATAGACACTTCGAAGAAATATCCTTTGCTGGTCTTCCCGCACGGAGGTGTCCACAGCAACTTCACCACCTATTACGCCCATATCATCCGCGAACTGATGTACCAGCAGTACATTGTGGTCGCACCGGAATACCGGGGGAGCACGGGTTACGGAGAATCTTTCTACAAAAAGATCGATTACGGCGGACGGGAGATCGAGGATGTGGATTACAGTCGTCAGTTCATGCTTGACAATTATCAGATCGTCGACAGGAAAAAGGTGGGGATCCTGGGTTGGAGCCACGGTGGGCTGATCACGCTCATGAACCTTTTTGATCACCCCGATCATTACAAGGCGGGATACGCCGGTGTGCCCGTGAGTGATCTGATCGCGAGGATGGGTTACAAGACCCAGTCATACCGTGACCTTTACTCTGCGGATTACCATATCGGGAAGACAGCCTATGAGGATGTCAATGAATACAGGCGGCGTTCGCCGGCCTGGAATGCCGAGAAGCTGAAAACGCCGCTGCTGATCCACACCAACACCAACGATGCCGACGTGAATGTCTTGGAGGTGGAACATCTCATCCAGGCTCTCAAGGCTGCGGACAAACAGTTTGAGTACAAGATCTATCAGGATGTGCCGGGGGGACATTCCTTCAACAGGATGGACACGAAGGAGGCGAAGGAAAGCCGTGTGGAGATCTACCGTTTCCTGGCAAGGTACCTTCATCCGCCCCGTCCGATCACCAACGTGAAGGAGTTGCAGAAAGCGGCCTATGTATATCCGTGATCAGAGGTCGTCGGAGTAGATGACGGGGGGGGTCTCCCGCAGGTTATAGCCGCTGGACATCATCCTTCCGTAAGCGCCGGCGCTGCGAATAGCAAGGATATCGCCCCGCACCGTGGGAGGAAATGGGATGTTGCGGGCGAAAGTGTCGGCGGTCTCGCACACCGGGCCCACGATGTCCACCTTCATCACCTCCTGTGTTTCCCGCCTTTGTCTGGCAGAGAGATTCTCAATGCGGTGGACCGTTTCATAGAGTGCCGGCCGTATGAGGTCGGTCATGCCGGCATCGATGACCAGGAAGGTACGGGACCCGCTCTTTTTCACGTAGAGGACCCGGGTGATCAGATCGCCCATCTGTGCCACGAGCGAACGTCCCAGTTCAAAATGCACCTGTTGGGTGTTGTCGGTTTCCAGCACTTCATGGACGGCTGCGAAGAGCCCGGCAAAGGGGGGCACAGGATGCTCTTCCGGATGCCGGTAGTCGACGCCCAGCCCTCCGCCCAGGTTGAGGCTGTGTACCGTCAAACCCTGTTCCCGGAAAAGACGCTGAACACGGTTCACCCTGGCTGCCAGTTGCCGGAAGACCGCCAGATCGGTGATCTGGGAACCCACATGGACATGAATGCCCCGGAAGTCGAGGAAAGAAGAACTTGCCAGCAACTCCAGCACAGGGGGGAGATCTTCCTCAAGGATCCCGAACTTATTGATCTCGAGACCTGTGGTAATGTGGCGGTGGGTATGAGCATCCACCATGGGATTGATACGTACGGCCACCCTGGCTTTGACGTTCAGCTCACGGGCGAGTTCCTCGATCACTTTCAGTTCTTCGAACGACTCCACGTTGAAGGCGCCGATGCCGGCCTGCAGGCCGATCCGTATTTCCTCGTCGGTCTTACCCACGCCGGCGAAGAAGACGGATGCGGGGTCGAAGCCGGCCCGTATGGCGGCCTTCACCTCGTTGCCACTCACACAGTCGGCGCCCAGTCCCGCCTGGCGCAAGAGATCCAACACCCGGGGATCAGCATTGGCTTTCAGGGCGTAATGAATACGGTAACCATAAGTCCCCGCTGCTCTGACAGCCTGTTCCACAGTTCTGCGTAACAGGTCCAGATCATAGTAGTAGAAGGGGGTGGGCAGATCCCGGAAACGACCGACAAGTTCCTCAGTGGACATGGACTTCGCTGTTGGAGTTAAGAAACAAATGGCGATGGAGGGCTTTCAGGGCTTCTCCCTTATGCCGGGAATGCAGAAGGAGCGAGATATTGTTCATGCTTCCGCCGTAGGAGATCATTCTCACGGGTATCTCTTGCAAGGCGTTGAAAACATGACGGACCATTCCAGGACGTTCAGCCATGAAATCCCCTACCACACAGATGATCGACTGATCCCGGTCGATCTCAACCATTCCGTAACGTTTGAGTTCTTCGACGATCTCATGCAGATGGGTTCGGTCATCAATGGTAAGGGATACCGAGACCTCCGATGTGCTGATCATGTCAATGGGGGTACGGTATCGTTCGAAGACCTCGAAGACCTTGCGCAGGAAGCCGTAAGCATTGAGCATCCGGGTAGAGCGTATACGGACGGCCGTGATCCCGTCTTTGGCGGCAACCGCCTTGATGGATGATCCGTTCTTTTTGTCCTGCACCAGCGTTCCTTCGGCTTCCGGCCGCAGGGTGTTCTTGATGCGGATAGGGATGTTGCGTCGCTGTGCGGGGAACACGCAGGCAGGATGCAGCACCTTGGCCCCGAAATAGGCCAGTTCGTCGGCCTCCTCGTAGGAGAGAACAGGGATGGGAGACGTTTCCTGGACAACGCGCGGATCGTTGTTGTGCACCCCGTCGACATCAGTCCATATCTGGATCTCCTCGGCAGGCAGCACAGCTCCGATCAGACTGGCCGTAAAGTCTGAGCCGCCCCGCCCCAACGTATCGATCCGGCCTTCACGATCGGCACAGATGAATCCCTGGGTTATGAACAACCGGGTATCCGGATCCTCATCCAGGACCTTCTTCAAGGCCATCTCCAGATGCTCCATGTCCACCATGCCATCCTCGTCTTTCACAATGAGATCCGGAGCATAGAGATAGCGGAAAGATTCCCCCAGACTGTTGAGAAGACAACGCAACAGCCCCGTGGAGAGCAGTTCTCCCTGGGCAAGGATCTCATGTTCCACCGCAGCAGAAAAAGGCTGGTCAAGCAAAGTACGCAGACGAATGAACCTCCCCTCAACGAAAAGACGGGCCCGGTTGTATTCCTCAGGTTCCTCGAAAAGCCGGTAGATAAACCTCACATAATCCTGTTCCAGCTCCCCCGCCAGCTGAAAAGAGTCTTTCTGTTCCCCTTCCCGAAGCATTTCCGCCAACCTTTCCAGCTTGTCGGTGGTACCCGCTACTGCGGAAAGAACCACCACCGCCGGAAGCTGTTCCCTGATCAGCGAGGGCAGCCTCCGGAAACGCTCCGGCGTGCCTACCGATGTTCCTCCGAATTTCAGAACTTTCATCTTACTGTTTTCTCATTGTTGCATTGTTTCGACGGCGGGCAAAAATAGCAAAGCCCTTTTTCTCCGAAAAATTCTTATCAATAAAAAACAAATTCTTAACTTTGTGTTAAGAATTTAACGCCATTGATAATCCAGAGTGTTTACCTGTCCCTGAAGACAAAGCGTAATGGTATCCGTATCAGAAATTGTACGTGAGATAGTAAAGGGTACTCCATTTCTGGAAGAGATGCTGCAGGAGGGGCTGATCAATCATTCATCGCTGGCGCGCAAACTGCGACCGTTGATATCCAGGCGTTTAAGGAAGGAGGTCACTGCAGGGGCGGTGGTGATGGCTTTGAAGCGCATGTCACACGGTTCGCTGGAGCGAGTGAGGCTGGAAGCTTTCCTTAGGGGTTTGGGGGACATGGTAACGCGTACCGATCTGCTGGACTATACTTTTCGCAACTCCCCTACCCTTTTGGAGCACCATGCCCGTTTTCTGGAAGAGGCGGGCCGGCAGCGGGATCTTTTCTGTACCTTTTCGCAGGGGGTTCACGAGACGACGATCATCATTGTCAGGGAGGGAGCCCCGATGCTGGAACGTTATTTCAGGGGCGAAGAACTGTTGGCCCGCAAGACCGGACTGGCATCCATCACGCTCCTGCTGCCTGCAGAGAACACGGAGATCACGGGTTTCTATTATTTCATCCTCAAGCAGCTGGCCTGGGAGGGGGTGAACATCAGTGAAGTGATCTCCACCACCAACGAGTTCACCATCGTCGTCTCCGACCGGGACATTGAAAAGGCCTTCTCCATTCTATTGGCTCTTAAGAAAAAGGAATGATCTCCCGGAATGCTTCTTTTCCTAAAAAGAACAGAGGTCTCCCTTCTCTTCTCTTGTCCTGATGACATCCATGATCAGATGATCGGATCGTCGTCCTTATCTTCCTCGTCCTCTTCGTCCTCCTCCTTACCGCTCAGGATCTCCATATCGGCATACTTGTCCTCGAACATCTCACGGACTTCCTCTTTAAGAATCCCATCCTCATAGTCATCATCCGTGCTGATGATCATGTCGGCCTCGTCCTCGGTCATCCGCACCAGATAATAGTAGTCTTCCGTCTCAAAAGGCAAGGCACTGACATACTTTCCGTCCTTGTTGAGAAAAGTGATAAGATACTGGCTGAATCCTTCGGGATAGGCCAGTTTTATCTGTTCCTGGATACTCTTGTCAAGCTTGTCGTAATCCTTGATGATCCTGGGTTTGTTCTTGTTCATAGCAGGTTCGAATAACAGCACAATGATATAAAAAAATCTCACACAAAAAATTCAGAGCATTTTTTTGCGAAAAAATTATGATCTTTGGAGAGTGTACTGTGGTCATGGGCATTTGCGTCCCTTTTTCCGCAAAAAAAATGCCGGTCATTGTTTTCACGGCACCTCTGAAATTCTTGTCATGATGAGAGCATATTTGTTGATAATTTGGCTGTTTTTCCCTGTCATTCTTTCCGCCCAGGGGTCAGGGGAATATGTTCCGCCGGAAGATCCGCTGGTAGAAAAGAACCTGGAAGAGTGGCAGGACCTCAAATTTGGGTTCATGATGCACTGGGGTCCATATTCGCAGTGGGGGATCGTCGAGTCGTGGTCAATCTGCAGTGAAGATCAGCCCTGGTGCCGGCGTAATGCGGAGGATTATACCGCATACAAGAAAGCCTATGAAATGCTGAAGACCACCTTCAATCCGCGCAAGTTCGACCCCGAGGGGTGGGCCCGGGCCGCCAGGGAGGCGGGCATGCGCTACCTGGTCTTCACCACCAAACATCACGACGGGTTCTGTATGTTCGATACCCGGCTCACCGACTATAAGATCACCGATGAACATTGTCCTTTTCACACATCCGAGAAAGCCGATGTCACCAAGGCCATCTTTGAGGCCTTCCGGGCCGAAGGTTTCAAGGTGGGAGCTTATTTTTCCAAGCCCGACTGGCATTCTCCTTATTACTGGTGGCCCTATTTCGCCACACCCGACCGGCATGTGAACTATGATCCGGAGAAGTACCCGGAACGGTGGGAGAAGTTCAAGGCGTTTGTTCACGGGCAGGTGGAAGAGCTCATGACCGGCTATGGCCGTGTGGATATCCTGTGGCTCGACGGCGGCTGGGTCCGTCCCCGTCCTGGCATAGGCCGGCATCCGTGGGATCAGGACATCGACATGCCTTCGCTTGCGGCCATGGCCCGCCGGCATCAGCCGGGCCTAATCATCGTGGACAGGAGCGTGGCGGGAGCTTACGAGAACTACCGCACACCGGAACAGCACGTACCGGACAAGCCCCTCCCCTATCCCTGGGAAACCTGCATGACGATGGGAGGATCCTGGTCCTACAACCCGCTCGACCACTACAAACCCACCCGTCAGTTGATCCATCTGCTGGTGGACATCGTCTCCAAAGGCGGCAATTTCCTTCTGAATGTAGGGCCGACCCCTCAGGGAGAACTGCCGGCGGAGGCCTTGGAACGAATGAAAGAGATCGGAGCCTGGATGAAGGTGAACGGTGAAGCCATCTATGGCACCCGCCCCGTGGCACCCTACAAAAGCGACGAGGTATGTCTCACGCAGGGTAAAAAAGGTGAGGTCTATGCCATCTACCTCGCCGGCGAGGATGAAACGACCCTTCCATCCAGGATCAGGGTAAAAGGGATACGCGCCGCACGTGGATCCCACATTCATATGCTGGGCAGCAACAGCCGGCTGCGCTGGTACAACGAAGCGGATACCCTGGTGATCGAGATCCCACGCAGCCTGGGGCAGCATCCTGCCTGTCAGCATGCCTGGAGCTTCCGGATCGATCATATCGAAACCAATCCATAAAGATCTTTCTCCATGAAAAAGTCTTTTCTCTACCTGATTCTGGCAATAGCAGGGATGTCCTGCACCCCGTCGGCACGGCAGAGTGCACAGCCTTTTGATGAACCCGATGATCCTGACACGCTTGCGGTCAGGACATGGCAAGGTGCCACGGGGCGGGTGCATGCCGCTTTCGGCAGCACCGATATACGTTACGAACGGAGCAAACCGCCCACGAAAGATCTGTCTGTCTCGTGGCAGGGTACGGCCTGGCGGGGTGAGCGGGTCGCAACACAGGTCGTGGTATGGAGCAGTGTAGCGCTTCCGTCGGTGACGGTGGGTTGCACCCCGCTGCAGGGAGACTCATCAGAGATCACAGGAGAGGCCATCGCGCTCCATCCTTTGGGATATGTGCTTGCAGACACCGGTTTCACGGGATGCCGTCGCCGGAGTCAGGATACCATGAAGGCGATGCTCTCACCGGAGATCCTTTACGACAACCGGCCATTCCCTCTTGCGGCGCGTTCGGTACGTCCGGTATGGTTGAGCATCCGGGTACCGTCCACTGCCCCTGCCGGCATCTACCATGGTTCGGTGGTAATCTCCACAGGTGAAGACTCCCTTTACCTGCCCCTGACTCTCCGGGTGCAGGAGATGACCCTCCCCCCGCCCTCCGATTGGCATTTCCATCTTGATCTCTGGCAAAACCCCTTTGCCGTGGCCCGGTACCACGGGGTGGCTCTCTGGTCGCAGGAACACTGGGATCTTATCCGCAAGTATCTGCATCTTCTCGCCTCAGCAGGCCAGAAATGCATCACCACCTCCATCATTGACAAACCCTGGGGGGGACAGACCTATGATCCTTTCGGTGCCATGATCGGTTTTGTCCGCAACCACGACGGCACCTGGGATTATGATTATTCGGTTTTCGACCAGTACGTGGAAACCGCCATGGAAGAGGGTATCACGGAGCAGATCAGTTGTTACACCATGGTGCCCTGGGGCAACCGTTTCCGCTATTATGACGAGGACTCGGCCGCCACTGTGACACTGGAGGCACGTCCCGGCAGTGCGGAGTATGAAGCTTTCTGGGAACCTTTCCTGCAGGATTTCATTGCCCATCTGAAGGAAAAGGGCTGGTACGAGCGTACGGCCATCGCTTTGGATGAACGGGGTGAGGAGGACACACGCCATCTCATTGCTTTCCTCCATCGCTCGGCTCCCGGCCTTAAACTCACCCTCGCGGGAGGGTATTACCCCTCGGTCATCCGGGAGATCTACGATTTCAGTTATTATTTCTGGCATCTTGATCGGGAAAAAACACCATTGCTGGCTGCCGGACGACGCAGCGAGGGTAAGATCACAACCTGGTATGTGGCATGCAATGTACCGCATCCCAACGATTTCACCTTTTCTCCACCGGCCGAAGCGACTCTGCAGGGATGGATCACCGCGGCACTGGGCCTGGACGGCTTCCTCCGCTGGGCCTACAACTCCTGGCCTGAAGATGTGATGCACGACTCGCGTTTCCGTACCTGGCCCTCGGGAGATACCTATTTTGTCTATCCGGGACCATACAGTTCCGTTCGTTTTGAGAAATTGCGCGAAGGGATCCAGGATTACACCAAGATCGCCATCCTTCAGGAAAGGATCAGGGAAAAGGATCGAAACATCCCCGACTCGCTCGATCTCCGGAAGTTCCTGGAGCAGCTGGATCCGCGCAAGATCAGGGACGCCTCTCTCTATACCCGGGAGGGCAGGAAGATTCTGTCCGGGCTGACCGACCTGCTCAGCGGAGATTAGGCTCTCCGTCGCTGCCCCGGCGTGCCGCCATGATGGCCTTCAGGGAGAATGCATAGATACGTCCCGGAAGAACGTTGGTCTCAGAACTGACGAGGATCGTATCCCCGTCCAGGAAAGTGACCCCTTCGGTCTGTGCACGGAAGAATTCCGGGTACCGGACACGGAGCACTTTACCCCGGAAAAAACGATGTCCCGGAAAATCATAGAACACCCAAAGATAGGGATAAAAGCTTTCGTAACCCGAGAGGACCAGCGTCTTTCCGTCGGGACTGAGGGCAGCACCCGTAACCAGACCGCGGAGAAAGAACGAATCGGCTAGCTGGGCATCATAATCCCCCGGTTCGCCGGGAAGAAGATAAAGGGAGGTCTGTTCCCACTTCCAGTCCTTTGTGAACAGGTAAAGGGTATCATCCACGGCGATGAAAGCCTCACAGTCCCAGCGTGTCGCCAAAGGAAGACGAATAAAGGAACGCTGCTCGGGATATCGGAAAGAGATCACTTCCGCTTCCACCTGTTCCTTGCCAGCAGCATCGGAAGCAGGATAAGGGATCCTGAAGATACGAAGGTCTTTGCGCCAACCGGCATTGTTGCCAAAATCTCCGATGTAGATGAATCTTTCGTCGCGTGCCAGCGATTCCCAGTCGTGGTTGGAGGCGTTTTCCACCACCACTCTCCTTACGATGCTGTTCGTGCGGGGGGCATATCCGTAGAGGATGTTCTCTCCTCCGCTGTCGTTGATCGTCCACAGGAGACTGTCCCACCATAAAAGCGCGGAGGATTCATGGATCTCTGCCGGCAGGGAATCGACATAGATACGAGGGACCACATGGACCGTAGGGATATGAAGTCCTTCCTTCTCCATGGATCTTGGGTTTCCATCGAAGGAGGTGAAAAGGAAGAGGAAAGGGAAGAGGGACAACAGGATCATTCTCATCGGAAACATCTTTTTTCTTTTTTCTCAGCCAAGTGCACCCATTTTTCCGGCACCACCTTCCAGTTGCCCAGGGCCTTCGGAGCAATGGACCCTTGTTTTTCCATCCAGTGCATCATATAGTAACGCAGGTCTTTATCAGTGGATGCCAGGAGGCGGGAGGCGAGTGAGTCGGCGGGGATGCCGCATCCGCGGGTCAGGTGTCCGCCGCCGCCGTTGCCGCGGTAGGAGTTGACCGCCACGCTGTACCAGCGGGTCGTATCGAAAGGCGTCCCGTCGGTCATGGAAAGGATGGTGATCCGCTCCCCGGGCGGCCGGGTCACATCCACCACATAACGTATACCTGCCGCGGAGTCAAAATTGTAATAGGGCGATGACAGGACACGTCTCCCCCGCCGCATCCGGCAACGCAGAAGGGAATCACGGGACGAATGCATCGTATTGAACCACCGTCCGTAAGAATATTCCAGATAATCCTTCACCTCGCTCCCGCGCAGCCGGATGGTATAGAGAAGATTCTCGAACCGGTAGAGTTTGAAAAGATCCCGGACGTACAGCATGCCCGTATCCAGTCGGCTGTCGAGGGAGAGGGGGGCTGCGAAGGAGATGTCCGCGCCGGTGAGCTGCAGCTGAACGGTATGGATAAGGCCCATGAAAGGAGAATCCCCGAAGAGGGCGTCCACGGCATTGACCGGTGCTGTCAGACGGGCCACCGGCCGGGAGACGTATTGCATCACCCTGGCTGAATCATCCGCAAAACGTCGGCGGAAGAGCGTATCCACAGGAAGATCCCCCACAGGGATCACCTCACCGGTAACGGAAGGTTCATAATCTCCTGAGGCAGTGCGTCTGAGCGTGATCAGCACCGATGCAACATACCGGGCATGACTCCCGGGGTCGATGACCAGCACGCTGTCGCCGTCGGGGGCTGCCACACGGCCCGACCAGACCTGATGGTCATGACCGGCCAGCACCAGGTCGAAGCCGGCCACGCGTCGGGCCACCAGGAGGGTGGCATTCTCATTGCGGGGTGTGTCAGGTGATGCTCCCCCGTAGGAAGGATCCAGACCCGCATGAAAAAGACCTATGAGCACATCCGGCCGTTCCCGCTCACGGATGAGAGGTACCCACATCCCGGCACTTTTCACCATGTCCTCAAAATGCATCCCTTGCCAGATCTTTTGCGGCAGCCATTTGGGGATACCGGGTGTGATGAGGCCGAGGACCACCACCCTGACACCCTGCACATCCAGGACCGCATAGGGTGGGAAATAAGGTTTTCCGTTGTCGTTCCTTACGGCATTGGCGGCCATCCAGGGAAAATCGAACTCGCGTGTCAGGCGGTCGTACACCGCATGTCCCGCTTCGATGTCGTGGTTGCCCACCGTAGCGGCCCCATAACCCATGTAGTTCATCACACGCGCACAGAGATGGGTTGTGACCGTATCCTCGAAATTGTAGAAATAGACCACCGGCTGGCCCTGGAGGATATCGCCGTTATCCAGCAGCAATACCTGCTGACCTCTCTCGGCCCGCTGCTGCCGAACATAGGTCATGACCCGTGCCAGGGAGCCCCGGGCAGGATGATCACGGATAAAATCATACGGGAAGATGGAGCCGTGCACATCGGTGGTCTCAATGATGCGCAACCTCACCACGGAAGGACGGCTCTCCCTGCAGGAAGGCAGGAGAGAAAGCAAAAGGAACAAGCCCGGGAAAAAGTTTCTCATGATGATTGTCTCAGGTCTTTTTTTTGATCTTGATCCCATAGAAAACAGCCAATATCCGGGCAAAAAGCGGATAAGGCAAAACCGACCGGAGGAACACGGCAGCGATCTCTTCGGGTTTACCGGCCATGTAACGAAAACGGGGATGTTTTTTTGTGACGATCCTGACGATCTTTCTCACCACTTTTTCCGGATCACTTCCCTGGATCTCGTTCTTTTCCACGATGGTGCGGGTGCGTTGTGTCTGTTCCTGATAGGGGGAACCCACACGGTTCACCCATTTTCTATTGGCCGTGAAGCGGGTGCGGGTATCGCCGGGTTCCACCAGCACAAGATCGATGCCGAAAGGTTTCACTTCGAGATAGAGTCCTTCACACAGCCCTTCCATTGCGAACTTGGCTGCGCTGTACCATGCCTGGTAGGGTAAGGAGAGGCGTCCCGCAATGGAGCTGATACAGATGATCCGGCCCCTGCCCTGTTCCCGCATATGGGGCAGGACGAGCCGGCTCATACGGGCAGCACCCCAGAAGACCGTCTCGAACTGGTAGCGTGCTTCTTCCTCCGGGCACTCCTCCACCGCTCCCCCAATGCCCATACCGGCATTGTTGATCAACACATCGATCCTTCCTTCCTTCTCCAGGAGCTCCCGCACCACGCTTTCCATGGAAGACCGGTCGGTCACGTCCATCTTCAGCAAAGGGAAAGGCAGTGCATCATATTTTTCTGGGTGTCGGCTCGTGCCATAGACCTTATACCCTTCGGCATGCAGACGTTCTGCCGTCAAACGCCCGATACCGGAAGAGGCACCCGTGACCAGAACAACGTTGGTTTCATTTTTCATCGCAGAGAGGATTAAGCCGTTATCCACCGTACCGGTTTTCGAACAAACTTACAAAATTATCACCTTACGGAGGGTCGGAGAAAGAATTATCCCCGCCCTTTGCCGGGGATTGACCTGTACCGCTTCATCAAGGGATATGACTGGTTCATCATGAAATCCTGCAGGTTCATACAATAACCCAGAAGGTCAGGAACATCTGTTCTCTTTTTGCGTAGTTTTGAGTAACAACCCCGCAAATCTTTCCGCCATGGCCATCTTCCTTTTCAACAGGCGTACGAAGAATCCTTCGCTGTTGTATCGTACGGAAGAAACACCCAAGACCCCCGAAGTGCTCATCGACGGCGATGCCGGCGTGATCAAAATGAAAGGCAAATCGATCCTGGAGGATTCCACGAAATTCTACCAGCCGATCCTGGAGAAGATCAACTGGTACGTCGAGCATGCCCCCCAAAAGACCAAAGTGCTGATCCATCTTGATTATTTCAACACGCCCGCCTCAAAGTATCTTCTGAAGATCTTCAAGAGTTTTGAGGAGTTGCACACCAAGAAGAAGAAAGAGGTATCGGTGTTATGGTACTATGAGGAGGGGGATCTGGACATGAAATACTGTGGGGAGGATTACCGGTCGATGCTGAAGATACCTTTCCGGCTTGTGGAGATGATGGAATGATCTCATCTGGCATCCCTGACACAACGGAATCCTACGGTAGGGCTACGGTCGAAGCCCGGTGAGACGAGCAGGAGCATCTGGGTTTGATCGAGAGGCTGGGGTCCGCCCCGCAGGTACCATTGGCTCCCCGACGGGTTGTAATAGCTTCCCCCTCTGATGATGACGAATGAGTAGCTGCCGTTGTCATATACGTCGTTGGTAAGCTGCCATACATTCCCCACCAGGTCTTCCACCTTGAAGGGGCTCCGTCCTTTGGGAAAAGCATCCACAGGTGTCGGCCGGGTGAAGTTGTTGTTGCACCGTGTTCCATAGAACTCATTGCCCCAGGGCCACAGCCGGCCGTCCTTACCCTGGGCTGCATATTGCCATTCGATCTCGGTGGGCAGCCTTTTCTTGGCCCATTTGGCATAGGCCCGTGCATCCTCCAGGCTGACCCACACCACGGGATAATTGGCCATCCCCACCGGATATTTCCCATCTTTCCAGTGTTTCAGGAAATTGGTGGGATCAGTGGGTTTGTAGTGGGTAGCGATCAGAAAATTATAGAAATCTTCGTTGGTTACCGGATACTTGTCCATGTAGAAGGCTTTCACATGGACCTTTCTGGGCCGTGAATGATCGGGATAGGGAACAAACTGGTCGGGAGGGCTCACTTTGAAGATGAAATCACCCTCGGGGATATAGACCATGCCGTTGGGTGTATAGGAGATGGCCGGGGTCGGCCGGGTACGACTGACCAGATAGGGACGTCCCAGTGGCATTTCCACGATCCGTTCGTCCGTAAGGCGTTTCCCTTCGAAAAGCTGGACCACATATTTTCCTTCAAACGGTTTAAAACTCTCCCGCAGATTGATGGCCGTGTCTTTTGCCGTGATCTCCAGAAAATGGTTCTGGTAGGAAGGATCGCCTTTCCATATCCGGAGGGTGGTACCTTTAAGGGGCCGGATAACCAGAGTATCCTCATCCAGCCGCACATCCAGCCATTCGGGGAAACGTGCGATACAGTCGACGCTTCCCTCCCGGCGTGTGTTACGGTAGGCGGCCGGATAGCTTTTCACCTCGACAGGCAGATAATAGGTGGATCCTCTTCTGACCGGTTTCACCTCCTGATGGTGCCACAGGCTGACGTAATGAAATCCCTCTTCCGGTTTCACCGGTGTAAGGGGACCTTGGTAACCTGCCGGATCGAAATTGAGGACGGTATAGACCCGTTTGAGGCCATCTTCCCACAGGTTCACCCATGTACTGTCGTGGAGCGAGGTCACCAGGGGTGTCCAGGGAGCCCCTGAGAAGGCAGCACTGTTTTCCCGCAGGATACGCACCACACGTCCCAGATAGGTATATTCTTCCGGGATCCAGTCGGGGCGTCCCGGAGCGAACGTATTGATCTCGATGCCATAACCGTTGAACAGGGAGATGTTCACCTCCCTGTGCAGACGCCCCTGGCTGAGCTGACAAACGCGGAAAATGGAGAAATCAGGACGGATAAGCTTGTTCAGGTTGAGGGGCGGTGACAGGCGGACGGCATCATGGACCCTTCCGGCAAGGATGTAGGGCATTTCCCTGGGCACGGCCATCCCTTCTGAATACATGATGACGCCCTGGCGCACGGTATCCACCAGTTCCTGCAGCTCCCGGCCGGAGCTTCCCCGTGTGTCGAGCACCACGCCGTCGGCCGTGACTTTTCGCACCACCCTGGCCAGTCCCGCCAAGGGGTCGATGTTACGGGCATAAGTATCCCAGGGATTGTAAGTAATGAAGAAACGCGTTCCGTTATGCCGGGCAAACTCCGCCAGCTCTCTCAGCTTGTCAAGGCCGTGCGGCAGATCACCGTACAAGTCCCACTGGCTCCGGTGGTCCAGGCCCAGACGCGGCCAGGTTGGCCAGATGGCATAGATATCGTAGCCACCAAAATAGTCCTTCCCCTCTTTCAGGAAGTCATAGAAACGATAACGGCGCCCCTGACGGTCATAAAATTCGTGGTCCCATGCCATCTGCAGGACGGCCACATATGCCTGGCGGATCCATTGCAGGTCGGAACGGTGGTATAGTGTTTCGTCGAAAGAGTTCAGATCGTACAGGTAGCGGTCGTGGAACACTTTTTTCAGACCGTTCTGCCAGGGGCCGCGGAACACTTCTGCATAGATCCGGTATTCCACCCGTCCTCTGGGTCGCAGGACGGTGGAATAGCGGGTCATGGCACCTTCGCGTGCGGAGTTTCTCCTGGCAAGGAGGGCGAGCGACCAGGGGGAGCGCAGGGAGGCAGAACCATAACCCAGTTCCCAGGCATCATCGGGGAGGATGACCCCCACGGGAGAAGAACCGGGAACATACAACGAAGCCCGCATCAGTCCTTTTCCTCCCGAGGCTGTCAGATAGATATGGGAGGACAAGGCGCCCAGGGGCACCAAGCCTGCCACCGAAAGGGTATCGCTGGTCATGTTCCTGATGGCAAGGTGCCCCGTACAATGCGCACATCCTTTTTTACCGAAGCTGAAAGTACCGCTCACCCCGTTGGCAAAGACAAAACGCACCAACGTATCGCCCGGCAGCACTTCCGCTTCCGTGGAGAGATATCTTTTACCTCCCAGGCGGACGGTAAAGAGCGGTATGGGAGAAGGAAAAAAGATCTTTCTCCCGTCATCGAGCCGGATCCCCTCCACCGAAAGGCCCGCATCATAGTTGAGGAGGAGCTTCCCCGCTTCCTGTGCCTCAGCATCCGTAAGCTTTAGTCCCCCTAACAACAGGACCAGGAAAAAGGGAACAAAGGATTTCATCACACCATCAGTCATTTACTGAAAAACGGAAAAGTGAGACCGACTGGTATGTCTCACCCGGGTCCAGACGCACACTAGGAAAATGGGGGTGATGGGGCGTGTCCGGGAAATGCTGGGTCTCCAGGCAGAAAGCCGAATGTTTCCGGTAGGCGATCCCACCTTTCCCTTTCAGGCTGCCATCCAGGAAATTGGCCGTATAGAGCTGCACACCCGGCTCGCTGGTTTCCACGGTCATCCTGATCCCACTGGCCGGGCTGTACACTTCAGCACAAGGACGAACGCTTTTTTCTGAACCGTCCAGCACATAACAAAGATCATAGCCCATCGGGATCTTGTCGATGTCTTGTCCCAAGGGCTTAGGATGACGAAAATCATAGGGTGTACCGGCCACCTCGAGGATGCGACCTGTCGGGATCAGATCGTCCCGGGTCTCCAGCATCCTGGAAGCATGGATCGTCATCACATGATCGTAGATGGTATGTCTCGGATCATCCAGGTTGAAATAGGAATGGTTGGTCAGGTTGAGGACAGTAGGTCTGTCAGTCTCCGCCCAATATCTTATTTCCAGGACATTTTCCCTGAAAAGGGTATAGGTCACTTTCACCCGTAGGTTGCCGGGATAACCTTCTTCCATATGAGGGCTGAGGTAGCCCAGGATCAGGGAGACGCTGTCGGTATCACGGGCGGTGGCCGCTTCCCAGACCACCTTGTCAAAACCCTTCGTCCCTCCGTGGAGATGGTTCTCGCCATCGTTACGGACCAGTTCATAGGTTTTGCCGTCGAGGGTGAAACGTCCTCCGGCGATGCGACCGGCATAACGACCCGTGATGGCACCAAAATGAGGATGGCCGCGAAGATATCCCCTCAGCTCATCGAAACCCAGCACCACATCCCTGCTTTTCCCTTCTTTGTCAGGCACCCGCCAGTGGGTGATGATCCCGCCGTAGGTGGTGATGCGGAGAGTCATCCCGGCATCGTTGCTCAGAGTGTACAGATCCACTTCCTGCCCGCGGGCCTCCCCGAAATAGTCTTTCCTGATCTCCATCGTATCATCTCAAAGGTTCAACAAACAAGAAATGTCCGGTTTTTACCGGACATCTCATTTTCCAAATAAGCTTCACACATCTTCTCCCTGGTTCTCCATACTCGTTCAGGAGGTTCAGACGATCCCTCCGTTGAGGTATAGCCGGACGAGAGCGAAAACGATCGCGAAAAAATTGATCGTGACCCCGCTCGTTTTCCCACGTGCTGAAAGCCCGAACACCATCCCGAGAAAAGCCAGCATAAGCACGATCCAGTGAAGCCACCCCAGCAAGGGGATGATACCTATCAAGCCCAACAGCAGGGCAAACAAACCAATAATGGTAGATACAAGATTCATAGGCTGTGGTTTAGGTTGTTGGAATAAAAGTACAACAAATTTTCAAATAAATGATTTTTTTCTTTTTCCTCCGGTTACAACGGAGCTTCGGCGATCACATGAACGGCCAGTTGTCGGGAAGCCGTATCGGCAATGGTCAGTTCGTAGGTATATTTTCCTCTTCCCAGCGGCACTTCATAGGTATAGTCGACCGGGATCAGTTGATACTGGACCGAATCGATCTCCAGAGTGATCAGGGCCTGGCGGTATGCTACCTCAAAACGATGGTAAGGCGTTTCCGTTCCCGGTTGCACGTCCCCGTAATTGTATTCCCCGCCCGAAGTATTGACATACACATTCCGGAAAACCGACTTCGTACGGTTCCTGATCCGGATATCGGTAGGTCCTGTAGGATCTTCCTTGCAGGCGGGGAACATCAGGAGAGTCAGTAATGATACCAGGGCGATCTTTCTCATCGTATCAGATCTTGGTTATCGCTTCGCTTGGCAACCAGCCTTTGCTTCCGTCCTCAAGACGTATTTCGGTCCACTGATCAAGTGAATCGATCACGTTCACCTTCAATCCTTCGTGAATCACGAAGAGGTCGGTCCCTTCATCTCCCGGAGAACTTTTGACCGTGACGGCCGGTTGCATCACAATGGCCTCTTCGTGGGAAGTCAGGATCTTCTGGCTCTGCCAGGCAAAAAGAAAGAACAATGCCGACAGTGCCAAGGTGACCATCCCGGTGACGAAACCGGCTTTTCTGAGGCGTTCTTTCCGGGCGATGATATACAAAGATAAGAACAACGCGGCAAAAAAGAAAGTCACCATACTGAGGATCGCCCATCCGTCGGCCGGCAGCCGGTCGAGGAACCACCTGTACCACGCCACCAGGAAGAAGCGAGGCAGGGGTTCTACCTTGTCGGTCACATAGGTACGGGCCAGTTCCAGGTTGTAGCGGATATCCTCATCGCCCGGATCCAGAAGACGGGCCCGTTCGTAGTAGAGAATGGCATGGGGGATATCATGGGCCTTGAAATAGGCATTTCCCAGGTTGTAATAGAGCTTTGCCGAGGCATATCCCGAGTCGGCCACCTCGCGGTAGAGACGCACGGCATCTTCATACATCCCGTTGGCATAGTACAGGTTGGCCCGGGTAATGAGGCTGTCGGGAGAAAAACGGACAGTCGTGGCATTCCCGGGCAACATCACCAGCAGGAATGCGATCATCATCTGCAAATGGGCCTTTCTTATTTTGTTCATTCCCTCCATTTTCGTGTCCGTTATCAGAGTTTTTCTTCCAGTTCGCTGATGACCTCCACGGCCTCCTTATAGAGTTTATCCATGGCACCGGACTCTCCTTCGGGGGCATAGCGGGCGAACTCACACTGATCGATGACCCGCAGGAGCCGTTCGATAAGATCTTTGGAGATGCCTTGGCTTTCCAGTGCTGCCGCTGCGCTTTCCCTGGTCAGGTCGGATAGCGGGAGAAGCATCTTGTCACTGAGATAACCCCACATTGCCCTGAGCACCTCTTCATAAAAACCAGCTTTGTCGTTGGTCTTCAGATAGCTTCCCGCCTTTTTCAGACGCTTTCTTGCCACCTTGTTGGCCTTGCGGTTGCGCACACGCCGCTGGTCACCCAGCATCCTGCGACGATGACGGGAAATGAGCACCACCAGAACGAAAAGGAAGAAAATGACAAGAAAGAAAAGGCGGAAGAACAGCGTACCGAACAAGGTGTATCCTTCTTTTTTGAGGCGCATCGGCCGGGTATAGATGTAACGGATATCCTTTCCGAGATACTTCACCTGTTCCTTGTCACCCGAGACGACCACCTGCGTGCCGCTTTCTTCTTCTCCTTTCCGGACCTGCAAGGTAAAAGCAGGCGTCCGCAGGGTCTTGTAGCTCTTCTGAACAGGATCGAAATAGGAGAAGGTCACCGGCGGAATACGGTATTTTCCGGCATGTCTGGGGATCATCAGGTATTCGAACTGTTTGTAGCCCGTTGCCCCGTGCACCGTGTTCTTGATGTGTGTGACCACTTTGGGATCGTAGGTCTCAAAGTCGGGCGGGAAATCGATCGAAGGTGCTTCCACCAGTTTCAGGTTGCCGTTCCCCGATATACGCACCTTGAGGGTTACGGCATCGTTGACCCGGAGGGTGGTCTTGTCCACGGAGGCATCCAGCCCGAACGTACCCACGGCACCCCGGAACCCTTCCGGCGCACCGGAAGGAAGAGGTTTAACCCTGATCTTCAACCTGTTGCTAAAGATGGGTTGACGTACCGTCTGATACGTATCAAAAAAATCGTCGAAGAAACCGCCAGGGGAGGCATGCACTCTTTTTCTCACCAGGCAGACGATCTTGACCGGATCGACCTTCAGTTCGCCCGTTGTCTGCGGAAAGAGAAGGTAACGCTGGATCACGCCCGTGTTGTATGCCACCCCGTCAATGTATTCTCTTTGCAGGGAGGTAAGATTGGGTGTGGGGATCTCCTGTTTGAGAAAGCCGTTGAACTCGGGCATATCCACCTCCTCAAAGCCGGTCAGGCTCACCCGGGAAAAGATCTTCACCGTCACCACCACCGGTTCGCCGAGATAGACTTCGTTCTTGTCCACGATCATCCGCACGTAGAGATTGCTGCTGGCAGATCCTGCCGTACTCTTGCCGGTGCTGCCTGTAGCCTGCTGCGTATTGTTGCCCTGGACCACCGTGATCTTCACCGGCCCCGATTCATACACTTTGCCTTTCAGCTGCAGTCGTGCCGGCGGAATTGTGAAATCACCCGTCTTTGTGGGCTGAAGCAGGTAGGTATAAGTATAGCTCACATGGCGTGAGATACGGCCGTTGATGATCTGGGTACTTTCACTGTAAGAAGTGCTCGGCCCCATGAGGACCTCAAAATCCTTCAACTCGGGAGGAATGAACTTGCCCCCTCTGGTGTTGATCTCATAAACGAGACGAAACTGCTGGTTCAGCGAAACCACCTTGGGTGCCGAGGCCTTGATCGTCACCTCCTGAGCCGTCAATGCCCCGGCAGGAAAAAAGAATCCCAGAAAAAACCAAAGTAAGTATGTTTTCTTACAATCTCCCATTACCTTACCAGTTGATCACGGTTCGTACCCTTTTTTTCCTGGCCCTGGCCTTTTTCACTTTCTCCTGCACCTTCTTCTCATCATTGGCCAATGCCTGCAACAACCGTTCCGCATCTTTTTTCGAGATCTTTCCCGGCACCGGTTGCTGCTGTTGCTGCTGACGGTCCTGTTGCTGTTGTTGCTGTTGTTGCTGTTGTTGCTGTTGCTGTTG
>Ga0256914_1001456_pt1 | contig 21317 bp, 17 predicted proteins | sample HulkmetaG_FD_191571 | JGI IMG/M metagenome (GOLD analysis project Ga0256914, IMG submission 191571) | Hydrothermal chimney microbial communities from Main Endeavour vent field at the Juan de Fuca Ridge, Pacific Ocean - Hulk | ecosystem: Environmental > Aquatic > Marine > Hydrothermal vents ... | reverse complement strand
GAAAGATCCATTTTGCGACTATCTGGGTTTTTCCGCTAATCGGAAGTGTAAGGTTAAGATAGAAACTTCTTCCCTCCCTGGAGATACTTGTTGCTGATATCCCGTTTAGTCCTGTCATAAATGCTGCTATTCCGAGGACTATAAGTCCTGCGATGGAAGATATGTTAGGTAGGGTTAGAAACGCCCTTATTTTTGAAAGTGAGTTGTTCCCACCGGCAAATAACCCAAAGACTACGAATATTACGGGGACAAGCAAAACCTCGGATGCCCCCTCAAATAAAAATGTGGAGTTTGATGTAAGTATTGCCCATTCCCGTTTTACGAGCGCTCTGATTTGAGTGGAGGGTCTAAGGATTTTTTCCTCAGGAGTATCAAGATTTTGAGCTACGAGGTTAATGCCAGACTCGGGTTTGGTTTTACGTTTTCTTTTTGTGTAGGTTTCTCTTTCTGCTGTGAAGTCGTGTAAAAAGGTTGACTGTATTGTAACAACGGATAGCCACAGAGGGATAACCGAAGAGAGAGAGAATGTAATAGGTTTGTTGTAGAACCACTCGAGGAATGGGAGAGCACCGGTTAGGTTTTTGTAGATATTTGAAAGTTGTGTTAGATTGGAAAAGGAACCTGAGTTAGCAGAACCAGCAGTTACCCGGGTTATGAACAATTGAAATGTCAGTACGAGAAAGAGGGCGAGTATCCCTCCGAATATCTCCACTGCTGTTTTGTACCTTGATAGATTTGCTACCTTTGTAAGTAGCATTGTAAATATTACCGACAGAGATATCGGAACCATGGGAACAAAGAATATTCCGGCGAGCCATAGGAGTATGAGGTGTGGGATAGACGCCCCTCCCATTGATATTAATGTATCGGTATACATAGAGAGGGCGGGGAGCATCAGAAATAGGTGCAGGGGAAAGATGTAGAGAGAGATAAGAAGGATTTTTGCCTTAATTATCGAAGTCGAGCTTACCGGAAGCGTTAAGAGTAGTTCGGTATCCCTTGCAAAGTAGAGTACGGATAGGGCTATAGAGATATTTACAACGAAGACGAATATCCAGCTTAAAAGAAGTGCGTATAACACTAGCATCTGTGGATGTCCGGTAGCCATACCGAGGGCAAGAATTCCCTGATAGAGCTTTATGAGCATAAACAGATACGATGCTCCACCTACGGCAACACCCCCTATGGCTACAGGAAGTATCCATTTTCTTCCGCTTCGAGTCATTTCCTTCCTTGAGCCTGCGGATAGAAATGTGAGTCCTAGTATCAAATTTTTGAATATTGTCAGTGTGTTCATTCCGTTAACTCCAGAAATAATTTTTCCAGATTAGCATCCATCTCCCCTGCTTTTTCTCTTATCTCTTCGAGGGGAGCAGCCGTTATTAAAGAACCGTGATTGATAATTCCGACCCTGTGACATAAGTTTTCGGCTATTTCCATTACATGGGTTGAGAAGAATATGGTTTTTCCCTTTTTACAGAGTTCTTTCATCTTTTCCTTTAGTCTGAAGGATGCCTTGGGGTCCAGTCCAACTATTGGTTCGTCTAGGATTAGTATTTCAGGGTTATGAAACATTGCAGCAATTATCGCGAGTTTCTGTTTCATACCGTGGGAGTAAGAGGAGATTATATCGTTTAGAGCGTCTGTTAGTTCGAAATACTCGGCAAGTTCTAATATTGCCTTTCTCTCCTCTTTGTTCGCTTTAAAGACATCGGCGATAAAATTTAAAAACTGTATTCCTCTCATTTTTTCGTACATCACAGGTTCGTCCGGAACATATCCGATTATAGATTTGGCCTTGATGGGGTCTTTTTTTATATCTATTCCGTTTAGTAGAATTTTCCCCGTGTCGGGTTTCAGAATGCCGACTATCATCTTTATGGTTGTTGTTTTGCCCGCTCCGTTTGGCCCTAAGAATCCGAAAATTTCACCCGGTTTTACCTTTAATGACAGATTGTTAACCGCCCTTATCTCCCCTTTGTTGTAACTCTTACTAACCTCTATTAGTTCGATCATACTGAACTCCTTACTCTCCTCTTATATACCGTTCTCGAATAAAATACATTTTAAGAGCCTCTTTATTCAAATAAAAAAGAGTTGTGAGAGGGGTTTTATATGTTTATTATTTATAATGTGGAAGAGATAAATTTTTTGCAATCTCAATCCCTATTCGGTGGGCTGACGGACAAAGAGGTAGAGAGTATCCTACCCCTTATGGAGCGGGAGGTATATTCGAAAGGCGATGTAATTCTTAGGGAGGGCAATGTTAATGATAAGCTCTATTTTATTTATAGGGGAAGCGTTGAGGTTCTTAAGAGGATAGATACCAGGGGAAAGGTGGAGGAAAAACGACTAAATGTTCTACATACAGGGGACACCTTCGGGGAGATGGAGATAATAGATATTCAACCCTGTGAGGCAACTATTAGGGCCTTGGAGGCAACTACTGTGCTTATCATCTCTAACAAAAATCTCTACAAAATATCGAAGTTCAATCTGAAAACTTACACTCTCATTATTATGAATCTTGCCCGTGATATAAGTAGAAGACTTAGGATGATGGATAGACTTATTATTAGCGAGAAGTTTTCTTGATTTCTAAGCTAGTGCTACTCGAGGCCGGTCCTACTCGAGCAATCTCTTTAAGTTGCGAAGAATGTTTATTAGCGTATGTAGGCTATCCGGGTTTTCTTTTAGCTCCTTTGAGGGTGTGTGTCTGGTATTTATGGCATTTGATGGATTTAAATAGCGTATAAGGTTATTAAGACTCGTAAGTGCCTCTTTTTCTCCCTTGAGTTTGTTTATCCTTCCGTACGTTAAAAACGATTTCTCAAAGTCATTTGAGAGTGTTGGATAACGTTTTTTTATTTCAGCGGATGTTAGTACCTGTTTCACAAGTACCTTTGTTTCCAGAACGTTTAGTAGTTCATCCTGAGAATTGCTGAGGGTCCGTTCCGAGTCTAGGAGTTTGGTGTACTGCTCTATCAGAGGAAACAGGCGTTGTTTTATTGTTTTTAGTCTTGTTTCTCTCTCTTCTTTCTCTTTTTTCAGTGCTGCGATATTGTTCTTAAGTCTCTCTATCTCTGTGTGAAGTATTCCTATTTGGGAGTTTAGGTTTTGGGCTCTGGAGTTCAATGTTTCTATTTGGGAATTAAGATTACTTATCTGTGAGTTAAGATTGTTTATTACGGAATCCGCCTCGGTTTTTAGTCTCTTTACCGTTGTTGTCATTTTTTGATTAAACTCGTTATCCAATATTGATGATAATTTCGCATATCCGCCTCTGAGGGAGGGAATTAACTTTATTGCTTTTGTATAGAAGTATTTGGCTTTCCCGTACTGTTTTTTCCTATAGTAAAGGTTTCCGCTCTGAACGGCTCTGTCAACGGACTGAACGAGGTTTTGGTATTCTCGTAATCGTTTGTTCTCTATTTTTTCGGAAATAAGTTCGTTTAAAGCTTTTATCGTGATTTCTTCGGCCGGTTTTCTGGCCCTGATAGCGGGTAGAGATGCTATTTCTCTGTTGGATAGAAGGGTGTTTAATTCGTTAAGTGATTGTTTTGCGCCTTGGTAGTCCGAATTATCAATTGCACTCTGAATTTTTTTATATATTCCTATTATCTGATCAAGGGCGAGGTTTTCTCTTCTTCTCAATTCCTTTAATTTGAACAGTTCGGCAGATATGTTCTGGGTTTTCTTCTCAAGTGCGGCTTTCTCACTCTGATACTTTTCTTTTAGTTCCGCCTCTTTCTGTGTATAGAAGTCTTTGAGCCGTCTCTGCTCCTCCCTTGCCTTGAGGAGTTCCGCTTGATAACTCTGCATTAATTTTTCAATCTCTTGTTGTTTCTTCTTTAATTCCGCCTCGGCCTTTCGTTTATAATCTTCCAGCTCTCTCTCGTTGGATCTCCTTAATTTTTCAGAGAGGGCTTTTAACCTTCTGTTTATTTCTCTCTCGGAGTACCCCCTTCCCAGAAGTTTTTCTCGTTCCTTTTTAAGGGTTTCTGCAAGTTGTTTTTTTAGCATCTCCTCTCGCTGTTTTATCTTCTGTTGCATGGTTAATTCGAGGGTTTCCTTTTCTCTGGCTATCTCTTTTAGACGTCCCTGAATCTTCTTTATCTCCATGTTTTTTTTGTTGAGTTGTCTCTGTGATTCTTCTTTCAGGGTGGAGATTACCTTCGATTCCGCACTTAGGAGAGTTTTCTTTTTAACTACATAGGTTTCTTCTCTCTTATCGAAGAAGTATGATAGAGAGTAGATACCCGCTCCTAGAAGAATAATTGAGAGGATGTTTATGATTAGGGGTGCAAGGATATCCTTTTTCAGAGGTTTGGGTTTTAATCGGCTGGCATCAATTTCGATTCTGTGCTTAGAGACGAGTCGGTTTATCTCATCCAGAATCTCTTCCTTCTCTGTTTCTCCTATCCCCTGTTCCTCTGGAAGTTCTTCCTTCTCCGATTCCCTTAGTTCTATTGCTTTTTTAAGTAGTCCTTTCATCACTACTACTTAATTTCGACTAAAAACCTGGGGTATGTCAAATATTTTTTGAATCTATTTTTGGTAACCCTCATGCCCCTTTGACAATATTTGGAGGCATACAGTATCATCAATCATGGTGTTTGTTGTATGAAGATAAAAACTAAGATGATATGGATAGTACTTCCCCTTATTGTTGTTCCTATTGTGATTATGGGGTTTGCCGCTTCACTCTCTGCGAGGAATGGTATAACAAAGATTGCTACCGAATTTTTAAGGTTTAAAACGGACGAACTGTTAAACTATGCGAACAGCCAGTGGGGGATTCTGGTGGAGAATAACCTTGCGGATAAAGCAGAGTTTGTAAGTGCCACAAAGGCAGCGGTGGAGTCCTTTGCAGCTACGCTTGTAAGGAGTAAGAGCGAAATAATTTTTGCCGTGGATGAGAGTGGTAATGTGGCAATGTCCACCGGCAGGTTAGGGATTGGAGACGGAGACAGAGAGAAGCTCTCCAGGCTTTTTCTTGTGTTGAAGGGTGGGGTTGAGATCAAGGAGGGGGTTGGGGGAGGGAGTGGATTTATTGATAGATTAAGTGCCTCTGTGAATCGCTTCCTATTTGGGGGTTCGGAAAGTTATACATCGGGTGATTGGTTCGATATAACCATTGGCGGAGTGGAAAGAGTTGGAGCGGGGGTTTATTTTAAGCCTTTCAATTGGGCGATGCTCGTTACGGAGGAAAAGAGGGTATTTTACAGCGCTGTTACAGAGATATACTTCCAGAGTTTGATACTTTTAAGTGTGACCGTGGTGATATCTATAGTGCTCCTCCTTGTATTTTCCGGTTTTCTTACGAGGCCGATAAATCTTGTGGTAAAAACTATGCGTGAGATAATCTCGCGGAATGATTTGAGTAAACGTGTGCCTGTGGTATATGGGGATGAAATAGGCGAGCTTGGCCATACATTTAATATTATGACGGAGGAACTGGAGCGGGCGTACGAGCAGATTAAGAGGTATGCATACCGGGCTGTCGTATCGAAGAAGCGTGAGGAGAAGATACGTAATATATTCCAGAAGTATGTCCCCAAGGATGTGATTGACCAATTTTTTGCCAATCCGGAGAAGATGCTTGTAGGTGATAACAGAGAACTTGCCGTTCTGTTTTCCGATATAAGGAGCTTTACAAGTATTTCTGAAAAGTTGTCTCCGGAGGAGATCGTGGAATCTTTAAACCGTTACTTTGGTCTGATGGTGGATGTTGTCGTAGGGTACAACGGTATTGTAGATAAGTTTATTGGGGATGCTTTAATGGCCTTTTACGGTGCCCCGGTTAGGCACAGTGATGATTCTCTAAGGGCGGTAAGGTCGGCCTTTGATATGATGAAGGCGCTTAAAGAGTTTAATTCATGGCAGAAAAAGAGGAATAGACCGGTCTTTAGAATAGGTATTGGGATTAATTTCGGAATAGTAACGGTGGGGAATATAGGTTCTGAGAAGAAGATGGATTATACGGTTATTGGTGATATGGTGAATCTGGCCTCACGGTTGCAGGACCTTACCAAGTACTACGGAGAATCGATCATTGTATCGGAGTCGGTTAAAGAGAGAATTGATAAGGTGTATTACTGTAGACTCCTCGATATGGTAGCTGTTGTCGGGAAGTCGGAGGGGGTAAGAATATATTCCCCCAGGGAAAAACTTAAAGATAGTGAGCGAAGTGGTCTAAATCTCTACGCTAGGGGGATGTCTCTGTACTTTAACAGAGAGTTTAGAGAGGCTCTCAATGCCTTTTTATCTGCCAAACGACTTCTTCCTGGTGACAAAATGTGTGATTTAATGGTAGAAAGGTGTAGAACTTACATTAAAGATCCACCGCCACCTGATTGGAACGGTGTGACGGTGATGAAGCATAAGTGATCTGTAAGTGATCTGTGTTAAAATTTTTAGAGGAGATTTTTTAGGTTATGAAAGAAGAGTCTTTTGAAAGATCCGTGGAGAGATTTTGTGGGGCATTAAGGATAGCGACTGTTTCTTACAGTGATAGGTCTAGAATAGATTACTCTAAGTATAGGGAGTATATAAAGTTTATCGAAAAATCATACCCAAGGGTCCATAAAATCCTAAAACAGGAACGTATTGGGGATTACAACCTGCTCTACTACTGGAGAGGGAGGAATAGTTCGTTAAAGCCAATGGTTCTTATGGCTCATTACGATGTTGTTCCTGTCGAAAACGAAGCAGCATGGGAGAAGCCTCCCTTTGGTGGAGTTGTTGAGGAGGGTACTATCTGGGGAAGGGGCAGTTTGGATGATAAACTCTCTATGATAGGGATACTGGAGGCTGTAGAGGCATTATGTGAAGAGGGGTTTGTACCGGAGAGGGATATATATCTGGCTTTTGGACATGATGAGGAATTGGGCGGGGCCAAAGGTGCCGTTTTGATTGTAGAGGAATTGAAGAAAAGGGGTCTGCATTTTTCTCTTGTTCTTGATGAGGGCTCTGTTGTGACAAGAGATATGATTAGTGGCGTGGATAAGCCTGTCGCTCTTGTCGGTGTAACAGAGAAGGGAATGATGAATGTAAAGGTTACCGCACGAGGTGCCGGTGGGCATGCATCTATGCCGCCTAGAAATAGTGCGGCAGGAATACTTGCCAGGGTTTTGGTAGCGATAGAGGAAAATAAGGCAAAACCCAGGATAACGAAAACCCTTAGTTCCTTTATGAATGAGTTGAGTAACTATATGTCTCCTATGCGGAAGTTTGTGTTTAGGCATCAGAAGCTTTTTAGGGGGATAATTCTAAAAGGTTTTTCAAAGACTCCCTCTACCGATGCTATGATACGTACGACAAGGGCTATTACCATGTTGAGTGGTAGCACAAAGGAGAATATTCTCCCGCAGCGAGCCTCTGCTGTGGTAAACGTGCGGTTACTGCATCCGGACACGGTTGAAAGTGCGTATGAGGAGATTAAAGCGATAGTGAGGAAAACCAAGGGAATTAATCCTGGTGATGTGGAGGTAGAGGTCTTATACGATAGGGGAACTAACAATCCCAGTGTTGAGTCGAGCATAAACTCCGATAGCTATTCTAGGGTAAAGCAGGCTATCACGGATGTTTTCGGTGATGTGGCAGTTGTACCGTTTATTATGGTTGGTGGTACGGATTCCAGACACTATGCGGGTATAGCGGATGGAATCTTTAAGTTCCTCCCACTTCTGCTGAGTAAAAGGGATATAGAAACAATTCATGCCAATAACGAGAGAGTTTCTGTTGAAAACTTTAGACGTGCCATTGATTTTTATAGGAAAATTATAGTTGGTTAGGGATTCTTTCTCAGCTCTAGCTTGGAAAGGAGAATATATGTGAGCAATTCCGAGACAGGTGGTTCTTCTTATACACTCAAGATAGGTAAAAGGGCGTTTTTGGCTGCATTTTTTATTTTACTATCCCTTATGGTTGCCTCCGGAATACTTACACGAATTGTTCCCTCCGGTAGGTATAATAGGTTAACAGAGAATGGACATGTAGTTGTAGATCCTAATTCTTTTCACTATGTGGAAAAACCTAACTTTCCCGTGTACAGATGGTTCACTGCCCCTATTGAGGTTGTCTTTAGTAAGGACAGTCTTACGATAATTACAATAATTCTCTTGATTATATTTATCGGGGGTGCCTTTACGATTTTGGATAAGGCGGGGGTCCTGAAGGCTCTTCTGGCGATGATAGTCAGGAGATTTAGAAATAATAGGTTTTTGCTTCTTGCCGTGGTTGTTTTTTTCTTTATGTTTGCGGGTGCCTTTCTGGGTATCTTTGAGGCACTTGTTCCCCTTGTGGTGATGATAATTCCCCTTGCCTATCTATTCGGATGGGATTCTCTTACCGGTTTGGGGATGAGCCTTCTCGCGTTGGGTTTTGGATTTTCCGCTGCTGTTACCAATCCCTTTACCATAGGTGTTGCTCAGACTATCGCGGAGCTTCCCCTATTTTCTGGAGCATGGCTCAGGATAATATTTTTTATGGTTATATATGCCACTGTGCTTCTCTTTCTCCTTTCCTATGTTAGGAGGATAGAGAAAAATCCCGAGTTTTCACCGGTGTACAGAGAGGACCTGGAGGTACGGAAAAATTATTCTTCCGGACAGATAGAGGAAGATTCCAAAATGGCAGAACTCCCAGAGATGAGACGAGCGGTAGTATGGTTTGCCATTGTTATTGGGTTTGCAATAGTTTTTATATTTGTAACAGCACGAATTCCCTCAGTTTCTTTTTTGGCCTTTCCTGTGATGGGTTTGCTCTTTCTTATTGCGGGGATTGGTTCCGGTTTGCTTGCCGGGCTTGGGCTTAAGGATATAGGTAGATACTTTGTGAGGGGTTTTATAGGAATATTTCCGGGGATAGTACTTATACTTATGGCTATGAGTGTTAAGTATATAATCTCTTCCGGTGGGATAATGGACACCATACTGTATAGGGCCTCTATTTATATTTCACATACCTCAAAATTTTTCGCTGCCCTTTTGATATATGCTTTGACTCTATTTTTGAACTTTTTTATAGGTTCTGCCTCTGCGAAGGCATTCCTTATGATGCCTATACTTGCGCCCCTTGCGGATATAGTGGGAATTACGAGGCAAACCGCAATATTAGCATTTGATTTTGGTGATGGTTTCAGTAATCTTTTGTACCCATCCAATGCCCTTCTTTTGATTGGTCTGAGTTTTACCGTGGTAAGTTATCCGAAATGGTTTAGGTGGGTTATAAAATTGCAACTTATTGTCTTTGTGATTACACTTGTCTTTCTTGGAATTGCCGTAGCTATAAACTTTGGACCCTTTTAAATCTCCTGACTCATTGAATGTTGCCGTCTCGCTCGTTCTATCTTTTCCATTTTCCAGTAGTATTCGGCCTGTTTTTTTATCTCTTCGACATCAGAGACGAAGATTCTGTTATCGACCAGTTTAAGTTTTTTGTTCTCAAACAATTTTCTTATGAGGACATTGCCCTTTTCCTTGGGCAAACCTACCATATTTATCAGCTCTTTGGGACCGAAGTCGAAAGTGTAACTTGTTTTGGGCTCAATAGGCACCCTGTTTTTCTCCAACTGGATCATAAGGGCATCATAGAGTCGCCCCAGGGGATCGAGCATTATGGTATTGGCCAGTTGTTTGTATATAAACCAGATTCGTTCTGCCAGGAGTTGGGTGAGTCTTGTGATTAGTTGGGGTTGGGTTTTTACCATCATCTGAAAGTTTTCTCTGTTAACCGCAAGGAGAGTGACATCATCGTATGCAATAGCAGATGCCGATCTGGGCTTGTTTTCAAGAAGAGCCATTTCGCCGAATATATCTCCTGCCTTTAGCATGGCCAGGAGAACCTCGTTATTGTCTACTATCTTGGTTATTTTAACCCTTCCCTTCTGGATGATGTAAAGCTCGTCACCAGGTTCGTTTTCGCTAAATATCATCGTGTTTTTGGGATAAAATCTGGTAAAGTTGTTGCTGTTCTTATCTACGTTGACTATTTTGGCGTACGGATGAATCTTTGCCATTCGCTCCTTGGCAATGTCTACGTACTCTCCCTCGGGGTTGTATTTGATATATTTGTAGTAGGCATAGTATGCCTGGTTATATTGATTCTGTTTTGCATAGTACTCTGCTACCTTAAAGAGGTGAGAGGCATCGGCACTTGCCGTATTCTTTAGCGTGAGTCGGGTGAGTGCCTCATCCAGATACCGCATTTTTCTGGAGAACCCCTGGATTATCTTCATCGCGACTGGGGTATTTTTTTCTATTAGAAGCCAGTACTGATCCCTATGAACCGATATGAGGGAGACATCTGTGAGGGCCATAGCGGTCTCTATATGACTATGTGAGGACATTGTAGAAACGACTCCAAAGAAATCCCCTGGGCCTAAGATGTTTCCCCCCTCTTCCTCTACAACCTTTACCTCTTTGCTTATCTGTACCTTACCGCTTCGTATTATGTAGAAGTTATCAGCCCTTTGCTTGCCCTCTACAATAATATACGAGCCTTTTCTAAAATTAACTATTGAAAGTTGGAGTGGATTTGGCATCCCTTTCCCTAAATCTGATGTATAAAGATAGTATAAGTATAGCCCCTATGGTTGTCAATCTATATGTATAGAATCGGTGGAAAATGAATAGGAGAGTAGTGTTAGTATTTTTTTCTACACATATTGGGTTAGGGGAAAATCGTTGCAGAGTTTTTTTACCTCTTCTCTTATAGCGGAGATTTTGCTATCGTTATCGATGTTTTTAAGTACCTCGATTATAAGTTCTCCTATTTTTTCCATTTCTCTCTCTTTCATACCACGTGTGGTAACGGCTGGGGTTCCTATTCTTATCCCTGAGGTTATAAACGGGCTCTTTTTGTCAAAGGGAATGGCATTTTTATTTACCGTAATATTTGCTTCGTCCAGGGCTCTTTCCGCCTCTTTTCCAGTGATAGAGAGGGGTGAAAGGTCCACCAGCATGAGATGATTGTCAGTTCCGCCGGCTACCAACCGAAGACCTCCATCTTTTAGTACTCTGCTTAGAACCTTTGCATTTTTAACTATCTGTTTTTGATACTCTTTAAAGGAGGGCTCTAGCGCCTCTTTTAAAGCCACGGCCTTTGCTGCTATTACATGCATCAAGGGTCCCCCCTGGATTCCAGGCATAATGGAGGAATCTATAACCTCCGAGAACATTTTTAGTCTCCCACTCTTTGGAGCTCTTATTCCCAGTGTATTTTCTCTGTCTTTTCCCATGAGTATCATCCCACCTCTGGGGCCCCTTAGCGTTTTGTGGGTTGTTGTGGTGACGAAATCGGCATACTTTAGGGGGTCAGGATGGAGACCGGCAGCTACTAATCCCGCTATATGGGCCATATCGGTCATGAAAAAGGCTCCTGCTTCGTCCGCAATCTCTTTGAACTTTTTAAAGTCTATGATTCTTGGGTATGCCGATGCGCCTGCGATGATAAGTTTGGGTTTTTCCCTTATGGCGATCTCCCTGAGTTTATCGTAGTCGATAGTTTCTGTATCCGGAGAGACTCCGTAGTGAGCAACTCTGAAGAGTTTGCCGGAAAAGGAAACGGGAGAACCGTGGGTGAGGTGTCCACCGTGGGCAAGATCCATTCCAAGGATTAGATCCCCGGGTTTTAGGAGGGCAAACATTACACCCATGTTTGCCTGACTCCCCGAGTGGGGTTGAACATTGGCGTATTCACAGTTAAAGAGTTTTTTTGCCCGCTCCCGGGCAAGGTTCTCTGCTATATCCACGTACTCACATCCGCCGTAATAACGGTGTCCAGGGTATCCCTCTGCATATTTATTTGTCATTATGGAGCCCTGTGCCTCTAAGACGGCTCTGGAGGTGTAATTTTCCGAGGCAATTAGTTCAAGCTTTTCCTCCTGCCGTTTTAGTTCTGATTTTATTGACTCGAATATTTCTTTATCTACCCTTTCAAGTTCGCTCATTTTTTTGTTCCTTACTATATAGATTTTATATATATGCCTTTTTTAATATACTCTTCTTTAATAATATTTGTGTATAAATATTTACTAATGTCAAGTTGAATATTTACGACTTAACTATTAAAAGTTTTCTTAGCTCATTAAAAAACAGATCGTAGGTGTTACCGTATATCGAGCCTTTAAAACCTCCGTAGATAACTGAGATTTTTAGAGAAGAGCGAGCATAGGTGGGAATGTTGGAAGATATTGAGTCTCTTAGTCGGTTGATTATCAATCTGTTTTCTGCGAATGGCCCTATTAGTAGTATCTCGTCCGGATAGAATATTTTGTAGAGAATCGTTATTGCGGCAGACACGTGACGGAGCGCATTTGCTATTATGTTGTTTTTTAGTACCTCTGGGAGTTGTAAAAACACTGTAAACTCCCGTTCGTCGTCGCTTAGATTGGGATACTCTGCTTTAAGTGGGGGAACTATTGCCCAGATAGCCGCTTCCGTTTCCAGGCAGCCTGTTAGGCCACATCTGCAGGGTTTTGAGTCACTTTCAAAAATTCTGCTATGCCCTATCTCTCCGAATCTCCCTATTGTGGAGGAGAGTACCTCTCCCCTGTGGGCAAATGAGGCGCCTATGCCGAATCCCCAGTGGAAGAGAAGGATATTTTTATGTCGATAATCTCTGTTCTTAACTATTCGATACTTAAGCTCCGTGTCCAGTGCCCTCTTTATTGTAATGGTTACCCCTGTGACTTCTTCAATCTTTGCAAAGTTAAGATTGTTAATTCTGTTCCATCTCGCACATGAAATCCAGAGATTCTCTTTGGAGTTGACCGTTCCAACGAGGGAAACTCCCGCTCCTGTAAGAATGCTCTGTGGGGGAATTTTTGATTTTATGTTAATGAGAAAGTGGCTAAATAGCTCTGTAAACTCCTCGTTCTCTACGGATTCTCCTACTGTTATTTCATCCTCGTGTAGAATCTCCTCATGTAGATTGACGATTTGTCCCTTTAGTTTCCTCCCCTCTACGTAGATTGATATTGCGGTAAGTCTGTTTTTGTTTGGTAAGAGGAAAAACTCAGGCCTTCCGGGTTTTTCTACCCGCCTCCTACCTCCCTCTACTACAAGCTGTTCGTCTAACAATTCCTGAACAAGGCGAGAAACCGTAGTGGGACGAATTTTGAGTTTGTGAGAGATACTCTTCCTTGTGACATTTTCTCCCGTGCATATCTCTTGAAAAATAACGGCCTTTTCCCGATCTTTTATCCTGTATCGTGTACCCCGGTGAATTTCACCTATGGTAAAAATCATACTTCAGATAATATTGAGCGATGGCTTTTTAGTCTAGTCAAAAAATTTTCTTGAAATCAATGAGACTCAAGGAGCACCTCGTCAAAGGCTTCTTCCAGTACACTGATTCCCTCTCTTAGCGCTTCCTCGGTGATGTCTAAAGGTGGAGCTATTTTTATACACTCCCCTGCAACACCGACCGGGGCGAACATGAGAAGTCCCTTCTGAAAACACCTCTCGTTGATACGAAGTGCCGTATCACTATCCGGGGTTTTTGAGCCGGGTTTTACTACCTGTATTCCCCCCACAAGCCCTAAGCTATGGGCACACCCTGCAACTTCCGGGTACTTTCTGTGAATTTTTTCTAATCCCTCCTTTAGTACGGGACCCAGATTAGCCGCGTTTTCGATGTAATTTTTCTCTTTTAAGAGTTTTATATTGGCAATAGCTGCTGCTACTGGTAGGGGTGAACCGGAGTGTGTCGAGGTCATGGAACCCGGGGCGTAGAGGTTCATTATGTCTTCTCTCCCTATAACGGCGGAGAGGGGTAAGGAACTACTTATCCCTTTGCCGCAGGTTACAAGATCCGGTTTTATTCCGTAATGCTGAAATGTATACCACTTGCCGGTTCTCCCAAAGCCTGCCTGTACCTCGTCCATGGTAAGCACTACATCGTGCTCTCTACACCATTTCTCCAGTTTCTGGGCGTATTCCGGTGGAAAAAAATCCGGTCCGACCCCCTGATAACTCTCCGAGATAACACCTGCTACCTCCTCTGGTTTTATCTTGAGTTTGTCCAGGGTTTCTTCAAATAGATCAAAACTGGTATTTTCGTTTTTGTAGCCGTCCGGAAATGGCACCTGTACAAAGGAATCATCGGACTTCCCAAGCCATTTTTTCCCCGCTGGCATGCCACCAGCCAGTTGAGCTCCCATTGTCCTACCGTGGAATGCGTTGTTAAATCCCACGATGTATCGCTTTTGAGGGCCATATTTTTCCATTGCATACGTTTTAGAGAGCTTTATTGCGTTCTCCGTTGCCTCGGAGCCTGTAGAGAGGAGAAAGACCCTGTAACCCTTAAAGGGAAAAGTTTCTATTAATAGTTCTACCAGTTCTGCGCGTTTCTCGTGAGGAAAAACATAGGTACTGAGGAGAGGCCTATCTAGCATTTCTCTTATTGCCTCTATGATTTTGGGATGAGAATTCCCGACATTGGAAATTAATACCCCGGAAGACCAATCTATCCATTTGTTTCCCCATTTATCGTAGACATAAAAACTTTCGGAGTGGTCTATTATTATTGGGGGTTGACCCTGCATTGAACGGGGTTCGTACTTTTCGAACTTTTCGAATATGGGAAGCGACTCCGGAACGGGCAGTTTTGTTACAATTCTCCTATGTTTTGTTTCTACTCTGGGTACCTCTTGAGGAGTTAAATTATATTTTCTTGTTAGGGTGGACATTCTTTCCTCCTAAATAATAACATATTGTGTTGCTAATTATACATCGCTTGAAGTTTCCCTGTCAATGCCTTAAATGGCGGTACTCTGGTGTGTTATACCCTTAGACCAAAGATTTTTCTCAAAAAGATTTTTTCTATCCTCTCTCGGTCTTTGAGTACGGCCTCTTCGCCGAGAGCTATTAATTGTTTTTTTCTGTCGAAGTCCATGGTATGAGTGCCATCGTATGCGATAATTTTCAGGTTTGGTTTTTGTTTTTTCAGGCTTTCTATTTTTTTACCGATAACGTCTAGTGAACGCAAAAATATGGCAAGTCCGTTTTTTGCGTCGGAAAAATCCCACTTAACGAAGGGGCTTACCTCTATTGTGAGTATCTTTCTGGCACCCATAGCTTTTGCTATTTCTATGGGATTGTTGTTAAGAATTCCCCCGTCTATTAAGAGCATGTTTCCTCTTGTGACCGGGGTAAAAATCCCCGGGAGTGACATGGATGCCCTGATTGCCTCCGCTACATTCCCGCTGTTAAGTACGATTTCTTTTCCGCTAAGGATATCCACTGCATTGCAGGCGAATGGTATCTCTGTTTGCTCGAAGTTCTTATTTTGGGTTAGTTCTCTAATTAGGTTTAGGATTTTTTCTCCGTTATCGACTCCCCTGTCGTGGATCATTGCAGTAAGGGCTTGTTCTACCTGAATAAATCTAACGATTGGGCCTCTGGAGAATTGAAACGTCCATCTCTCCGTATGTTTCCGAAACTCAAATTTGTTTATCAGGTAATCCTCTATAAAATCTATGGGCGAGCCGCATGCATATATTCCTCCTACAATTGCCCCCATGGAACAACCGACTATAATGTCTGGTTTGAAACCTATTTTTTCGAGGGCTTTAATTGCCCCTATGTGGGCTATTCCCCTCGCCCCCCCGCCGGTTAATACGAGTCCAGTTTTCATTTGTCCCTCCTGTTGTACTGTGTAGTTTATGATATGAATAAAGGATATTCCAGCTTTTATTTTCATTGGGGAGTTTTTAAAATATAAAATTTGAGCTATTAGGGGTAGTTTTACTTAAAATTACTCGTTAAAGTAATAACTTGGTTCTAGGTGGTAGGGAGGTATTTCTTTGGGTATGCAGGAAGAGAAAAACGGAAATAGCACCAGTGTTTTTAAGCGTATCCTGTTCGGCGTGTATATTCCTTCTCTGTTTGTCTTTTCCTCCAGAAGTTTGATAATACCGCTTATTCCCCTGTATGCGATGGAGCTGGGGGCAAATAAGGCAACTGCGAGTTTAATTACCGGAGTTACACTTGTAAGTCGGTTGTTGATAGATCTCCCAGTGGGTTTCCTGGTGGGTAGGATTGGGGAGAAATTCTCAATGAAATTGAGTCTTGTCAGCTTTATATTTGCCGCACTTTTATCCGGTTTTGTTAGGAATCTGTGGTTTCTAAGTCTGACCCTTTTTATTTCCGGGTTTGCTACCTCTCTCTGGCTTGTTTCCGTTATGTCATATATACGACATCATTCAAAGACGAATACGCGGGGAAGGTTTTTGTCCGGGGTTGGTGGTATTATGCGGTTGGGAAGAATCGTAAGTCCTGTTGTTGCGGGTTATATTGCCGAGAGATTTGGGTATTTTTACCTGTTTTTTATAAGTAGTGGGTTGTTTTTTGTGGCGTTTGTTCAGCTTTTGTTTTTTTCTGGTAAACATGAGGGAGAGATTTTTAGAGTGAGAGGAGGGAATGAAACAACCGATTCCGGCGATAGTGGTGGGGTTGGCGAGGGGAAGGTTTTTAATTTAGCAGCTTTGAAAACCGTGATTGGGGAGAGTAAGGGAATCCTTCTTACGACCGGGGTTACCATGATGGTTTTAGGTTTGATTAGAAATGCGTATCAGATTGCACTCCCAATTTTGGGCAAATCGGTTGGTCTAAGTATATCTGCAATAGGTAGTATAATGGGATTATTGAGTGCCGGTGGCTTGTTAATGGTGATCCCTGCCGGTTTTGTTATGGATAAACTCGGGCGAAAATGGTCCCTTGGTATATGCATGGCTAGTATTTCTCTGGGTTTGGGATTTATCCTCCTGTTTAAATCTGTAGATGGGTTTATTATAGTTGCGCTTCTTATGGGACTTGGTAACGGTATGGGAAGCGGAATAAATATGACAATGGGGTCCGATGTTGCAAAGGGTAAGAATGTAGGGGCTTTCTTGGGATTGTGGAGATTTATCTCCGATGCCGGAAGAATTAGTGCTCCGTTATTGATAGGGAGCTTAACAAGTATATTTTCTTTTGGGATAGGTATTTTGGTTATCTCTGTAATTGGAATCGTTGGGCTTGTATTTATGATTTTTAATGTAAATGAGACACTTGATAGATCTTATACCGAGGAGGTGTAGTTTTGGTAGTAAAACGAAAAGACACCGTAGCTGTTGATGCAGGAGATGGTGTGAAGCGCAGAGTGCTTAACAGCGGGGGAAACTTAATGATTGTTGAGTTTACCTTTAATAGTGGGGCTGTTGGAAAGATTCATCGGCACCCTCATGAACAGATAGGATTTGTTGCAAAAGGGTCCGGAGTCTTTACCATAGATGGTAAGGATACGGAGGTAGAGGCGGGAGATTCTATGTATGTGCCCTCCAATGCCTTACATGGTTTTAGAGCGTATGAGGATGGAGCTGTGCTCGTGGAAACCTTCTATCCGCAGCGTGAGGATTTTAAGTGAGTATTAGCCCTTTCTATTCATGGGACCTTAGTATGGATAAAGGATGGTAGCTTCCGTCGGGACCCCTGTATCGCATGCTTTTTTGTGTAAACTTCCCTATTTGAATAGCCTCTTCCGGGCACTGGTGGATGCAACGCAGGCAGAGGTAACACTTGTTGGAGAAGAGGACATCTGTTTGGGTGACTGTGATATTATGGGAGGGGCATATCAACTCGCATAGCCTGCAATGGGTACACTTTTGATCGGCATAAAATTTCTTTTTAAATGATTTTTCTAGGGGTTTGTAAATAAGTTGAAAAAGAATATCTAAGATAATGCCTATAGGAGAGAGAAATAGAGATATTCCCTCTCCGGCAGTTTCCCTGGAGGGCTCTTCCGCGAGTATTCTGTGGATAGTTTTGGATACTTTTTCTTTTAGTTTCTTCATTCCCCCTGTGGATGTGTAATCTTTATTTTTTATCTTTTCTTCCGTCTTTGACCCCTTTTTAATAAATAAAAGACCATCTGTCCCCGGAAGCATTGTTCCTTTGATGCCTATGGGGATAAAACCCTTTCTTGCAAGGGTTCTGGCCGTTATTTTCATCGCATTTCCGGGGTAGAAACCGTACGTAGAGAAGATAAAGACCCATTTCTTTCTGGTGGGTGTTAATCTTTCCGCATAGCTCTCGAGGAAAGCGGGCATCCTGAGTGCGTATATTGGAAATCCAAAGAAGAGTAAATCATAGTTTTTTGTTTCCTCCGGGTCAAACACCTCTGTAGATTTAACGGATGCGGATAATCCGCTGTCTTCCAGTGTCTTAGCGATTTCTTTTGCCGCGAGGTGTGTGTTGCCCGTTCCGCTAAAGTAGAGTACTAAGGCTCTGTAATTTTTGAAATTTTCCATATTTAACTTTAAACTACCAGAATTTTTATATAATGTCATTATTGTAGATTATTATTTTGGTGATAGGTATGAAAGATATTTCCGGTACTGTGAAGGTCGTTCTTGTGAGGCCCAGGGATAGCAGAAACGTTGGAGCTGTGTGTAGGGCTATTAAGAATATGGGTATTAGCTCGCTTTCCATTGTCATGGATACTCCTATTGATCCGGTAAAAGCCGAAATTCTTGCCATACACGCCTCTGATGTTTTGGATAATGCTGTGATCTATAGCTCATTAGAGGAAGCTATTAGGGGAGCGGTTTTTGTTGCCGGTGTTACCAGGAGGAGGGGAAAGTGGAGGAAATATTTTAGCATAACACCTGAGGAGTTGGCAAAGAAGGTAGTCTCTGTGGAGGATGGTTGGAGTGCTTTAGTGTTTGGCGATGAGGTTTCGGGTTTAACAGATGGAGATTTGTCCCTCTGCAATGTGGCTGTTAAGATTCCATCCTCCCCGAAGTTTCCCTCTTTAAATCTCTCCCACGCTGTCCAGATAGTTGTATATGAGATTTTTAAAGCCGCGGATGAGCGACATACGAGGATGTATCGGCCTGTGGAATGGGAGAGAATAAATAATCTATCCTCTTTAATGGTGGAATCGTTGAGGGAGATTGGTTTTTTTAAGCAGGTAAGCGGTGATGATATGAAGATTTTTTTTCGTGATATTCTGGGGCGGGCTATGATTTCGGAGGGGGAGGCCAAGCGAGTAGAAAAGATATTTAGAAAGATAAGCGGATTGTTTAAAAAGAGAGAGTTTTAATTTTGTCTGCTTGACCAATGAGGGTATTAAATCTATTATTTTTACAAATGAAAAGAGCATGGATTGTAATTTTAGTTGTATTTATTTGTCTCTCTGTCACTCCAGTTTTTTCGATATCGAAAAAAGATTTTGATAGAGTGGTAGATTTTAACGCGACAATTGATAGTTTGAGTGTAGCTCTGGAGAAAAACCTTAGTGTCGATAGAGAGAAAATTTATGTCCTTAATGGGACAGTTTCGAGTGTTACAATTGTTAATCGTAAGAGAGCCAATTATGAAGTTATTTTAGAGGTTGTTTCCGGGAAGTGGGTTGGTCTTGAGAAGATAGAGGTATACAAAGTGATGGTACGTTTTAAAGGTCCTCAGTATTACGGAGTTATACTTACCAGAAAACCCCGGAGGGCAAGTCATCCTGTAATCGTACCTAATACTAAGGTTCTATTTGTTGGCAAAATAGTGGGTCAGACAAAACCCATAAACTTTGCCGATTCTTCCGATAAGGCTTGGCTCTTTGAGGGATTTTATATAAGAGCTATCGATTGATTGGTGTTCTATTTAGTATTAGAAAAATTAGAGATACTAAATTTCAAAAAGTTATGTCCGATGCCTCTATTATTCTACGGTCTGTAAGAAGAGTTGTTCTTTCGATCACATTCTTTAGTTCCCTTACGTTTCCTGGCCAAGGATAGTCTGCGAGGGTACGTTTGGCCCCTTCTGTTAATTTCTTGGTTTTGTCCATTAATTTTAGGAAATGAGTTGCCAGTATGGGTATATCCTCTCTTCTAGAACGTAGAGAGGGCATTTCTATGGGAAGTACGCTTATTCTAAAGAAAAGATCTTTTCTGAAGGTTTTTTCCTCTGTCATGGCTTTTAGGTTTCGATTGGTAGCTGTGATTACCCTAATGTTTACGTATTTGAAGCTTCGACTACCAATTCGTCTTACCCTTTTCTCCTCCAGTACCCTTAGTAGGGCGGCCTGCTGATTTTCTCCAAGTTCTCCGATTTCATCAAGAAAAATTGTTCCACCGTTGGCCTCTTCCAGGAGTCCTGGTTTCGAAAGAGCGTCTGTAAAAGCCCCTCTTTCGGATCCAAATAGTTCACTACCTATTAGGTTGGGAGCCAAATTTGCGCAATTTATTGCTATAAACGGGGCTTCTTTTCTCGGAGACGACAGATGGATGGCTTTTGCCATTAGCTCTTTACCCGTTCCGCTCTCTCCTGTGATTAGTATTGTGGCATCCGTTGTAGCATATCTGGCGGCAAGAGCCTTTGCCGTGATAATTTGGTTGCTTATTCCGATAATTTCCCTGAAGGCCTCATCAGTTACCTGTGGTACCTTTGAATTCCTGTATGCAAAGTGGTTTTCCAGTGCTCTTTTGATTGTTCCTATAAGTTCATTTAACTTGTAGGGTTTAACAATATAGTCGTAAGCGCCCTCCCTTATTGCTTCCACTATTATCCCTATATTGGAGAGTACGGTTAGCATTACTACGGGGGGTGGGTTGAGTGTTGTTTTTATCTCTTTGAGGGTTTTAATTCCGTCTCTGTCCGGGAGGTCTATATCCAGGAGTATTATATCTATGGTTTCCTGTTTTAATCTTTCTATTCCCTCTCGTGAGGAATAGGCCGAGATAATGATGTAATTGTCTGGAAGGATCATCTTTAGTGTGTTCTGAGTTGGTCTGTCATCATCTATAAATAGAACTTTTATCATAAATTATTCTTATATAATATATTTTATTGATATTTATTCAAGAAAATTTTGTTGAGTAGGTATGGTTGTGACTTGCTGATTGCCCGGGATAGTGTTAAAATCCCTTAGCTATGATGGATATTAGACTGCTCTTAAGATTTTTTGAGGGCGATTTTATAGTTAAAGTTTTGCTTTTAATGCTCCTTTACTCGATACTCCCCCTTGCCGAGATATTTATCTTGCTCAAATTGGGGGGTGTATTAGGGAATTACCTTACCCTTGCACTTGCCGCTTCTACAGGGCTTTTTGGGGTGTTGATTGCAGTTAGGGAGTTTAGGACAAATGTCGAGAGGATTAAGGGGAATGTAAAGGAGGGCAAGTACCCTGGGCGTGAGTTTGCCAATCTTATTGCAGTGCTAATAGGTGCTATATTTCTCCTAACCCCCGGTTTCATTACAGATTTTATGGGATTCTTGCTCTTTGTTCCCGGTGTGCGATATGCAATTGGGAATTTTGTTGCTCGCAGAATGGAGAAT
>Ga0256914_1001455_pt1 | contig 21351 bp, 20 predicted proteins | sample HulkmetaG_FD_191571 | JGI IMG/M metagenome (GOLD analysis project Ga0256914, IMG submission 191571) | Hydrothermal chimney microbial communities from Main Endeavour vent field at the Juan de Fuca Ridge, Pacific Ocean - Hulk | ecosystem: Environmental > Aquatic > Marine > Hydrothermal vents ... | reverse complement strand
ATTATAGTGCCACTCGCTTCCATCACGAATGTCGGGTGCGTAAGCCCGAGCAGGACCAGTATTATCCCCAGAATGAAGATGACCCAAGCGTTCAGGGGATCCGTTATGATGAGAAGGAAGGACACTCTTGCATCAGGATAGTATTCCTCGACATCCTTAGGCCAACCCATCTTCCCCAAAGCCTCTAGAGTATTCCTAGCCATGCAGTCAGCTATTCCGTATCTCAAAGCCTCTTCCGCCGTTAGAGCCAAGTTTTTCTTCACGAATAAATCAGCAGCAGTCGAATTCTTGCCAGAAACCTCAGCTAAGCTCTTCATCCAACTTGATAGGGCATTTATAACTTTCTCATCCTTGGGTCTCGGTTCAGCAGCACCTATGGAGGAACCCGGGCCCATGCATATTTTATCCGCGGATAGGGCGATGAAGGCGCCAGCCGAGAATGCCCTCCCGCCTGATGGAATGTAGACAGCCACGTGTAAGGGAGAGGAGCTTATGGACTCAACTATCCGCTCGGTCGGCTGGAGGAACCCCCCATCGCTGTTGAGGATGATGAGCACATCCAAGCCCTTGCTCTTGGCGAAGTCCAACCCCGACACGACGTATTCCGCCACGCCCTCAGTTATGGTTCCCTCCACTTTCACGACGAGGGTTCCACCGCCACCCGAGACATACAAGAGGGGTAGGACAAGTGAGAGCACAAGTAATATACAGAGCGCCGATTCTCTCATAGCTCCTGTATACAAATAACAGGTAAGAGAATTTAACCGTTGTTTTCCGAGAAGCCCACATCATTACTTCCCAGCGTATGCGTGCGCAGAGGGTACATGGCGTTTAGACATATAAATTCCATATTGCCCGTTATAGCGCCGTTGTCATCTTATTATAATGGAGAGACGTCAAACAATAGCGGGTAAAGAGGGTCTCTCTGAGGCGGGCGACCCTCTTCCAGAACTGGAAAAATCTTTTTGTTGAAAACGGGAAAAATACATGATCTATTCAAGCCTGTGCTCTCGTATCTGAGGTCAAGATTTATATTTGTCAGATTTCAGGGCTTATCTAACCACACTGGGTGTTCTAGATGAGTGGGAAAGACTTGGTAATAGTAATAGTCCTACTGATAGTAGGGCTCCTTATAGGATATTTTGCTGCGGGCCCCGGCAAGACCACCACTGTAACCGTAACACAGACCTCCGTCAAGACTGTGACTGTGACTCAAACTGCGGGCGCTCCTCCGCCTCCTACTACGACCAAGACGACTACTACCCAGCCGAAGGCCCAGATGAAGACCCCCGCCGATACCTTGATTATAGCTATGGACACCAGCGATGCCGTCTCTATGGATCCGGCTAGGGCATACGAGTTCACTTCCTGTTTCGTCGTTAACCAGCTTTACGACAAGCTCGTAGATTTTGAGCTCCCCGATCTTGTTAATGTAAAGCCTGAAGTGGCTGAGAAATGGGAGGTAAGTGAAGACGGTAAGGTTTGGACCTTCCATATAAGGAAGGGTATCAAGTTCGCCAGTGGTAATCCTCTTACAGCTGATGATGTCGTGTACTCCCTCCAGAGAGTTATCAAGCTCAAGCAGACTGCATCTTGGGTTCTCACCCAGTTCGTCTCAACTCCTGAGCAGATAGAGAAGGTAGATGACTACACCGTCAAGATAACCCTAGATAAACCGGTGGCCCCGAGCTTCTTCTTAGCTACGCTGACATTCACGACATCCTCTGTTGTAGATAAACAAGTTGTCGAAGCCCATGCCAAGAATGGGGACATGGGGAGCGATTGGATGACTGATCACAGCGCGGGTAGTGGGCCGTTCGTCCTCGAAAAGTGGGATAGGGAGGCTGAAATAGTCCTGAAGGCTAACCCATACTATTGGAAGCCGGGCCAGCCGGCTGTGAAGAGGGTGATCATAAAGCATGTTCCTGAACCGACCGATCAGCTCCTCCTGATAAAGAAGGGCGATGTTGACATCGCTACTGACCTAACCGCAGAGCAGGTCAAACAGGTAGAGGGTACACCGGGAATAAATGTGATAAAGGTGGAGAGGACGCACATAGTCTACCTGGGAATGAACGTCGCCGTTAAGCCGCTGGACAAGGAGGAGGTCAGGGATGCCATCAGGTATTGTATAGATTACGACAGTATCATAAACGACATCCTGCTCGGAGCGGCCATAAAGTGGCAGACAGTCATCCCGAAGGGCTTACTCGGGGCAAATCCGAAGACTCCCTACAAGAAGGATGTGGCTAAAGCTAAGGAGCTCTTGGCCAAGGCAGGAGTGCCCAACGGATTCACCATAGAGCTGACCACGCCGCCGACCTATCCGCAGATAGATATCGCCACTAAGATACAGGCTGACCTCGCTGAGTGCGGCATCAAGGTGAAGATCGTGCAGATGACTCAGTCCGAGATGTACGAGAAGTATAGGAAGCAGGGTCTACAGCTCGTGCTCGCGGGCTGGGGATCCGACTATCCAGATCCCGACAACAACGCCAAGGCCTTCGGTGACTACAGGGTAAAACAGCTCGCTTGGAGGAATTCTTGGTACGATGATTATGCAGCCGATCTCGCTGAGAAGGCCGCCGTGGAGTTCGACAACAACAAGAGGAAGCAGATGTACTTGGAACTCACTGATTACATACTCGACCACGGACCTTATGCGATCCTCTATCAGACCCTCGCCCAGCACGTAGCGAGGGACTACGTGAAGAACTATCTGCCCGATCCGACGTTCTTCCTCGAGGATCTCTCAAAGGTCTCAAAGGCTGGAGGGAGCTAATCCCTTCTATCTTTCTTTTTCTCTCCCGGGGGGTGGCTGTTGGACCTTAAGACGTACATACTGAGGCGTTTGGCCCTGATGTTGTTCGTCTTATTTGGGATAATTGTGATTACGTTTATTGTATCCCACGTAATTCCTGCAGATCCGATTGGAGCCATATTGGGACCTCAGGCTCCTCCCGAGCTGGTGGAAAAGGTTAGGAAGGAATGGGGATTCGATAAGCCCCTTCCGGAGCAATTCGTCGATTACATGGTGAACTTACTCCACGGAAACTTGGGGAAGTCCATAAGAACCAACAAGCCTGTGGCGGAGGATCTAATGAAATTCTTCCCAGCCACCATTGAGCTGGCTACAGCGGCGATGATAGTGGCTATAGCGATAGGAATTCCCTTAGGTATAATTTCGGCTGTCAAGAAGGACAAGTGGCCCGACCACATATCTAGGATCTTCGCCCTGATGGGTGTCAGCATGCCTGTCTTCTGGCTCGGGCTTATCTTGCTCTTCGTCCTATACTACCAGCTGGGAATATTCCCCGGACCCGGAAGGCTGGATCCTGGGATAGAGGCACCGCCCAGAATAACAGGGATTCTCACGTTGGATAGCTTGATTACCGGCAACTTCGAGGCGTTCACGAATGCTGTGTGGCATCTAATGCTCCCCTCATTCGTTTTGGGATACTACGCCTCGGCATCCATCACTAGGATCACCAGAACATCCCTGCTCGAGGTCATGACTCAGGACTTCATAAGGACGGCTAGGGCCAAGGGTCTGTCGGAGAGGGTGGTGCTGTTCAGACACGCACTCAGGAACGCCCTCATACCCACCACTACTGTAATAGGAATGGCCTACGGCAGCCTGCTCGAGGGAGCCATACTCACGGAGACTATATTTGCCTGGCCTGGATTGGGGAGGTACTCAACAGGGGCGTTCCTTTCCGTGGACTTCCTTGCTGTAATGGGATCAACTCTGCTGATAGCAGTGATCTACTCCGTGGCTAACTTGGTCGTGGACATACTCTACGCGTTCCTCGACCCGAGGATAAGATACGCTTGAAGAGGTGTTCTTATGGATATCAGGGAGAAGATCAGGGGTCTTGTGGAATACTTCAGGTCAGAGGACTTCAAGATAACGCTCATACTTGTGAGAAAAAGCCCCCTCACCATCTTAGGACTTGCGCTCACCGTGTTTCTGGTACTGGTGGCAGTATTCGCCCCGCTCATAGCACCATACGATCCCATAAAGCAAGATCTGAAGAACAGGCTCCAACCTCCTAGCTGGGAGCATCCCTTCGGTACCGATCAGCTCGGGAGGGACATATTCAGCAGAGTGGTTTGGGGGTCTAGGATCTCCCTATTCATAGCCCTCATAGTGGTTGCCATCTCATTCACCGTGGGAACCACCATAGGCATAATCTCGGGATATTTCGGGGGAAAGGTGGACGAGGTGCTCATGAGGATTACTGACATGTTCATGGCCTTCCCGAGACTCGTGCTGGCATTGGCCGTAGCTGCGGCGTTGGGCCCGGGACTCTTTAACACTATGCTGGCCATAGCCTTCGTATCTTGGGTCTACTACGCCAGACTGGCTAGGGCCAGCACCCTCCAGATAAGGGAGGAGGTGTACATAGAGGCAGCTAGGGCCATAGGAGCCAGTGACAGGAGGATACTCTTCCTCCACGTCTTGCCGATGGTCATCACGCCTGTTATAGTTCAGGCCACCCTAGACATGGGAGGGACCATCCTCACAGCAGCGGGCCTTGGTTTCTTGGGACTGGGCGTCCAGCCACCAACTCCTGAGTGGGGGGTGATGGTCAGTGAAGGTAGGAGGTTCATAACCGAGCAGTGGTGGGTATCGACCTTCCCGGGTTTCGCGATACTCTTGGCAACACTCGGTTTCAACCTACTGGGGGACGGGATAAACGACATACTAAACGTTAGGGCTAGGAGGTGATGGAATGACCAGTAAAGGGAAGGAAGAGAACCTCTTAGAGATCAGGGACCTCTACGTACGCTTCCACACCCTGAGGGGTATAGTCAAGGCCATAGATGGCGTCAATTTGGAAGTGGGATATGGCGAGGTCTTGGGACTCGTGGGCGAAACGGGTAGCGGTAAGACCGTAACGGGTCTGAGCATCCTCAGGCTGCTGGAACAGAACGCCGAAATCACTGGGGGAGAGATAATATTTCAAGGGAAGGATCTGCTGAAGTTACCTCTCAAGGAGATCTTAAAGATAAGGGGAAGAGACATCTCTATGATATTTCAGGAGCCGAAGGCCGCCCTGAATCCAGTCATGCAGGTTGGAGATCAGGTGGCGGAGTCCTTCTTGGTACACGAGGACATCTCCAAGAAGGAAGCTAGGGAAAGGGTCCTTGAGATATTCAGGAGGGTAGGCCTCCCCGATCCTGAAAGAGTATACAAGAGCTACCCTCACGAGCTCAGTGGCGGGATGGCACAGAGGGTCGTCATATCGATGGCGCTAGCTTTGAAACCAAAGCTGCTCATAGCTGACGAGCCCACATCAGCCTTAGATGTGACCATACAGGCGCAGATAATGGACCTGTTCCGTGAATTGATCAATGAGATGGGGACTAGCGTGATTTACATAACCCATGACATGGCCTTGGCCGCGGAGATAAGTGACAGGATAGCCGTGATGTACGCCGGTAGGATAGTGGAAGTGGCTGGTACTGAGACGATCTTCGAGAATCCGCTTCACCCTTACACCCAAGGGCTGCTGAAGTCTATACCGAAACCGGGATACAGGGGGAAGCTCTTCTCGATGGAAGGAGAGATACCTCCCTTGATAAATCCGCCCTCAGGATGCAGGTTCCATCCGAGATGCCCTAAGAGATTCGATCCCTGCGACAAGGAGGTTCCAAAGCTGGTGGAAGTCGAACAGGGGCATAAAGTAGCGTGTTTCCTGTTCGGAGGTGTGTCGCGATGATGCTTGAGGTCCAAGATCTCAAGAAGTACTTCCCCGTCCGCGGTGGCGTGATGATGAGAGTTATCGGCCATGTAAAGGCGGTGGACGGGGTCTCCATATCCATAGAGAAGGGGGAGGTCTTCGGCCTCGTAGGGGAGTCAGGCAGCGGTAAGACGACGCTGGGAAGAACCGTCCTCAAGCTAACTGAGCCAACTGGGGGGAGAATAATCTTCGATGGGAGGGATATAACCGATCTCTCTGGTAAGGAACTCATCCCTCTGAGGAGGGAGATGCAAATAGTGTTTCAAGACCCCTACAAGGCCCTCCATCCTAGGAAAAGAGTGAAGGACATAGTCGGTGAACCCCTGATAATACACGAGGGGGCAAGCGATACGGAAGTTAGGATCAGGGTGGCTGAGATGCTCAAGCTGGTCGGTTTGAACGTGGAGCACATGGACAGATATCCACACGAGTTCTCGGGAGGACAGAGGCAGAGGATAGTCATAGCTAGAGCTCTGATCCTGAGACCCAAGTTCATGGTACTAGATGAACCGACCTCAGCACTGGATGTGAGCGTACAGGCAAAGATACTCAACCTATTGAGCGATCTCAAGGAACAGTTTGACCTCACGTTCCTCCTGATAAGCCATAATCTGGCGGTGGTGCAGCACATGAGCAACAGGATAGGAGTGATGTACCTTGGGAAGCTCATGGAAGTAGCTCCCTCGCAGGAACTCTTCGACAATCCGCTTCACCCCTACACGAAGGCTCTGATATCAGCTATCCCGATACCCGATCCGAAACTGGCCAAGAAGAAGAGGAAAATGACCCTCAGAGGGGAGATACCCAGTCCCCTTCATCCGCCGTCCGGCTGCAGGTTCCACACTAGATGTCCCTTTGCTAGGGAGGTATGCGAAAGGGAGGAGCCGCCCTTGAGGGAGGTAGAACCTGGCCACTGGGTGGCATGCCACTTCTGGGACGAGTTGAAGGAGGTGGAGGTATTAAATGCCTGAGGACGAGGAGGTTGAGCTTGACTGGAGGGACTACCTAGCCTTCGTGATAGCCCTCCTCACAACCAACCTCCTCCCCCTCATCCTGATAGGGATCCTAATGATCGTCCTCTCCTATTTCATCGTCCAGCTTTTCGGCTAACTTCCTCCAGAGACCTTCTGAGTATAGATAGAGCTTCTCCCACCTGCTCAGCAGTTATTGTTATGGGGGGAGTTAATTTCACCACATTATGATGCCTCCCCACGGTTATCGCCAGAAGACCGTTCCTGAAGAGGGCATCCTTCAGCTCGGACGCCAACCTCTTTGAGGGCCTTCCTCCCTCCATTATCTCGATGCCTTGCACGCAACCTACTCCCCGAGCATCGGCTGCCGAATCGAATTCCTCAATCATCTCCCTCAACCCCCTCATCATCTCCTCCCCCCTCCTCCGAGCATTTTCTACTAGATTTTCTTCTCTAATGGCTTCTATCGTGGCCAAGGCGGCTAGTACTCCCAGATAGTGGCCAGCATATGTGCCGAGGCTGCCACCGCTGCAGAGGTACCACTCCTCAAGCAGGTCACCCCTGAAAGCCACTGCCGCCAAGGGTAGACCGCCGGCTATGCCTTTACCCATCACCACGATGTCAGGCCTCACCTCATGGTGCTCTATCCCGAACCATCTGCCGGTTCGCCCGAAACCGGTGTAGACCTCGTCAACTATCAGGATAGCACCCGTCCTATCTGCTATCTCTCGGAGTCCCTTAAAGAAGCTAGAGGGCGGGAACAGTATGCCTCCATGAGATTGGAGCGGCTCCACTATGATCCCAGCCAGATCTTCAGGCTCGACAGCTCTACCGATCACCTCCTCTTCTATGAAACTAAGCACGGCTCGAGTGCATTCCTCGCAATCATCGGCCTTCAAGGGACACCTGAAGCAGTTTGGGTAGGGGGCGTACACGGCTTCGGATGTCCTAGGTGAGACCCGCCTCATCCCCTCAGTGGGGGAGGACAACAGAGCGTATCCCGTGAGCCCGTGGTAAGCCCCGTAGAAGGATAGGATAACCTGCCTCCTCGTAGCAAACTTAGCCAGTTGAATGGCGAAATCGCTAGCCTCGCTTCCCGTTGTCGCATAGGCTATGGAGGCGTCATTAACGGGAACGAGAGATCTAAGTTCCTCCCCAAGCCTCAAGAAGGGCTCGTTGGGGGCGAGTAAACCGGAAAACCCCGTTAACCTCTCTACGCCTTCCTTCACCTTCGATACGACCTTCGGATGAGCCTGGCCGAGGGAAGTAGCGGCTCCACTGAAGTCCAAGAACCTCTTCCCATCCTTGGTCCATATCTCCGCCTTGAATCCCCTCTCGACGACTATCGGGAAAGAGGGGGGACACTTGAATATCCTAGGATAGAAATCCTCTAGCATAAGAGTATCCGACTTCTATTCCTAAATACAATACCTTGAAGTCGACATCAACCACCGGCCATGTAAATGGCCTCCTCAGCTATCTGAACCGCATGATCTGCCATCCTTTCTAGATACCTGAGGATGAGAGTCATGGCTACAGCGCAGGCGGGCACCCTCTCAACACCAGTCAGGACCCGCTCCCTCAGGTAGGACTCGTAAGCCCCATCAACCTTATCATCCATCTTCATAACCCTCTTCGCCAACTCCACATCCCTTTCTTCGACCGCCCTCAGAGCCTCCTTCACCATGGTCTCGGTTATCTCCGCCGGCTCCACTACTAGCTGGATATCGCACTGGCTCATATCCCTGAATAGGACGAGAGTCTGAGCTATGTTTCTGGCATATCTCCCGAGCCTGACCAGCCCATAGCTTATCTCCATGAGAGAAATGAGCGTCCTCAGATCCGAGGCCATGGGCTGGAACCTAGCGAGTATCTCACTTATCTTGATCCTCAGCTGTCCGTGAGTGAAGGACAAGATCTGAGCCCCCTTGTCGACCTCCTCCAGAACTGAGGTAGGATCGGCCTTACCTAGAAATGCCTCGACGCATTTTTTGGTCAAGGAAAGCGATAGCTCACTGGACTTGACGACTTCAGAGAAGACAGATCTTATCTCAGCATCCAGCAACGCCATTTTTCGGCATCCCTTGAACGAAAGCGCGGTCCGATTTTATTATGTTACCGCATACTTCAGCAGGGGATCGAAAGGTGAGTAAAGAGGGTTCATCCGGGCTCGTGTTCGTTGCATTCATGTTCATCGGAATGGGCGTGGGATACCTGCTCGGGAATACCGCAGCCGGTCTCTTTATCGGAATGGGCGTGGGATTCCTAGCTATGGCCTATCTTAAACCCAGGGAGAAGGAGATCGACCTAAGGAAGGAGCCTTGGGGATCGGTGATACTTGCTCTAGTCGGTTTAGGCTTCATATTCGGCGGGGCATCCCTGCTGTTGGGTTTCGAGGTACCGTGGGATAAGCTGGGCGGGATATTCCTCATGTTGATGGGGCTGGCCTTCCTAGCCATGGCCCTAGGAAAGAGGAGCTAGCCAAATATGGCTCTACCGAAGCTTTCCCTCTCCCTGAGCAGTCTGTACTTACCACTCTCTACCGCGACAACCGGTGGCAGCGGTCTGAGGTTGTACCTGCTAGCCATCGAGAATCCGTAGGCTCCCACATCCGCTATCACCACGATGTCCCCCTCACTAACCTTAGGCAGGTCATATTCGCCGAAGAAATCCGCGGACTCGCACACGGGTCCGGCGACTAGTACCCTCTCATTGGGACCTTCTGAATCTACCAGTATCCTGTGCCTCGCCCCGTATAGCGCGGGTCTGAGTAGGTCGTTCATCCCAGCATCTATCAAAATCCACCTCCTCCCTCCGACATCCTTGATGTAATTCACTCTTGTAAGCAAGTAGCCGGCGTCCCCGACTATGTACCTGCCTGACTCCACGAAGATGTGGACTCCCATCTCCTTTGATGCTCCACAGACTGCCTCAGCGTAGTCTCTCAGTGGAAACTCTCTCGATCCACTGTAGGGTATGCCGAGACCTCCTCCCAGATCGAGCACCTCGACACCGCCGTACTGCTCCACCAGGGAACCGAGCACCTCTAACGCATTGATGAAGGGCTCGATACTCATTATCTGGCTTCCTACATGAGTATGGAACCCTCGCACATTCATAGAGTCTCTGAGTGATCTAAGGAGCGAGAGGGCTCTTTCTGGGGGGAGACCGAATTTCGTTTCAGGCCCGGCCGTCACGAGACTCGGATGAGCGCCAGCTCCCAACCCAGGATTAACCCTAACCATAACGCCTGTCCTACCCAATTCCATCAGGGCGCTGGCCTCGGATTCGCTCTCGAGCGACACGGTGGCGCCGTAGTCAACTGCTTCGGCCAAGTCCTGTCTCGATGGACTCGGTCCCACCAGCACCACTTTCTCAGGGGGGACCCCTGCCCATCTGGCCAACATCACCCCATAACCCGATGGGACGGTAGCACCCGAACCTAAGGAGGAGAGCATCCTAACGAGCTCCGGCTCGTGGTTGGCCTTGTACGCGTACGCGATCGTGTGAGGGCACCTCAAAGCTGAATCCAATCTCAAGAAGTTTTCTCTAACCCTATCCATGTCTATCAGATATGTGGGAGTCCCGAACTCCTCCACTACATCACTGACATCAACCCCAGCTACCCTCAAAGGCTCACCTCAATCGTCCAATCATGGCCTCCACTGGTTAATTATCCTGCTCTTGCGGTAACCCCTCGCACGCCGACGACACTTCATTTATATGTTGGAGGGGAGATCCCTCACGGTGGTCCGTTGAGGCTCAACATCAAAGTTATAGCGCCTGCCGTCATGGCCGCCATCATGCTCATTGGAGTCATCAGTATGAGTTCTCCGCCCTCTCCATTAGGGAGCGAGGAGTGGCCCCTTCCTCCCGAGGACATGCCCCTCGAGAACATAACCTCGAACATGAACATCTCTAACTTCGTCTTCTTTGGAGGTCAACCTGTGGCGAGTCTGGGAACGGGACTGGACTTTCCACTGGGAAGCACGGCGTTCTATTACGTTGGAGCCTATAAAAACGATACGTTCGTGGCTTTCGTGCTGGCCAAACTGCCTGACCCACAGTACTCGGTTCAGTTCGGCGGCAGGGCCCTGAACGCCCTCAAGGAGAACCTTCCAGAGGAGAACGTGAGATATCTGGTCACCAACGAAGGGGGCTTCCTGCAGTATGAGGGTGAGAACCAGACCCTCGTGCTGTGGTACGGACACTCTTGGTACTTCGAGGTTATGGCAGGAAAGGGAGGAGATATGGGAAGGGAAGCCGTTCAGGCGGTGAAGAGGGCCATTTATGAGGCGATACAGAGGGTTCAGAGGGCCTGAACCCTTCCTCCCTCCTCGAAGATGGCCTTCAACCTGAGCTTCTCCTCCTTCACCACTAGGTTGCCCAACCCGGGGCCCTCTGGCACTATCCTGTATCCGTTCTCGTAACCGGCCCCTCCTTCGACGAAATCCTCTTTGAGCGATATGTCGGAGTCCAGATCCGTTGTCACCAAGTTCCTAGTGGCAGCAGCGAAGTGGACCCCGGCCGTTATGCTCACTCCTCCCTCCATCATGCAGCCTATCATGTTGGGTATACCGGCGGTTTCGCTTATCGCAGCTATTCTCCTGGCCTTGAGCAAGCCACCGGCCTTAGTCAGCTTTATGTTGATGTAATCCGCTGCTCCCATCTCCACAACCCTCAACGCATCCTCGGGTGTGTGTACGGACTCATCAGCCATTATGGGAATGGGACTCATGCTGGTGAGCATGGCCATGCCTTCCAGATCGTTCCACCTCACTGGCTGCTCCGCCAGCTCCAGATCATATCGATCCATCTCGGTGAGGGCCCTCATGGCCTCCTTCACGGTCCAACCCTGATTTGCATCTATTCTCAACCTTATATCCTTACCAACCGCGTCCCTCACAGCCCTGACGCGAGCCACATCCTCCTCTACACCAGTTCCCACCTTGAGCTTGATGATCCTGAAGCCCCTCTCAACTATCTTGAGAGCCTCTTCGGCCATCTCTTCGGGACTCTTTATTCCTATGGTGAAATCCGTCTCTACCTTCTCACGATAACCTCCTAGAAGATCCCTAACCTTCACACCGAGGATCTTTCCCTTGAGATCGAACACAGCAGTTTCAAGGGCGAACTTAGCTGAATTATTCCCCAGAATAGCCCTATCCATCTTCTCCTCTATCCTCTCGACGTCCATGGGATCCTCTCCAATTACGGCAGGAGCTAAGGTGTACATGGCGGCCACTATGGTATCCTCGCTCTCACCTATTATCCTCCGGGCCGGTGAGGCCTCTCCCCAACCGATTCTACCCTCGTCATCCATCACCTTGACGACCACATCGGTACTACTCGTAGATGTGCCTAGGGATATGGTGAAGGGCTGTAAATAGGGGAGATCGACAGTATAGACCTCTATCCTCTTGATGGGCATGAGATCCCCTGAGAGGCCCCCGTAACTAGGGATAAACTTACCCCCACGATCCACTCCCATGTTGGGGAACCTTTAATCCTGCGCGCGACTCGATTCATTGATGGCCAAGAAGTGTCCAGATAACAATCCCTACCATGTGATCGCCGAGCTCCAAGAACCGCTCGGGAACGGCAGGGTGAGGTGCTTAGCCTGTCCTAGGAAATGCATCATCCCACCCGGGATGTATGGCCTCTGCAAGACCAAACTAAATGTGGGCGGTGTCCTCTGCGAGGTGAATTACTCTAAGGTAAGTAGCGTGGCCATGGATCCCATTGAAAAGAAACCGTTCTTCCACTTCATGCCCGGGAGCTACGCCTATAGCATAGGAACTGTCGGATGCAATCTCTTCTGCGAGCACTGTCAGAACTGGGTTATAAGTCAGTCAGACCCGGAGAGCTTCCGCTATCTCAGGGATCTGCCGCCGGAGGAGGCGGTGAGAGAGGCAGTAGAGCTAGGAGCGTCCAGCATAGCCTTCACTTACAATGAACCCACGATAGTGAGCATGGAATGGGTTGTGGATGCTGCTAAACTGGCTAAGGACTTTGGTCTAGCGACGCTCAGCGTGACGAACGGTTACTGGAGCGAGGAGGCGAGGGAGAGGCTAATTCCCCTCATAGATGCGGCCAACGTCGATGTCAAGGCCTTTACCGATGACTTTTACAGGAAGGTGACCAAGGCACCCTTCCTTGAACCCGTACTGGAGACCGTGCTGGCCCTGAAGAGGGCTGGAAAGCATGTGGAACTGACCTACTTGATCATACCGACCCTCAACGATAGGGAGGAGGAGATAAGGGCTTTCGCTAGGTGGGTCGTTCAGGAGGTGGGAGACGACACTCCCGTTCACTTCTCCCGCTTCTACCCGCACTTCAGGATGAAGAACCTCCCCCCGACTCCGATCGAGACGATAAAGAGGGCTATCAGGATAGCGAGGGATGAGGGTGTTAAATTCGTTTACTCAGGTAATGTCCCGGGCGATCCCGACGAGAACACCTATTGTCCAAGGTGCGGCACTCTGCTGATAAGAAGATTCGGATTTACCATAGAAAAGTGCAATCTTTCTGAGGACAGGAGGTGTCCCGAATGCGGCGAATACATTCCCCTCGTAGGTCCGTGCACCGAATCGGGGGAATGGCTGGGATACCTATGATCAGTTGAGCATTTTGCCAATTGACATCGGTTTCACCGAAAGCCTTTTTAAGCAATACCCTTACTGTCCGGCGGCCGGTGAGATCCTTGGAGACCATCGTAGAGGCCGGCGTCGATATATTGGGGAAGATCCCCTGGAAAGACGCGTCTTTTGAGGAGAAGGTACAGGCCTTAAAAGAGATGTGGAAGGAAGGAGAGCAGATCAAGAAGCTACTAGAGGAAAGCACGGACCTAGAGGATGCGAGGAGGAGAATGTACGATTACTTGGCTTCGCTCGAGTGGGAGTTAAGGGTCGGCAGGATAAAACTCCATAGGATAGACTACTGGCTCGCGCTGGAGGCGATAAAGAACTTTAGGAACATAATATCCCCCGAAAACGAGAAGATAGCCACCTTCAGCACGCTAGAGTACCTCTGGAGACTCGCTAAGGAGGGGGAGAAGCTCCTAGATAAGGTCAGTATGGGCTTCATCCTCGAGTTCAAGTACCTGTTCAAAGCCATCCATGGTAACTCCAACTACGCCAAGGGCTGGATCCACGATCTACTCGGCGAGGAGAAGGCCAAGATAGTCCACGAGTTCTTGAGGATAGGGGGGAGAGAGGGGGCCATACTCAGGTCCGAGTACTTGGACGAGGTGGCCAAGCTGGTGAAGCAGTACTTCAGGAGGTTCACCTTCGGCCTCGACCCGAAGGTGATAGAGAAGAGGGAGCAGAACATCCAGAAGATCCTCGACTACTTCGGCGCCACTAGGGACGACTGGATGGACTACAAGTGGCACTTCAAGCATGTGTTCAAGAAGCTCGAGCATGTGGACATGCTGAAGGATCTGGTACCCCTTACGGAGGAGGATGTGGAGAACATAAGGATGGCCATAGAGAACAGGATACCCTTCGGCATCACCCCGTACTACCTGCACCTCTTCGACTTCGAGAGGGCGGATAGGAAGTGGGATCCCCAGGTGAGGGCCCAAGTCATTCCCCCAAGGTGGTATCTAGAGGAGATGATCAAGCACAGGCAGGACAGGAACTACGTGTTCGACTTCATGAAGGAGCACGATACCTCCCCGCTCGAGCTGGTGACTAGGAGGTACCCGATGATAGCCATACTCAAGGTGGCCGACACCTGCCCGCAGATATGCGTTTACTGTCAGAGGAACTGGGAGATAGAGGAGGCGTTCAGCCCCGTTGGCATACCACCCAAGGCCCTCATAGACAAGGCCATAGAGTGGTTCGCCAACCACGAGTCCATGATGGACGTGCTCCTCACCGGCGGCGATCCGGCCATCCTAAACGACAAGTACATGGAGTACATAATGAGCCGCCTAGCGGAGATAGACCACATCAAGAGCATCAGGATAGGGAGCAGGATCGTGGTCACGGTTCCCATGAGGATCACAAAGGAGTATGCCGAGATGCTGAGTAGCTTCATTGAGCCCAACAAGAGGAACGTTGCCTTCGTGACCCACGTTGAGAGTGCCGAGGAGGTCACTCCTTACATGGCTCAGGCCGTGAAGACCCTGAGGGATCATGATATCTACGTGTACAACCAGCAGGTCTACCAGTTCGCCACCTCTAGGAGATTCCAGTACGTCCTGACGAGGATAGCCCTCAAGATAATAGGAATAGATCCGTACTACAACTTCTATCCGAAGGGCAAGTTCGAGCAGAGGGACTTCCTTGTCCCAGTCGCCAGGCTCGCTCAGGAGAGGAAGGAGGAGGCCAGACTACTGCCCGGACAGTTCAGGACAGACGAACCGGTGTTCAACGTCCCCGCCCTCGGAAAGAACCATATAAGGGCTTGGCAGGATCGCGAGCTCATAGCCATCATGCCAGAAACTGGAAGCAGGATCTACGTGTGGCATCCTTGGGAGAAGGGTATAGCACCTGTTGATCCTTGGCCTTACGTTGATGTTCCCATCTACGACTACCTGATGAGGCTAAAGGAGGTCGGGGAGGACATAAAGGAGTACGAGAGTATCTGGTACTACTACTGATCCTCCCCCCTCCCTTATTTTCCCAAACGTTTTTGATGGAATCTCCTCCGGCTAGTGGTATGAGGAAAACACCGATAGTTCCTGTCCTTATCCTTTTACTGCTCATTCCCCTTGCGCACGCTCTAGCACAACCCATAGCGATAGCCGAACTCCCGGTGGGGTCTAAGCTAACTTACAGGTTGGGAGGCGTTTACGTGGGCAACAAGACGTACGAGGTCGTGGGATGGTCCTCCTCCCAAGGCAGGGACTGTAAGCTGGTCAGGGTTCACCTCTCCGTGAACGCTTCCGGGAGCTTCTTCTACAGGGGGATAAACTCGACCTCCGAGTTCTGCTATGACGATAAAGGTAGACCCCTCGAGGAGGTCCTACACATACCCTTGGAGTTCAATCTGTCCTACAGCACGGTCAAGATAACCTACTGGTGGGAGGACGATGAGGTATTCCCCCACAGGTCTCTGATAAGGCTTATTGGGGGGAAAAATGAGAGTTACGATGTGTTGCTCTCGGAAGGAGTTGTGATCAGGACATCAGACGGGAAGACTGAGAAGCTCAGGATTAACAGAGAGAACCTGTCGAAGGCGCTGCCGTTCGTCCCCGAGAGGCTCACAGAGCCCTACGTAGACCTATCATCCATCAAACTGAAGGAGGGATTCAAGAGAAGTTACGGTGAATTGAGGGTTAGGGTCCTCTCCTTGGAGAATGTCGAGACTCCGGCAGGTCTGTTCCCCTGCTATAAGGTGCTCCTCTCCGGCTGGACCGAGGACGGCCTGCCCTACAATTCCACCGTATATGTGACCGTTAAGGAACCTAGGTTCACCACCTATTACATCACCAACATAATAGGCATCAAGCAGACGGGTTACGTGGTGGAGGCCAGCATACCCGAGCGGGGAAATCTGAATTGGTGGATAATAGTGGTCCTCATCCTAATCGCGGTGATGCTCGTGTTGTTCACCATCAAAAAGAGGAGAAAGGTGGAAGGTGGGTAGGCTACTCGTTAGACGAGGATGCCTCTTCCTCTATCTCTAGCCTCTCTTCCACATCCCACTCGCTCGACTTAGAGAGCTCCAGAGCCGGCGTCTCCACTGGACCCTCCGGTATCGCACCCTGCGGCCTGAACATCAGGACCAATATTATTATCAGCCCTATTATGATGTACTTCATGTAAGTCACGTCGAATTCGACCCTTATTCCCAAGAGACTCAGGAAGGACGGGGAGATGAACTGGTCCAAGGCGGTCATTATCAGGGTCCCAACGATCACACCCTTGTTGTTTGCCATGCCACCTAGTATCACCATGGTGAGTACCAAGAAGGTTATCAAAGGCTGGAAATCGTCTGCGACCACTCCCTGAATGTAGAACGTCCTGAGCACCCCGGCTATGGCTGCGAGGGCGCTCCCTATGATCATCACCTCTCCCCTGACCCTCGGTACGACCTTTCCCAACGCCATCGCTGCTAGGTCATCGTCCCTGATGGACTTGAGTAGCCTCCCGAATGGAGACTTGGCTAATCTCTGCACGTACACGTATGCTAGGACGGCGAAAGCCACGACTACCGCGGTGTAAGCTAGGCTCCTAGCGTGCACATCTTTTATGAAGGAGAGGGGATTGGCAATCCCGGTTAGGCCCGTCAGGGCGCAGACAATTCCCTCCTCATTCCTCGCAATGATCCTTCCCATATCCCCTATGAATATGAGGGTTATAGCTAGGAAGTCCTCCTTCAGTCTAAGTGCCGGATAGGATGCGGCATATCCAAATAGACCTCCCACGAAAGCTCCTAGCACGAGGGAAGCGATGAATAGACCCACTGCCTCGGCCGGGTGGGAGCTCAGATACTCTGTTCTCAGCACGGATGCTTGTCCTGAACAGTACCCTGCCTTGATCCCAGCTATGTAGTCCACGACCCTAGCTGTGAGGACGCCTGCCATGTAAGCTCCAACCGAGATGAAGAAGACATGGCCGAAGTTGGGTATCCCACCGTAACCGTACTCCATGTTCAGGCTGAGGGCGGCGATGAGATAGATAGCGAACAGCACCACGAAAGACGTGAAGATAGGTATATACGAGGCTAGGAACTCTATCTGCACATCACTCACCTCCCCTGCTCATCTTTTCCTTTATCCATCCGATCACGTCGATGCCAGCGAAGCCCGTTGGTTTCAACAGCAGGACTATGACGAGTATCACGAAGGATATCAGCGGTCTGTAGGCCGTGCTCACGTGGAAGTACGTGTTCATGAAGGTGATGCCGAAGTTCTCGGCAAATCCGACTATCAGACCTCCAGCTATGGTGCCCCAGAAGCTGACCAGTCCCCCTAGGATAGATGCGGCGAATATCCTCAGTAGAGCATACCACCCTATCTCGGGGGTTATCACGGAATATGCTGACCAGAGACCACCCGCTATACCAGTTATGCCACCGGCGATGAACCACATGAGCCTCCTAAGCGTGTATATCTTGACTCCAGAGACCCTAGCTAGGTCCTCATTGTCAGCCATGGCCCTCAGGGCTTTCCCCGGCTTGGTGTAGTGGAACATGAGGTGCAGCAGCACGACGCTTGCTATCGTGATCGGGAACACCCAAAGGTGTATGGTGGTTATACCTGCCCTGCCGAACCTCCCAATCAGCTGAATGTTAGCCTTCGCTTGGACGGTGATTACCGCATTTAGATCAGCGTAGATGAACAGGATGTACCTGACGAGGAGACCTATGCCTATGCTGGCAACGAGGAGGAAGAGAGGCCTGGATCCCCTCTTGATCATGGGTTTGAATACTCCCTCATCCATGGCAACCGCCAGAAGGGCGGAGGCAAAGAAGGCAGCGATTAGGGACTCACCAAGCCCGTATCCCATCCAGTTGACGAGTAGAGCCGTGATGTAACCTCCCACCGTCACCAGCTCGGCGTGCGCAAAGTTCGCTATCTTCGTGACCGAAAAGGACATGGTAAGGCCCAAGGCCATGAGGGTATACAAGCTCCCTAGGGTCAGGGAATTCATCAATGGGACAGACAGATCCATAAAATCACCCTCCTTTCACTTCTTACCCAAGAACGCCTCAACGAACCTTTCGTCAGCGAGCAGATCCTTTCCTGGACCCTTCATCACTATCCTGCCACTTGAGAACACGTAGCCAATGTCGCAAAAGCTCAGCGCCCTCTTCGCATGCTGCTCGACTAGGATGACCGTGACGCCAGTATTGACAATATCCCTTATCTTCATGAAGATCTGGGTGACCACCTTTGGAGCCAGGGCGGCCGCCGGTTCGTCCAATAGGAGCAGTGTGGGTCTACCCATGAGGGCCATCGCCATCGCGAGCATCTGTCTCTCTCCACCGCTCAACGAGCCTGCTTTCTGCTTCTGCCTCTCCCTGAGGATGGGAAATATGTCGAGGATCTCCTCCATGTCCTTCTTTATCTCCTCCTTATCCTCCCTAGCGTAGGCGCCCATTTCTAGGTTCTCCTTCACAGTGAGATTTGGAAAGACGTTGTTAACCTGAAACACGAACCCTAATCCTTTCCTGGCTCTCACTTCAGGGGGAAGTTTCGTGATATCCTCTCCGTTGAAGATCACACTTCCGTTGAAGACCCTAGTCAGGCCAAAGAGTGTTTTGAGGAATGTGGATTTTCCGGATCCATTGGGCCCCACGATGGCTGTGATCTTACCTTTTTCAGCTTGAAAATTTACATCTTGAATGATGACGGCCTTCCCGTACCCAGCAGTGAGATCTCGGGTCTCGACGATATACTCCACCATTTTCACTCACCCAAGTAAGCATCTATAACCCTGGGATCCTTGTAAACGCCGTCAGGGTCTCCATCATAGATAAGCTCCCCATAATTCATCACCAAGACCCTCTCCACGTAATCAAACAGGATATCCAGCCTGTGCTCTATGATCAGGAAGGTCAGTCCATACTCATCCCTTATCCTCACTATATGGCTGAAGATCTCTCTGGCAAGCTTGGGGGCCACGCCAGCTGCAGGTTCGTCCAGTAAGAGAACCCTAGGCTCGGACATCATTGATCGGGTGATCTCAACTAGCTTCATCTGTCCACCGCTCAGCTCAGTGGCCCAGTTGTTCCTCACCCTAGAGAGCCCGAACTCCCTTATGGTCTCCAGGGATTTCCTCGCATACTCCACCTCTTGGTCCTTCCATAGATGGTGGAGTGGGGCTATCAACGGATTCTCACCCTTCTGATCTCTGTGAGCCACCATAACATTCTCTATTACTAGCATCTTCTCGAAGAGCCTCGGTACTTGGAAGCTCCTGACTATCCCCCTGTGGTATATGTCCCAGGGATCCAATCCCGTTATGTCCTCCCCCTTGAAGAAGATCTTGCCTCTGTTGGGCTTGTAAACACCCGATATCACGTTAATAAGCGTGGTTTTCCCGGAGCCGTTGGGTCCGATCAGACCCACGATCTGACCCTCGTGTAAATCAAAAGTGACACCATCGACGGCTCTTATACCACCAAAATACTTAGCAACATCTCTAACTTGTAGGATAGCGGTCATACTATCACCAAAAAGGGGAAAGAGAAGGGAAGGAGTTTAGGGCTGCTCGTAGAAGGTCGTAGCCTTAGTGGTTCCATCGTACTTGCCTATGGTCTTGAAGGTCCACTGGCCGTCCACGACCCTCGGAGCCACTATGTCGTATATAGGCACGGCAGCGTCACCGTACTCGTCTAGCAGCTTCCATCCAGTCACTCCGTAGAAGTGCTTGGATATGTGCGGTACCAGCTTCTGGAACACCCTGCCATCATACTTGTGGGCCACCAGCACGGTCAAGCCAGCGACCCAGGCAGCGTCGTAGGCGTAGAACGCGTAAGTGCTGGCCTCGGGAGACTCACCGAACCTCTTGGTGTACTTCTCTATGAACTCCTTTACCAGCGGGTTGTCCTTGGATCCCACGGCTGGAGTGGTGACCATGAAGTGCACGCTCTGGAGGAACTTAGCGATGTCCTCCTTGGCCTTGGGAGGCAGGAAGGTGGCCCTCTTCATGGAGTCAGGTCCGAACCATCTGACCTTGCTGAGCGTCGGATCGAGCCTTGCAGCCTCGAGTATCTTTATTCCATCATCGTCGAAGGCTATTATGACGACACCGGTCTCGGCATCGGCGCCGAAGTCGGCGACAGCGGAGCTAGCCCTCTCCACATCGGCGGAGAGGTCAGGCTGGGTGTGATCGTACACGATCTTGACTACCTGTCCTCCAAGCTTCTTGAAGTTCTCCTCTATCAGGTCAGCCAGACCCTTGCCATAATCGTCGCTCCTAGCCATTATGACCAGCTTCCTGATACCCTGATCCCAGATGATCTTAGCCAGAGCTGGGCCTTGGTACTTGTCAGGAGACGGCATCCTGAAACAGTAGTCGTCCTTCACCATAGCGGCGGTTCCAGTGCTGCTTGGGCTTATGGCAGTCATATGGTGGGACTTGGCGTAGTCTAGGATGGCCTTGCACTCGCTGGTGGCGAGCGGCCCGACGACCATCTGCACCCCAGCGGATGCCAGCTTCTCGTATGCAGCTATGGCACCCTCAGCGGATGTCTTAGTGTCCTCGTGGATGTACTTGAGTCTGACAGGAGATCCAGCCTCCTCTAACATCGCGTTTATCTCCTCTATAGCTAGGATAGCAGCGTTTCTCCTCCTAGGACCGTCAACTGCGTATCCTCCAGTAACGGCGATGGCCAATCCGATCACATACTCCTTCTGCTCAGGTGCTGGAGCCCCAGTTCCGGTTACGGTGACCGTCTTGGTGATGGTCTGCGCACCGGCACCGCCCACGGTGACGGTGGTGGTGGACACGCTCACCTTGCCAGGAGCGGCCACATAGCCCAATAGGATTCCTATGATGAAGAGGACTATAGAAACTACTCCCCACGCTTTCGAACTCATTTACTCACCCCTCACAGGGCTTCTTAGGGAGCCTAGCGGTATTCCCCATTCTGATACTCTTAAAATTTACGGTAAAAGTATGAATGAGGCTATAAGCGGGCTCCTCCTCAGGAGGGATTAAAATAAATTGACA
>Ga0256914_1001454_pt1 | contig 21370 bp, 19 predicted proteins | sample HulkmetaG_FD_191571 | JGI IMG/M metagenome (GOLD analysis project Ga0256914, IMG submission 191571) | Hydrothermal chimney microbial communities from Main Endeavour vent field at the Juan de Fuca Ridge, Pacific Ocean - Hulk | ecosystem: Environmental > Aquatic > Marine > Hydrothermal vents ... | reverse complement strand
CAACGATTTTGCACTGCATGTTTTTGGAAAGTTGTATGATAGTCGATGCAAGAAGTTGATCCTCTTTATTGTGCTGAACATTCGAGATGAAAGCGCGATCGATTTTTACCGTATCGATGGGTAGATCTTTTAGATATTGTAAAGAGGAGTAACCGGTTCCAAAATCATCCAAGGAGATCGTTATACCCATCTCTTTTAGCTGATGCATTTTCTCTATTATCTCTTTTATGTTACTACTGAAAACACCTTCTGTGAGTTCGAATTCCAGATAGGAGGTGTCTATTTTTAAAAGGGTTATTATCTTTTTGACTTTGGAGATAAAGTATGGATCTTTGAATTGGACGGGGCTGATATTTACGGAAACACTCTTGAAAGTTTCCGGTAGATTTTTAATTGATTGAAGATATTTGATTTTATGACATACTTCGTTAAGTATCCACTCTCCCATCTCCACTATCAGATTCGTCTCTTCGGCTACGGGTATGAACATTACCGGAGATATGGTTCCTTTTTTCGGGTGTTCCCATCGTATGAGAGCTTCGGCTCCGACGATATGACCGTTTATCGTATCTACTTGCGGTTGGTAAAGGATGGTGAAATCTTTGTTTCTTACCGCCTCTTTAAGCTCTTTTTGAAGTATGAGCTCTTCTTCTCTTAAAAGTCTCATCGTGTGAGAGTAAAATTTGAAATTGACATTAGGATCGTTTTTGGCTTCGTACATCGCCATATCGGCATGTTTTATCAGATCTTCCGTACTCTCTCCGTCGATACCGTAAATTGCCGTTCCTATACTGGTACTGATATGGATGATCTTGTTATCTATGTTAAAAGGCTCTTGTATGAGAGTGATGATTCTGTTTACCATCGTGAAAATATTGGTTTGAACGGTTTTCGGATTTAGATTTCCATGGATCAAGACAAATTCATCGCCTCCGATTCTTGCTATGAAATCATCATTTTTTATTACCGCGTTTAATCTGTTGGCGATAAGTTTTAAAAGTTTGTCTCCGATCGAGTGACCGTACGTGTCGTTTACGTCTTTAAATTTATCCAGATCGAAGAACGAGACGGCACATAACTGTTTACTCTCTTTCGCCTCTTTGATTTTCTGTTTGAACGTGATTTTCAGAAGTTCTCTATTCGCCAAGCCGGTAATACTATCGTAAAATGCCAACTTTTTTATCTTCTCTCTTGATTCCACTTGTTGTGTGATATCTATACAGTAACCGATCAGATCGCTTTTTATGTCGGGATTGTTTTTTTGCATAGTCAGATAGATATGCAGATATATCGTGTTTGAAGATTTCGCATAGACTTTTACCTGCGTTTCATAAGCGATATCGTTGTTGTGCTTATAATCTTTTATCTCTTTTTGAAGTCTTAAAAGTGTCGGAATATCGAAAATCTGCTCAAGCGTCACCTCGGAATTAAGTAACTCTTTTGTACTGTAACCTAGTAGTTTTTTTATGTTTTGAGATATATACGAGCAGTAGGGTTTGTCGTTTTTGTCGAAACTGATTTTAAAATTTACGACCGGTCCGCCGCAAAGTAGTTTCTCTTTTTGATCCAGATATGCATGATACTCTCTTAGTTCGCTATTTGTAACGGTCATAAGATGAGATAGAGCGGTTAGCGTGGAGAAGCTGCTTGTGCGAACGTTCGACTCTAAAATGTTACACTCTTTTTTTCTACACGGAGCTTCACTCATAGAGAGAACGGTTAAGGTTTGGTTTAAAAGATGTGCGCCGTTTTGATCCGAATAGAACTCTCCGTATGTAAAAAAGCCGCTGACATCCGCAACTTGGCTTAAAGGAGCTATCTCTTTAATGATTTCATCTTTCATAAATTTTCTTCTTGCGACACAAGAGTAAACGAAGATCGATTCGGTTGAGTGTTTTTGTGATCTGTTCATAGGAAAAGTGTGGTTTTGCAGCATATGTTCGAGATTTCCAAAGCCGATTTGGTAAACTTCACCGGTTTTTATCTCTCCCGCAAATTTGAGAGATCCGTCATCGTATTTTTCGATGACCGATCTTGCTATGGGTATTGAGTTTTTCGTAGTAATCAGTGGAAAGAGGAGTTTTGAGTTCGTAAAGTTTTCATAAATATCTTGCCCTAAATAGTGTTTGAAAACTTCGACGGCAGGCATATGATCTATACTATAAACTCTATTGCCTTTTGCATGAGTAATAAGCAATTTTTTTCCAAATGCCACCCAGTCGTTTTTATAGTGGTTGTTTACCCTTATCTTTTTACCCTCGAGTGCTACGGCGACAATGCCTTTTGAACTGATCGTATCGTCGCTTAGCAAAAGCGAGTCTCTATCATTTGATGTAAAACCGGCGATTCCTCCGGCGATTACGAGATCTTGATGTGAATGTTTTTTTACGCCTCTTAAAAACGCTTGGGCGTTTACCGATGTGTTGTCGCCGAAGATAATAAGGGCTTTCGTATCTTTTTTAACCAGCTTTTGCGCTAAAAATTCGCCGTTTGAAAAACTCTCATGATATGGAATATCTTTGATATGTAAAAGAGTTAATTTAGTATCTTCGAAAGTAGTTATACTTATAACGCAATTATTGTCTTCAAGTTTACCACCTATGATATTCCCGGCCGTTGTCGTGCCTATTATTTTTGCGTTAGGGAAGTAGCTTTGAAGTACTTCGACTCTGTTTCGAAGAGAATTTTTGTCAACTAGAGTGGTAAAAATTTGAATCAAAATCGATTTTGAGTTGTTGATTTTTTCTATCGGAAGTTTTTGTATCGCTTCTTCCGTGTACAAAAGGTTGTAACTTTTCATGACGATTTATCCCGTATTTATTTATTGGCATGTAAATCGTCAAGAGTTATAATTAATTTAATTGTTTTGATAAATTATCAAAAGCTTTTAGAAGCTCCTTCCTTGTGTCATAAAAAAAACTTAAAATATTTTTATCCTTTTTATGAACGAAGATTGCAAAGTTTACTATCTCCACTTCGTCGGTTTTAAGAGTATCTATCCACTCCAGACTAATTTGCGTTACTTCATCTCTTTTGCCAGTTTTTACCATAGCTGCGGGATAGATTCTTGATACTTCGTCGAGTTTTATTTTTTGCTCTTTTAGCGTAAATTCCACTATTTCAACTCTCCCCAGTTCTTTCCTATGGCAACACTACATTTTAAGGGAATATTTAACTCTATGATGTTTTCCATGATCTTTTTCGCTTCGTTTGCAAAAGTTTCCGCTTTTTGCTCTTTTACCTCGAAGATGAGTTCATCGTGAATTTGAAGCAACATAAAAGAGTCGTTTTTATCGACCTTTTCTTGGTTGAGTTTGTTCATAGACAGTTTTATGATATCCGCAACCGAACCCTGAAATACGGTATTTACGCTCTCTCTTTCAAATCCGGCTTTAACGAACGCATTTGCATTTTCATAATCAAAATACCTCCTTCTTCCAAGAATCGTCTCAACATAACCGTTTTGTTTTGCAAACTCTTTTATGCTCTCAAGATACTCTTTGACGGTCGGAAACGAAGCGAAATATTTCTCTATGAACTCTTTTGCTTCACCTCTTTTTACATGAATGGTTTGAGCTAGTTTTTGGCTTCCCATTCCGTACAAAAGACCGAAATTTATACTTTTTGCTATATTTCTCATCTCTTTGGCGTTTTCTTCTCCAAAAAGCTTTATCGCTGTTTGAAGATGAATATCCTTATCCTCTTTGAAAGCTTCCAAAAGCGCCTGATCTTTGCTAAAGTGAGCAAGTAGTCTAAGTTCCATCTGCGAGTAGTCTATACCTATTAGGGTATAGTTCTCTTTTGCGATAAATCCCTCGCGGATCTTTCTTCCGATCTCGCTTCTTACGGGGATATTTTGAAGATTCGGGTTTTTGGAACTTAGTCTGCCTGTTGCGGTTCCCGTTTGTAAAAAAGAGGTGTGAATACGATGATCGGATCTTTTTTGAGCAAGTTTCAAAAGCGGTTGGATATATGTGGAGCGAAGTTTATAAATCTCTCTGTACTCCAAAATTTTCGCTATGATGGGATGATCTTCGTAGAGGTTTTGAAGAACCTGCTCGTTTGTGCTGTATCCCGTTTTCGTTTTTTTGCCCGTTTTTAATTTCAGATCTTCAAATAAAACTTTTCCCAGCTGTTGCGTGGAGTTTATGTTAAACTCTTTACCGGCTAATGCATAAATATCATGAGTTAAATCGATTATAGTCGCGTCCGCTTCGCTTTTTAAACGTTCGAAAAAGTTCGTATCGATCTTTATACCCGCTTCTTCCATATCTAAAAGTGTGATTATGAAAGGAAACTCGACATCTTTTGCCACTTTTTTCAGATTTTCATCAAGTTTTTGCCATAAGAGGTTGTAAAGCTTCATCGTCATCCAAGCATCCTCCGCCGCATATACGCAAGCGTCCGCCAAAGCGACACTGCTGAAATTCTCTCCCTTTTTTACCGTGTCTTTGAATTTAACCATATCATAATCGAAATATCTTTTTGCCATATTGTCCAGTCCGGCACTTTTTGAAGGATCAAGAAGCCATGAGATTATCATCGTATCCGCGTGTGCTTTTAGCTCTTTAAAACCGAAATTGTTTCTTAAAACGGCAAAATCGTACTTTAGGTTTTGTCCGATTACGGGATGCTGTAGTAAAATCTCAAGACCCTCTTTCGCCTCCTCTTTACTTAACTGCTTTTGCACGCCCAAATAGTTATGTGCGATCGGTACATACCAAGCTCTCTCTTCATCTATCGCAAAAGAGAAACCGATGATATTGGCTTCAAGAGGGGAGAGCGAGTCGGTTTCGGTATCGAAAGCGATCGGTCGATCTTTCGGAATCTTTTTCAAAACTTCCAAAAGCTCTCTTTTCGTATCTAAAAGATGCGCTTCGAAGTTTAGGGTGTTTGAACAGATCTTTTCATCTTCGGTATGTTGATAAGTCGCACCGGCTCTTTTTAAAACGGTATTCATATCGAGCTCTTTTAGTTTGTTTGCAACTTTGAGAATGGGGTTTTCTTCGGGAAAGGAGAATCTCTGAATATCGCAATCGTTCAATATATCATGATAGAGCGTTGCGAGCTTTTTACTCAAAAAGGCGCTCTCTTTTCCCTCTTGAAGCAGTTTTTTGGTTCTTGGATTCGCGACGGAGTCCAGGTTGTCGTAGATCTCTTCGAGGGTGTCGAACTCTTTTAAAAGTTTTGAAGCGCCTTTTGGACCGATTCCTTTGACTCCCGGGATATTGTCCGCACTATCTCCCACAAGCGCTAAAAAATCAGGAATTTTCGAAGGAGGTACGCCGTATTTTCCGATACACTTCTCTTCATCTATCTCCACCTTTTTCAAAGGATCGTAAATGACCACTTTACCGTCGTCGATGAGTTGGTATAGATCTTTATCATGAGAGACTATTTTTACTTTTATATCCTGCTTTTTCGCGCATTCGACCAAAGCGGCTATGATATCGTCGGCTTCGTAACCGGCGACTTCCATTTTCGGAAAGCCCATATTTTCGATAAGATCGATGGCGACCGGAAGTTGTTGTAGCAGATCTTCGGGCGGTTTTGGTCTGTTTGCTTTATAGTTTGGATCTATCTCTTTTCTAACGCTTTTCTCTTTGGAATCGAGCGCAAAAAGCAGATAGTCGGTTCCGTGCTCTTTGTTGAGAGTGGCTATGAAGTTTACAAATCCCGTCAAAAGACCTGTGGGGAAACCGCTTTTGCTTTTGAGTTGGGGAAGGGCGTAGTAGTTTCTGAAAAAAAAACCGAATGTATCTATGATCGTTAAAGTTTTCACCTGAATTTTCTCCTTTTGAGCTTGGAAGGAATTGTTTGCGATTGTAACTATTTTTTGTTTTGATTTGCTATAATCGATTTTATTAAAAAATAAAGTGCAGGAGAAAAGATGGCTTCATACTCTATGGGTGATTTAAAAAAAGGACTTAAGATAGAATTAAACGGTATTCCCTATAAAATAGTCGAGTATCAACATGTAAAACCCGGAAAAGGAGCGGCGTTTGTTAGGTGTAAGATAAAGTCCTATCTAAACGGCAAAGTGATCGAAAAGACTTTTCATGCGGGAGACAAATGCGAAAAGCCGAATTTAGAACAAAAAACTATGCAATTTTTGTATGACGACGGCGAGATGCTTCAGTTTATGGACACCCAAACTTACGATCAGATAGGTTTGACGCATGATCAAGTGGGAGAGACGCAAAAATGGATCGTTGACGGAATGAATGTGGAGATACTCTTTCATAACGGCAATGCCATAGATGTTGAAGCGCCGGCTACGGTAGAACTCAAGATAACCGAAACCGGACCCAATTTCAAAGGTGATTCGCAAGGGGGTAAAAAACCCGCCACTCTTGAGAGCGGAGCGGTCATACAGATCCCTTTTCATGTTCTAGAAGGTGATGTGGTCAGAGTCGATACCGCAAAAGGCGAGTATCTTGAGAAGGTAAAATAGTCAATTTCAAAAGAGGAGGATAAGATGGCATCCGTTTTAGTTCCATTGGCGGAAGGCTTTGAAGAGATAGAGGCCGTAAGTATCATAGATGTTCTTAGAAGAGGAGGAGTTGAAGTTACTACCGCATATCTTTACAATCGCGAAGTCAACGGCGCAAACGGTATAACCGTTTTGGCAAATACGAAGATCGACGATGTCGTGGCGGATGATTTCGATATGATAGTGCTTCCTGGAGGAACGCCGGGCTCTTTCAACTTAAGAGACGATCAAAGGGTTCAAAGACTTCTAAAAGAGTTCGATGAAAAGGATAAAAGCATCGGCGCTATCTGTGCCGCACCTATCGCTCTTGAAGAGGCGGGAGTTCTAAAAGAGGGTTATACCTGCTATCCTTCGTATGAAGAGCAAATAAAAACAGGCGGTTTCACCGATACGAAGAAGGTGGTGAAAAGCTCGAATGTTCTTACTTCAAGAGGTCCGGGAACCGCCATATGTTTCGCTCTTGAGATAGTAAAAGAGTTGGTCGGTGAAGAGACTCACTTACAGCTTAAAGCCGGGCTTTTGGCGGATTATTGTTAAAGTTTTTTTTTCAATGATGTCGTTTAAATTTAAAGAGCGCTAGTTTGGCAAGAAAAACATATATCCAAAAGCTAAACGATACCAAAGAGTTGCCCAAAGTCGTCAAACTGAACGAAAAAGAGAGAAAGAGGCTCGGCGGAAAAACTATGGCGATAGCCAAACCGACCGATATATACGCGATCATGAAAAAAGTTCCGAAAAAAAGAGTGATCACCCTTTCGGAGATTAGAAAAATAGTCTCCGAAAAATACGACGCCGATATCTGTTGCCCGCTTACGACGGGAATTTTTGTAAATATAAGCGCTCATGCCTCTTTGGAGTTAAAGGACGATCTGCCTTATTGGAGGACATTAAAAAGCGGCGGAGAGTTAAATCCGAAGTTTCCTAACGCTCCCGACGAACAGATAGCTTTGTTACAAAGCGAAGGTTTTACGATCGTAAAAAAAGGGAGAAAAAATATCAGATATTTCGTAAAGGATTACGATAAATATCTGGTATCGGATATTTAATAACCAGTATCGCTTTTTTAATGTTCGAGTTTTTTGAAAAAGTTCCACACTTCGGTCGTCATCTCTATGTCATGATTTTGTTTTCCCATCAATTTTTCATAAAAAGCGCTATATCTCTCTTTGATGCTGGGCGCTAAATGTCCGCCGCCTTCTATTTTATATAAAACGACTTCGGTACCGTTTTCACTATTTGAGTATTTATATGCTATTACCGTACTTTCGTCGCTTGGATCTAGGTCGATAAAGTGGCGGATCGTCGGTTTTTCGGCGCTTTTATTTAAGTTTCTCCAGATACGAACGGATTTTTCAACCGAATAAACGCTGCCGTGTTTCTGATTTGGAGGATTTGAGAGTAAACCGCCGTTATAAGGTAGGCGGTTATCTTTTGTAGAGTTTATGAACATCACCGATATCGGTTTTTTGGGATCTTCGCATTTAGAGACATCGGCCATTGAGCCGGCTGTCGCGGCTACGGCTTTTATCTTATCCGGTATTTCTATCGCGAGTCTGAGTGCCATAAGTGCGCCGTTTGAAGTGCCGGAGATAAAAACTCTTTTTGAATCTATTTCGTACTTACGGGTGATTTTATCGATCAGTTTGGAGATGAAAAGAACATCGTTCGCGTTTGAGTTGATTTGTGCGTTCTTACGGCAATCGTTCCATGAGGGTTTTAAGTAGGAACCGTTTAATCCTTGAGGATATACGACGATGAAATTCTCTTTGTCGGCCAAATTCATCCAGAGTTTATAAGGCGTTTTGTAACCGCTTTCTGCGGTTAAATCTTTTACATAAACACCGCCGCCGTGTAGCTCGAAAACGAGAGCTTCGGGAGAGTTGCCTAGGTTTTCGGGAAGATAGATCTCATACTCCCTTTGAATATCGTCGATGGTTATCTTTTTTTTCAAAAGAACGCCTTTTGGGGGATCTTTTTTTGAAAATTGCGAATTTCGACAAGCGCTCAAGATAAAAATCGTAAAAAGGGTCGTTAAAAATGCGTATATAAACTTTTTCATCTCTTTTTGTACGAAGGATACTCCGATGATTTAAAGGGAGTATCCTATTTTGTGTGTTATGCTATAAAATCCAGCTTTTTATCTTCAAATTTGTGAAGATTGGGAAAAACTTTTTTCAAATCGATCTTATCGTCACCTAGCCACTTTACAAGAGGCGAGAGATACTGTTCGCAAGATACGGTCGGAATAAGCGCGCCGTTTTTCAGAGCGTCGGGTGTATTTTTTGCGATTTTAGGCATTTTGCCGTATATTCCGCTTTTGATCGCACCGCCCATTACGAACGCATGACCACCCCATCCGTGATCGTCACCGATATTTTCCACGCTTCTACCGAAATCCGACATCGTAAACGTAGTCACCTTTTTATCGAGTCCCAATTTTTGAAGAGCGTTGTAAAACTCTCCTAACGACTTATCCATATAAGCGACTTTGTTTTCCATAAGTTCGTTCGCGGCGGTGCCGTCGGCAGCGTTATGAATGTCCCAACCGCCGTACGATACGAAAAAGATTTGTCTATTCGGAGTTTCGGATCTCTTTCTATGCTCGATCAAATCTATTACCAGTTCAAGCTGTTTGCCGAGAGATTTACCCTCCATAGAGTCGTCATCTTCAAAGTACGTATCGATTTTAGCCTTTTTCACCTTTTTTACCGTTTCGTCCGCGCCGAAAATATCGTCATTTGCGATGAGATTTTTTTGTTTGCTTCCGTATTGTAAACTGTTTTCACCGGCAACACTTACATTGACATAATCTTTCGCCATCAAATCGGCGACTCTTGCCGCCCAGCCGCTGTCGGCGACTCCGGCTTGCATCCACATATCTCTTTGAGCGACATGGTCAAATAGTTGACTTGGACGCTCTTTTATATCGGCCGGGTATTTCGCTTTTTTTATTTCGTCGAGTTTTAAGCTTTTTTCCAGTACGCCGACATTGGCTATGATCGCTAGGTTTCCGTAGTTGTAGAGTCTTTGCATTCTCGCCATTTTAGGGTGGAGTCCGTATTTTACCCCTCTTAGCGTTCTGATCTTTTCACGGTTATGAGCCGTATGAGGACGAACCTTCAAATATCTCAAATATTCGCTAAATTCCGTCTTCGGGGCGACAAAATTGAGTGAATCAGCACCCCCTTCGAGAAGTACGCATACTAGAGCTTTGTAATCTTCATCCGAACTGTTTGGGCGTTGTGACGCTAAAAGAGGTGAAGTGACGGTAGCCGCAGTTGTCAGAGCCAAAGTTTTGAGAAACTCTCTCCTGCCGTTTTTGTTCATGACATTCTCCTGTTAATGTTGAAAAAGAAGATTGATGGGATCCTATTGTATTTTAAAAAATACCTGCTACCTGGGGAAATCCCAAAAAACCAGATCAATTCACAGAGACTTGCGCCGTACTTCTTTTATAGCGAAAAAATGTGAAATTAAAGTGAACTTGTTTTTAAAAAAAGAGTCTTACTATTTCAGGAAAGTTTATGACTATAACCAGCGCTAAAAGTTGAAGCAGTATGAAAGGAATAACGCCTTTGTAAATATCTCTTGTGTTGACCATCTCTTCGGCGGCTCCTTTTAGATAAAAGAGAGCGAATCCGAAAGGGGGAGTTAGGAACGAAGCTTGTAAATTCATGGCGACTAAAACGGCGAACCATAATGGATCGATACCAAAAGCGTTGACTATGGGCGTTAGAATAGGTATGATGATGAAACAGATTTCAAGAAAATCGACAAAAAATCCGAGCAAAAAGATCGCACCCATAGCGAAAGCTATAAATATCCAACCGTCGGCAATATCGTTAGCGAAAAAGTCGAGCACCAAATCACCTCCTCCGGCTTCGTTGAAAACGAGCGAAAAAGCGGTCGCACCGATAAGAATCATGAAGATCATAGATGTCAGTTTAACGGTCTCAAGAGATGAATCGAAAAGATCTTTTAGATTGAACGAACCGTTTGCCAAAGTCAGAAGAACGGCACCGACGCAGCCAAACGCAGCCGATTCGGTAGGAGTGGCCACTCCGGCGAAGATAGATCCTAAAACAAGAAGTATCAAAGAGGCGGGAGCAAATATGGATATTAGAGCTTTTTTGACCGTAACCGATCTCTTTTGGTCGGATGCTATCGCCGGAGCCGTATCGGGTTTTACTCTTGCGAGCATCAAAATATAGGAGATATATAACAGTACAAGAAGTAAAGAAGGTCCTAGTGCCGCTTTGAAGAGATCTCCCACGCTTATGCTCATCACATCTCCCAAAATGATCAGTACGATAGAGGGAGGAATGATTTGTCCCAGTGTTCCGCTTGCCGCGATCGTGCCGCTGCTTAGTGATTTGGAGTAACCGTGATTTATCATAATGGGTAGGGATATTATGCTCATCATAACGACGCTCGCACCGACTATTCCGGTACTTGCCGCTAAAACGGCACCGACTATAACCGTACTTACGGCAAGTCCTCCTCTTACGTTTCCGAAAAGTTTACCGACATTTATCAAAAGCGATTGGGCTATATCGCTTTTTTGTAAAATTAGCCCCATAAAGATAAAAAGAGGTACGGCTATGAGGGTGAAATTTTGCATAATTCCGTAAATTCGATAAGGAAGAAGGGTGAATATATCCAAAGAGATATCGGGCGTGAAATATGCGGTTACGACAGCCGCGCTTCCGAAGGCGAAAGCTACGGGGAATCCTATCATAAGAAGCATTAGCGCCGTAACGAACATATAGATACCGATCATTTTTCGCCTTTTAAAAGTTGAATGTTTTTATAAAGGGTACAAAGGCTTTGAATAAGAAGAAGAAAAAAGCCCGCTAGGATCGTCGATTTTATCAGGTACCTATGCGTCAAACCCCCGGGATCGGGAGATATCTCGTTTTGTAGATAACTTTGTACGACAAAATCGTAACTGACGTATAGAATGAGCATAGAGAACGGGATGACTAAAAAGAGTTGTGAAAAAATCTCTATTTTCGCTTTGGTTTTTTCGCTAAAAGAGGCGTAAAATATATCCACTCTTACATGTTTATCGCTTTGTAGCGTATATGAGAGGCCGATAAGAAAAATAATGTCGAAAAGATGCCACTCCAACTCCTGTAAAGCGACCGATCCTCCGCCGAAAAAGTATCTGTTCAAAGCGTCGTAAACGACTAAGAAACTCAAAGCCACGACAAGCAGAGCGGAGATTTTTGCGAATAAAGAGATAATTTTCTCGCCTAGATTCACAAATTCTCTCAACTTCAATCCTTAAGTGCCTTTACGGCTTGAGTGATATTTTCTTCTCTCATAAAATGTTCTCCGATCAAAAAAGCGTCAACTCCCGTTTCGTGAAGTCGTTTTATCGTCTCTTTATCGTTTATTCCGCTTTCGGCGACGATGATTTTTCCGTTTGGAATAAGCGGAATGAGTTTTTCGCAAAGTTTCATATCCATTTCGAAAGTTTCGAGATTTCTATGGTTTATTCCTATTATGTCGGCTCCGGCATGAATGGCCTTTTTCAAATCCTCTTTATCATGAATCTCAACAAGAGCGTTCATCCCAAGATGCCAAGTATAGTTCAAAAGATCTTTGAGCTCTTTTTTCGTAAGCATTTTGGCTATGAGAAGAACGAAGTCGGCGCCGTAAACCAGCGCTTCGACGAGTTGATATTCGCAAAATATAAAATCTTTTCTAAGAAGCGGCGTACCGACGTATCTTCTGATCCCGGTCAGATACTCTATATCGCCTTTGAAAAAAAAAGGCTCGGTCAAAACGCTTATCGCATCGACTCCGGCATTTTCATACGATTGGGCGATCGCCAGAGGATCGAAATCTTCACGGATAATTCCTTTGCTGGGGCTTGCTTTCTTCACTTCGGCGATGATCCTGTAAGGATTGTCGTTTGTCGAAGTAAGGTGCTCTTTGATATCTCTTGGCGGATAGGGGTTATATGCCAAAGAACGTCCGAGCCATTCAAGAGGCATCTGTTTTTGTCGGCTTTTTACAAGCTCCTTTGTCTCTTTTAGGATTTTGTCAAGTATCACTTCGCTTTTTCCTTTAAACAGTGTTTAATTTTTTCTAAATGTTCCATAATCTCTTGCTCCGACTTTTCGTTTTCGTAAGGTTTTAAAAGCTTGTACGCCTCTTTACAATTTCCTTTTTTGAAGTATCCCCAAGCGAGAGTATCGATATAAAAGAGAGAATCCGGCTCCTGCTTCAGAGCTTTTTTGACAAGCTCGATCCCTTTTTCCACATCTATATCGTGATCTATCAGTAGATAAGCGTAGTAGTTGTAAAAGAGCGGATCGTCGAGTTGATAGACGGATTTTTCGAACTTTCGACTAACGTTTTTTAGAAGTTTTTTATCTTTTTTCTTACTGCTTTCATATTCTAAAATAGCGGCTCTAGCCAGAAACTTGAGATTTTTCGTCTTTTTATAGAGACTGTTTGCAAGATCGTACGCCTTTTTGTACTCTCTTTTTGAGGTATATACGTCCAGAAGTATCTCGTCGTCGAATTTATATTTTTTCAAAAAAGAGATAGCAGCGTCGTATCTTTTTCTGTAAGCGTAGAGATCCAAAAGAGCTTTCGCGTAAAAAGGCTTTTTGCTTTTTTCGTATAATTTCATATAGATATCTTCCAAAGCGTCGAGATTTTGCCTTTTTGTATATATCTGTATGAGCATATTGCAGATATGTTTTTCACACCCGTAAATTCTGGTATGAGTCTCGAGTAAAGTGACGGCTTCGTCCGTTTCGTTTTGACTTAAAAGTAGCTCTGCAAGATCGTTCAGGGCTTTTGGGTCATGATCGATCGAGTAGGCTCTTTGGTAGTAGTTCCGCGCGCTTTTTAGATTTCCTTTGACTCTAGCTACTATAGCCGCTAATTCGTAATCTTCCAATGACGGATTTTTTTGAAGCAGATCATCGACCGTTTTTTGAGCGTTTGCGATATCTTTTTTATCCAAATAGTATGCGACAAGATATCGGTTTATAAATTTATTGTCGCCGAATTTTCCCTCACCTTTATCTATCAGATATTTGATTCTTTCGTAATCTTTCTTGAAACTTGCCGCTTTTATCGCATCCACTAGATAATCTATCTGCGGATCCAGATCGTAAAGTTTCTCGAAAAATCTTCCCGCCGTATCGAAATCGCCTCTATTGTAGGCATCCATAGCGATAAGAGCGTATGCGTCCAACTTCTGTTTGTCGCCGGATACTTGGTTATCGATAATTTTGTATTCGCTCACTGTTAAAGGGCTTTTTTGTGCGCATGATGTCAACGAAAAAAGGAGTACGAAGATTACAATACTATACCCGGACATTCTTTTACCGCCTCTTTTGTATGTTTTTTGAAATAGTCCCAAAAGGGAAAAGTTCTGCATTGTAGAGGTCTATGATCGTATATGGAACAGTTTTTCTTCTGGGTATCGAAAAAAACACATTCGAATTCACCATCTTTATACCTCTCTTTCAACGAATATCTATATCCCACTTTACGAAGATAATCGTGCTTGAAATCGTTGATTTCCATATCTAAAAATTCAGCTATATTCCGCATCTCTTTTTGAGTCAGCCAGATATAACCGCTCTCCCCGGTACAACATTTTCCTTCACACTCGGCACACTTGGAAGGATCGAAGCCGTAAGGGTATTTGTCATTTGTTACGATATTTTGCATTTTATACTATATGTCCTTGTTTTTTGATAAATGGATTTTACCTCTTCGGATAGATCGCCGTTTATAAAATTTATAAGAGGGGGGTATGTTTTGCAGAGTGATCCGGAACTCTTTTTCGCACATATTAGAACCAAGTGGGCGACTTTCTCCTTTTTGCCGTGAACGAAACGGATGTCGCTTACGGTAAATTTTTTTTCGATAAGAGTCGATATGACATAGGGAAGCTGTTTTGCGTCGTAACAGAATATGAAACTTCCTTTGGGTTTTATGATGGAGTTTATTTTTCGTACCATCTCTTTAAAATCGAGATATAGTGAGCTTTTGCCGATTTTTTTGTATCGATTTTCGCTTTGAGAGGCTCCTTGATGATAATATGGCGGATTGGATATGATAAAGTCGAATTTTATATCGAAGTTATGATCGATAAAATCGTCGCATATTACGTTTGCATCCAGCTTGTTCACTCTGGCGTTTTGCAGACATAGAAAATAGTTCGTTCGCTGTTTGTCTATAAGCGTAACGTTGGTTTCAAAGTCTCTCGCGGTTAACAAACCGAGTATCCCGCAACCCGTACCGATATCGAGGATTTCACCTTTTGGTTTAAAGCGCGAAATAAAGTCATAAAGAAAATGGGCGTCGCTGTTGAATAAAAAACCGTCTTCATTTTGATACAGATACAAAAAATAAACCTTTTTCTGTTAAGATTTTGTTACCGATTTTCGGTAAAGGTGTCGAATCGTATAAAAAACGATAACAAATTTTCTTTTTTTTCGACTCCGCTGATATAATCTATTTTAACCAATAAAAGCTAATAAAGGCAAAAGATGATAATTATACCCGCAAGAGTAGCTTCCAATAGATTCGCCAATAAAGTTTTAGCCGATATCAAGGGTCTTCCAATGGTTGTAGCGACGGCTAAAAGAGTTGAGGAGATTGACGAAGTCGTAATAGCGACGGATTCGGAAGAAGTCGTTCAAGTCGCGAAAAAGTACGATATCAAAGCCGTTATGACTTCCGATATCCATAAAAGCGGAACCGATAGAATAAACGAAGCGGCTTCGATTTTGGGTATTGGCTCGGATGAGATAATAGTTAACGTTCAAGCGGATGAGCCTTTTATTGAGCCCGAGGTCGTTGAGAGTATTTACAACAGAGTGAATCAAGCGATAAGAGAGGGCGAATCGTTTATGATGGTTAGCTGTTACAAAAGGATAGAGTCATCTTTCGCCGACGATCCAAATCATGTAAAAGTGGTAGTCGATCATAACGATAATGCGATCTACTTTTCAAGAAGCAAAATACCTTACGATAGACAAGAGCATCATGACTATTTAGGGCATCTGGGCGTTTACGGTTTTACGAGAAAAAGTCTTGAGAAGTTTTGTACGTTGGGAGTTTCGCCTTTGGAAGATATAGAGAAACTCGAACAGTTAAGAGCCCTTTATTTCGGTAAGAAAATTTTAATGGTCGAAGTTGAGAGTAGAAGTTTCGGTATAGATACGAAAGAGGATCTCAAAAGGGCTCTTGAAATATTCGTTTGAGAGCGGTTGAAAAATTGATATATATCAATGAAATATATTTAAAATAAGAATATAGTAACTACGGTAAAAAGGTTTTGGTTAAATGATATATGAGACGGTAATTTATATACATATAGTCGCCGCATCGGCGTGGATCGGCGGTTCGTTACTGCTTTTTGTGCTCGGAATCACTTTAAGAGATAAAGAGGCGCAGAAAATCGTCTATTTTTACATCGGTCCTTTGTACGGATATTTCGAATCGGTCGTCTTGGCGGTTTTGTTGATGAGCGGGACGTATATGTATGTAGTGAACGGCTTTCACGACAATCCCGAAAAGTTTACTTACGAACTTGGGTATTATATGCATATAAAAGTTGCGTTGGTCGCACTCATAACCTTGGCGACGATAATACATATGTACGTATCTTTAAAAAGCAACGGTAGGGATAAAACCGTCAAAGAGAAGATACTCGCAAGAAGTTCGTCGATGCTGATCTTTTTACTCAACTTTGTGATTTTATGGCTTGCCATAGAGATAAGAAATATTTTATAAGGAGAGAAGATGTCGGATTTAAAAGATATTCAAAGACCTTCGGACGCTAAAGAGTTTATGCCCGAAGGAGCGACGGTTCCGTTTTACGAATATAAGATAGACAAGGGGCGTATCGTAGAATTCGATACGTCAAAATGCGGGCCTCCGGAACCTATGGTCAACGCTATGACGGCACTTAAGTTCATAGATAAAGATACATCCGTAATTATGATCAATCATAAAAAACCGATGGGTCTGCTCGATAAAATCGCACAAAATTATGAAATAGAGGAAGCGCCTATGAGCGACGGTCGTATCAAGCTTCTTTTTAGTTATAAAGAGGGAGAGAGCGAGAAAGCGAATCTAAACGACGCTTCTTGCGGCGGATAAGCGGAATATAGATGGCAAAACAGTTAGCGACGCAGATGGCGCCGCCTTTTAATTTGGTGGCGCACTATTTCATTGCCGGAGCGTTTTTTTATATACTTACGTCTATGGTACTTCCATTTTATGCTGGAGAGTTGGGAGATTTTGCCGTATCGACGAAGCTGGCGGCACTCTCGCATCTGTATCTTTTGGGATTTGTTATGATGATCATTTTCGGGGCGATGTATCAACTGATTCCAGTAATATTGGAGATACCTCTTTTTTCGAAAGATTTCGCGTATATACAATTTTATCTTTTTCTGTCGGGTCTATTGATCATGGTTTACGCTTTTTTCGATGAGAGCTCGTTTCTTTTTCTGCCTTACGGCTCTCTTTTGGTATTGGTATCCATGTTGATATTTAGCGTAAATGTCTTTTTGACATACAAAAATATCGAAAGATGGAGCGTAACGGCGAAATATATTTTCGTGTCGAACATATTTCTTTTTGTAGGTGTGGTATTGGGATTTTTGGCCGCATTGAATCTGGAGTACGGTTTTTTAAAGATCGATATTTTAAAAATAGTGATACCCCATATCTTCGCCGTTTTGGCCGGATATGTCATGATGACCGTTATGGGTGTGGCGCTTGTTTTGATACCTATGTTCTCATTGGCGTACGGTTTTGATCAAAAGGCGATACAAAACGGCTTTTATTTCATAAGCGTCGGAGTGCCGTTGTTCATATATGCGGTTTTGGCGGATATTTTTTGGTTGGAAGCGGCGGGTTTTGTGTGTGTAGTGATTTCATTTGCACTTTTTGCTTATCAGATGCGACTTATATACAAGTCAAGAGTCAGAAAACAAAATGACTACTGGGCAAAAAATATGACGGCCTCTTTCATATTTTTCATTTTATCGGTAACTCTCTTTTTATTATCCTATTTCTTAGGATGGCAAAGAGGCGTATTGTTTGGAGGTTATCTCTTCTTTTTCGGTTTTTTGGCGACTATTATAGTGGGGCATATATATAAGATACTCCCTTTTTTAGTTTGGTACCAAAGGTACTCTGCGCTGGTGGGAAAACAGAAAGTTCCGATGCTTCATGATATGGTTGTTGAAAAAGTAGCGGATATTCAGTTTTGGTTAACACTTGCGGGAATAGTTATAAGCTCTATCGGAGTTTTGTTCTCGGTGAACGTTTTGTTTATTGCCGGTGCGGCGGTTATGGCGTTTAGCGCGTTTTTAGTTTTATATAACATCTATTTCACATTAACGTATAAAAAGGTTTGATATGGCAACGAAAGAGGATATTTACGAAGCGATTAAGACGGTTATCGATCCCGAAGTGGGGTTTGATATCGTTTCGATGGGACTTATTTACGATGCGAAAGTCGAGGGTGATCATGCGGATGTGAAAATGACGCTCTCAAGCAGAGGATGTCCGCTACATGAGATGATGATACAGTGGGTTAAAGATGCGGTACTCAAACTTCCGGAGATAAACTCCGTGGATGTCGAGATTGTTTGGGAGCCCGAATGGAACATATCTATGGCGAGTGACGAAGTAAAAAAAGCGTTAGGAGGTATATCATGAATTATCCGCAATTTTACGACAGAGTCGAAAGTATAACTTTATTCGATCCGTTGAGTAAAGTGTTGGGAAGTTTTGAAAACGGAGTAATAACATTTGAGTATAAAGATATCGTAAAAGCGGCGGGACATAGCTGTCCGACCGTAGCCGGCGCGTATTTGATGACGCTTCGCGCGCTCGAGGCTCTTTATAAAGACGAACTTCCGGTAAGAGGTGAGATAAAAGTGTTTTTCAAAGAGGATGAGAAAGAGGGTGTTGCCGGAGTTATAGGAAACGTGATAGCCAATATCACAGGCGCAACGGTCGATAACGGTTTTAAAGGACTTGGAGGAAATTTCGCCAGAAACGGTTTGATGTTTTATAATAGCGCCATAGAGTCGAGTGCCAGATTTTTAAGAACGGATACGCTTGAGAGCGTAGATCTTTTCTACAACCCTTCGATAGTCGCACCCGATCCGAAAATGCAGCCTCTGATGTCAAAAGTTATGCAAGGTGTCGCTACGATGGAAGAGTCCGATGAGTTCGGTAGATTGTGGCAAAGCAGAGTCGAGAAGATACTTTGTGAACACAATACTGACGAAAGAGTCGTAAAAGTCGTTAAATTATAAGTTCTAATTATTATTATCATATACTTCTTGATTTAGATCAACAACCATTAATTTTATTTATCATATAATTACTATGCAATAGTTTAATCTAAATAAAGGAGGCTATATGTCGATTAGCAGACGAGACTTTTTAAAAAGTTCGGCAGCGGCGGCTGCGGCGAGTGCTGTTGGAATAACGGTTCCATCAGAGGTACAAGCAGCGGCGGCTAAAGGTGAAGAGGGCTGGAGATGGGACAAGGCGGCTTGTCGTTTTTGTGGAACAGGGTGTGGAATCATGCTCGCTACAAAAGGCGGTAAGATCGTTGCGGTCAAGGGAGATCCAGCAGCTCCGGTAAACAGAGGGCTTAACTGTATCAAAGGATACTTCAACGCCAAAATTATGTATGGAGAAGACAGACTTAAAACTCCATTACTTCGTGTGAATGACAAAGGTGAGTTTGACAAAAAAGGTAGATTTAAACCCGTAAGCTGGAAAAGAGCTTTTGATGAGATGGAAAAACATATCAAAAAAGCGCTAAAAGCCAGCGGCCCTGAAGGTGTAGCAGTATTTGCTTCCGGACAATATACGGTTATGGAAGGTTATGCCGCTCAAAAAATGATGAAGGCAGGCTTCAGATCAAATGCGATCGATCCGAACGCGCGACATTGTATGGCTTCGGCGGTTGTCGGTTTTTATCAGACTTTCGGTGTTGACGAACCGAGCGGTTGTTATGACGATATCGAACTTACCGATACTATCGTTACTTGGGGTTCGAATATGGCGGAGATGCACCCGATCCTTTGGTCTCGTGTAACCGATAGAAAACTTTCGGATCCCGAGAGAGTAAAAGTTGTAAATATTCAGACTTATACTCACAGAACTTGTGATCTTGGTGATTTCAATATTATATTCTCTCCAAATACCGATCTTGCTATCTGGAACTATATAGCTCATGAAATTGTTTATAATCATCCTGAAGCTATCGACTGGGATTTTATTAAAAAACATATCGTTTTTGCGGCAGGTCCGGTAAATATCGGTTACGGTATGAGAAGAAAAGGTGAGAAATCTCTTAAAGAGGGTAAATATAGCGCAAAAGAGATGGAAACTATCTCTAAAGAGATGAGCAAAGTCGTCTCTGCGAAAGAGGCTCCGGCACTCGCACCTTACGGATATAAAGAGGGTGATGTTATGAAACATACACCGGGTACTCTTAAACACTGGGAGATAGATTTTGAAGAGTATAAGAAATCTCTCGCTCCGTTTACGCTCGATTATGTTGCTAAAATCGCCAAAGGTGATCCGAACGAATCGCTTGAGAGCTTTAAGAAAAAACTAAAAGATTTGGCGGCTCTTTATATAGAAAAAGATAGAAAAGTCGTCTCTTTCTGGACTATGGGTATGAACCAGCACACAAGAGGTACTTGGTGTAATACTCTCTCATATAATGTTCACTTTTTATTGAACAAGCAAGCAAAACCAGGTTCCGGAGCTTTTTCACTAACTGGTCAGCCGTCGGCTTGCGGTACGGCTCGTGAGGTCGGAACATTCTGCCACAGACTACCTGCGGATATGATGGTCAAAAATCCAAAACATAGAAAAATCGCCGAGAATAAATGGAAAATTCCTGAAGGAACACTCAATCCTGTAGGTAATCAGCATATTATGAAAATCCACAGGGATATCGAAGACGGTGTCGTTAAATTCGCATGGGTGAACGTATGTAACGCTTACCAAGATAGTGCGTCTGCGAAACACTGGATCAAAGCGGCACGCGAGATGGATAATTTTATCGTAACTTCAGACGGTTATCCAGGAATTTCGGCGAAAGTTTCGGATCTCGTACTTCCATCCGCTATGATCTATGAGAAGTGGGGAGCTTACGGAAATGCCGAAAGAAGAACTCAGGTTTGGAGACAGCAGGTACTTCCTGTAGGTGATGCGATGAGTGATACTTGGCAGTGGGTTGAACTTTCAAAAAGATTTACCGTAAATGATCTATGGGGTTCATATACCCTTAGAAACGGTAAAAAACTTCCGGATGTCAGAGATAAAGCCAAAGCTATGGGATATAGCGGAAATACTACAATGTACGAGATTCTTTTCGCAAACGATAGAGCTAAATCTTATAAAATCGATACTTCCTCTTTCCCTCAACAAGGCTATGATAACTCCGAGTGTCTTGGAGATAGTAGAAACGTAGTCGGATCTGACGGTAAAGTATTTAAGGGATACGGATTTATGATTCATGAGTATCTTTTCGAAGAGTATGCATCATTTGGTAGAGGACATGCTCACGATCTGGCTCCGTTTATTACTTATCATAAGGTTAGAGGTCTTAAGTGGCCTGTTGTTAACGGTAAAGAGACTCAATGGAGATTCAACGTCAAATATGATCCGTATGCGGCAAAAGCAAATCCGGGTGGAGATTTCGCATTCTACGGAAAACTCGCAAAAGCTCTTCCAAAAGGCGATTTGATGGGAATTAAAGATAAAAAGAAAACTCCTCTTCCAAATAAAGCAAAAATATATGCCAGACCATACATGGATCCACCGGAGATGCCAGATAGCAGTTAT
>Ga0256914_1001453_pt1 | contig 21371 bp, 36 predicted proteins | sample HulkmetaG_FD_191571 | JGI IMG/M metagenome (GOLD analysis project Ga0256914, IMG submission 191571) | Hydrothermal chimney microbial communities from Main Endeavour vent field at the Juan de Fuca Ridge, Pacific Ocean - Hulk | ecosystem: Environmental > Aquatic > Marine > Hydrothermal vents ... | reverse complement strand
CCGGAAATCCGCCACGACGATGAGCCTGGAGAGCCTTTTGGTCGTGAGGCCTTAAAGGCCAATATTCGGTTGGTCAAAGGCAAACGGGTAATTCTTGAATGGGCCGAAGACAAGAAAGACCGTTTCGGTCGGCTCTTGGCTTATATCTTTCTGCCGGACGGGACCTTTGTCCAAGAGGAACTGGTCAAGGCCGGTTTGGCCTTTGTTTGTTATACACCGCCCAATATCAAGTATTATCAGCGGCTTTTACGCGACCAGAGACGGGCTATTCGCCTGCGGCAAGGTCTTTGGGCCGGGGATTTTTTTCATGGTGAGCGATACTATATCGGAAACAAAAAGTCGCGACGTTTCCATCGCCCGGATTGTCCCTATGGGCGGCATACTTCAAGGCGTAATCTGGTCATCTTCCATCAGATGAAAGAGGCCTTTTTCGAGGGCTACTGTCCATGTAAAAAGTGTCGTCCCTGGCCAGGGCGTAGGTAGACTTGAGAACAACTACAGAGGGGCTAATTTATGATAAAAGAGGTCGGTGATGAGTGAAGAAAAGGATATTGAAAAAAGGCTTGAGGAACTCCGACACGAAATAGACAGCTTGGATAAGCAAATCCTTTCTTGTCTCAAGCGGCGTTTTGAGATCGTGCGGGAGGTAGGTGAGCTTAAGCGTAAGCTCGGGCGGACCATCCTTGATCTAGGTCGTGAGCGCCTTTTACTCGAACGCATCCTTAAAGAAAACAAAGGGGCCTTTCCGGAAGAGAGCCTTAAGGCCATCTATTTGGAGATCATTAATACCTGCCGTCAGGCCCAGGAATACCAAAAGGTGGCCTACTTGGGGCCTGAGGCCACCTTTAGCCACATGGCGGCCATCAAGTTTTTTGGTCAGGCGGCAGAGTTTGTGCCTCTTGAATCGGTCTTGGATGTCTTCGAAGAGGTAGAGAGCGGTCGGGTACAGTTCGGGGTCGTTCCAGTGGAAAACTCCATCGAAGGCACGGTCTCTACCACTCTGGATGCCTTTTCTGACTATAAGCTCCATATCTGTGGCGAGATCTACGTCCCCATCACCCATGAGCTATTGAATCAGACTGGTCGTCGTGAAGACATTAAAAAGGTCCTTTCCCATCCCCATGCCTTGGCCCAGTGCCGAAGGTGGTTGCGCAAGAATCTCCCCTCGGTGGCGGTAGAAGAGGTATCTTCTACGGCCTTTGCCGCCCGTTGGGCCGCGGTAGATCCTTCGGTGGCGGCTATTGCCAGCCCCCTGGCCGCGCGCACTTACCATCTTCAAGTGGTTGCCGCTCACATCGAAGATTTTCGGGGCAATGTCACCCGTTTTTGGATCATAGGAAAGATGAATCCCGAACCAACCGGAAGAGACAAGACCTCTCTCTTCTTCAGTGTACCTGATCGGCCAGGGGCCCTCTTTGAGGTCTTGAGTTGTTTTGCCCAGCGGGGCATTAACCTCAGTAAGATCGAGAGTCGTCCGGCCAAGAGCGAGCCTTGGCGGTATCTCTTCTTTTTAGATTGTGAAGGACATGCCACTGATCCTATTGTGAAAGAATGTTTGGAAGAACTGCAAAAGATCTGTGTTCATCTGGAATGGCTTGGGTCATACCCGGCTGGGGAGGTCCCCTAAAGAAAGAGGCCTCGGATCGTCTGGAAAGGGCCTTGCTAGGGGAAGTCTCCTCATTGGCGGAAGAATTGGTGGTGGATTTTTTTCGACTCGGGGGGCGGGGTTGTCGAGCCTTACAATACGAAGTGCTGACCGACCAGGAGTTTCCCTTACCCCTTCCGGCCGATAGCCTAGCCGCATTACTCAGGGCCGAAGTGACCGCCCTTTTGCCGCATCGCCGGCGAGATTTTTACTTTATTTTCTTACGTGAAAGTCGATTGGCCAAACTCGAGGAAAGGGATTTTCTCTATGCCCTTCTGCTTTATATTTTTACCCATGAATTGATCCACATGGTTCGTTTTATGCAATTTGCGGCCTGTTTTTGGATGATGCCCCACAAGCGTTGGGAAGAGGAGAGATTGGTTCATACCCTTTGCCGGAAAGTACTCCAAGGATTAAAATTTCCGAGGCTTGATGAGGTCCTTAAGGCCTTCAATGAGCTTTATCAATAACGTTAGTAAGGAGGTGTGGTCCATGCCCATCTACGAATACGAATGTGAAAACTGTGGGCGGCGTTTCGAGGTCTGGCAAAAGATCACCGATGAACCATTGACCACCTGTGAACATTGTCAGGGCAAGCTTCGCAAGCTTATTAGCCAGAGTTCTTTTATCCTCAAGGGCTCTGGTTGGTATGTGACCGATTATGCCCGAAAGGGGCAGAAAGGCGAATCGAAGGAATCTAAAGGGAAAGAAGCCGCAAGCGGTTCAGAGAAAAAATAGAGACAAACTTCCTTGCTCGATCGTTTGAAAAGGGGCCTTTAGGCCCCCTTTTTTATTACCAGCCCTTGGCGAATCCTCGGAGGACAATTATACTAAACATACCTCCTGGTTAGGAAGTGATTCCACCAGCTTGTAAATTAAGCGGCCTCTTGAAAGCTTGACAACTCTTTGAGAGGCCGTTATATAACAGCGGCCCGTAAGGGACGCTTGTCCCTAAGGGTGGTTATTGACTTTTTTATTTGAGGTTTGCCTATGCCGACGATCAATCAGTTAGTGAGGCTCGGTCGGGAAAAGAGGAAGTCGAAGTCGAAATCTCCGGCCTTGCAGAGCTGTCCGCAAAGGCGTGGAGTTTGTACCCGTGTCTATACTACTACACCCAAAAAACCGAATTCCGCCTTGCGGAAGGTGGCCCGTGTGCGTTTGACCAACGGGATCGAGGTCACGGCCTACATTCCCGGCATCGGGCATAATCTTCAGGAACACTCGGTGGTCCTGGTGCGCGGTGGGCGTGTCAAGGATCTCCCGGGTGTACGTTATAAGATCATTCGTGGCGCCCTTGACGCCGCTGGTGTGCAAGATCGTCGCAAGTCTCGTTCAAAATACGGAGCGAAAAAACCTAAATAAGAGGGTAAGAGCATATGCCGCGTAAAGGGCCGGTTCCGAAAAGAGAAGTTCCACCAGATCCTAAATATGGTAGCGTTTTGGTGGCCAAGTTTATCAACAGTCTGATGATCGATGGCAAGAAGAGTATAGCTCGTCGCATCTTTTACGAGGCCTTGGAACGTCTTCGTCAGAAGAGCAAAGGCGAAGATCCGCTCCAGATCTTTGAAAAGGCCATGGAAAACGTAAAGCCGCTGCTTGAGACACGCTCTCGCCGAGTGGGGGGAGCCACTTATCAGGTGCCGGTGGAGGTGCGTCCAGAGCGGCAGCGGGCTTTGGCCATCCGTTGGATTATTCAGGCCGCGCGGCAGCGTCCGGAAAAGACCATGGTGGAACGTCTGGCCGCTGAGCTTTGGGATGCTTATCATAATCGCGGTGCGGCCATAAAGAAACGCGAAGACACCCACCGGATGGCAGAGGCCAACCGGGCCTTTGCCCATTACCGGTGGTAAGGTCATAATTTTTCCCATTTTGAGAATGGGGAGACTTTATAGTTTCCCCATTCTTTGTGTTTGTAGTTTTGGGTTTAAGGGGTTGAAAAGAGATGAAGAGAGAGGCGTTACAAAGGCTTAAAAAGACCAGAAACATCGGTATCGTGGCCCATATCGATGCCGGGAAGACCACGACTACCGAGCGTATCCTATATTACACCGGTCGAACCCATAAGATTGGCGAGGTGCACGAAGGTACAGCCACCATGGACTATATGCCGCAAGAACAGGAGCGCGGCATCACCATTACCTCCGCGGCGACGACCTGTTTCTGGCGGGACCATCGCATCAACATCATCGACACCCCTGGTCACGTAGATTTTACCGTCGAGGTAGAGCGTGCCCTTCGAGTACTTGACGGGGCAGTGGTCATCTTCTGTGCCGTAGGTGGGGTGGAGCCCCAGTCAGAAACCGTTTGGCGCCAGGCGGATAAATATGGTGTCCCGCGAATCACCTTCATCAACAAGATGGACCGCATCGGGGCCAATTTTGAATCCTGTCTAGAACAGATGAAGGCCCGTTTGGGGGCCAATCCAATTCCGGTCCAGATCCCTTACGGGGCAGAGGAGCATTTCTGCGGAGTAATCGACTTGATCGAGATGCGGGCCATCGTCTGGGATGAGTCTACCCTTGGGGCGCGATATCACTACGAAGAGATCCCGGAAGAACTCAAGGACAAGGCTGAAGAGTATCGGGTGCGTTTGCTCGAGGCCTTGGCGGATATCAACGAAGAGATCATGGTCAAATACCTTGAGGGGGAAGAGATCACCCCGGAAGAGATCAAAAAGGTCCTTCGTGAAGCCACCATCACTTTAAAGGGGGTTCCGGTACTCTGCGGTTCGGCCTTTAAGAACAAGGGTGTCCAGCCTTTGCTTGATGCTATCATCGACTATCTTCCCTCTCCGATAGATATTCCGCCGGTCAAAGGTATTAACCCAGAGACAGGTGAGGTAGAAGAACGGATCACCGATCCAGATGCCCCTTTAGCCGCCTTGGCCTTCAAGATCATGACCGACCCCTATGTTGGGACCCTTACTTATCTGCGTATCTACTCCGGTCGGTTTGAAAGTGGCATGTCGGTTTATAACGCTACCAAGGGCAAGCGGGAGCGCATCGGTCGTCTGGTACGGATGCACGCCAATCGGCGGGAAGAGATCACTGAGGCCGAGGCCGGAGACATCGTCGCCGCTTTGGGCCTGCGGGTGACTACCACGGGTGATACCCTTTGCGACGAGGCCCATCCCATTGAGCTTGAGTCCCTTGAGATCCCGGAGCCGGTGATCTCCGTGGCCATCGAGCCGAAGACCAAGGCCGATCAGGAGAAGCTCTCCATTGCCCTTCAGAAGATTGCCCTGGAAGATCCCTCTTTTCGGGTGGTCACCGACCATGAGACCGGCCAGACCTTGATCTGGGGCATGGGTGAGCTTCACTTGGAGATCATTGTCGATCGTCTCACCCGCGAGTTTAAGGTTCAGGCCAACGTGGGTCGGCCAGAGGTGGCCTATAAAGAGACCATTACTCTCCCGGCCGAAGCCGAGGGTAAATATATCAAGCAGACCGGCGGTCGCGGTCAGTATGGTCACGTAAAAATCATTATCGAGCCCAATCCGGAAAAGGGTTTTGAATTCGTCTCAGAGATCGTCGGCGGAGCCATCCCCAAGGAATATATCCCGGCGGTGGAAAAGGGTGTGCGGGAGGCCATGGAGCAAGGGGTGCTTGCCGGCTATCCAATGGTGGATGTGAAGGTGCGCCTGGTAGATGGTAGCTACCACGAGGTGGATTCTTCAGAGCTTGCCTTTGCCATTGCCGGCTCTTTGGCCTTTAAGGAAGCGGCGGCCAAGGCTCAACCGGTGCTCCTTGAGCCGGTGATGAAGCTTGAGGTGGTTACGCCTGAGGAGTATCTCGGCGATGTTTTGGGTGATATCTCTTCGCGGCGTGGTAAGGTCCAGGGCATGGAACAGCGCCCAGGGGTGCGAGTCATAAAGGCCCTGGTCCCCTTGGCAGAAATGTTTGGATATGCTACAGAACTCCGGTCTAAGACACAGGGGCGGGCCACGTTTACCATGCAGTTCTCTCACTATGAGAGGATGCCTGCTCCACTGGCCGATGAGATAGTGCGCAAGGCCAAGCTTGCAGCCTAAAAGGAGGTAGAGCGAGATGAGCAAGCAGAAGTTTGAGAGGCGGAAGCCGCACCTGAACATTGGGACGATTGGTCACATTGACCATGGGAAGACGACGTTGACGAGTGCTATTACGCGAGTCCTTTCGACGAAGGGATGGGCGGAGTGGATACCGTTTGACGATATTGACAAGGCACCGGAGGAGAAGCAGAGGGGGATCACGATTCAGTTGGCGCACGTGGAGTATGAGACGGAGAAGAGGCACTATGCGCACGTGGATTGTCCTGGTCATGCGGACTACATCAAGAACATGATCACCGGGGCGGCGCAGATGGACGGGGCGATTTTGGTGGTAGCGGCCACAGATGGGCCGATGCCGCAGACCCGGGAGCACATATTGTTGGCGAGGCAGGTGAATGTGCCGGCGATTGTGGTGTTCATGAACAAGACGGACATGGTGGATGATGAGGAGTTATTGGAGTTGGTGGAGTTAGAGATAAGGGAGCTTTTGAGCAAGTATGATTTTCCTGGGGATGATGTACCGGTGATCAGGGGTAGTGCGTTGAAGGCTTTGGAGTGTGGGTGTGGGAAGGAGGATTGTCAGTGGTGTGGGCCGATATGGGAGCTGCTGAAGGCGGTGGATGAGTACATACCGGAGCCGAAGAGGGAGATGGACAAGCCGTTTTTGATGCCGATAGAGGACGTGTTCAGCATCAGTGGGCGAGGGACGGTGGTGACGGGTCGAGTAGAGAGGGGAGTGATCAGGCCTGGGGATGAGGTAGAGATAGTGGGATTGAGGCCGACGGTGAAGACGGTAGCGACGAGTGTGGAGATGTTTAGGAAGATTTTGGATGAGGGATTGCCTGGGGACAACATAGGGGTGTTGTTGAGAGGGATAGGGAAGGACGAGGTAGAGAGGGGGCAGGTATTGGCGAAGCCAGGGAGTATAACGCCGCACACGCGATTTAAGGCGGAGGTATACGTACTGACGAAGGAGGAAGGGGGGCGGCACACGCCGTTTTTCAATGGGTATAGGCCGCAGTTTTATTTTCGGACGACGGATGTGACGGGAGTGGTGACGTTACCGGAGGGTGTAGAGATGGTGATGCCGGGAGACAATGTGGAGTTAGAGGTACAGTTGATCAAGCCGGTAGCGATGGAAGAGGGGTTGAGGTTTGCGATAAGGGAAGGTGGACGGACGGTAGGTGCTGGTGTCGTCACCAAAATTATTGAGTAGGCTTTAGGAGGCTTGAGGTCCGGTCATGATAGTCCCGACCCAGAGGATTCGCATAAAATTGAAGGCATTTGATCATAAGGTCCTAGATCATTCGGTGGCTGAAATAGTCCGAACCGCTCGCGATACCGGAGCGAGGGTGGTGGGTCCAATTCCGCTTCCGACCAAGATTAGTCGGTGGACGGTATTGAGATCTCCTCATATCGACAAAAATTCAAGAGAACAGTTTGAAATCCGGACCCACAAGCGGCTTTTGGACATTTTGGAGCCCACCCAGCAGACTATAGATGCGCTTATGCAGCTTGAGCTTCCGGCTGGGGTCGAAGTGGAAATCAAGCTCTAGGATGAGGGGTTGAAGATGGCCATGGTCGAAGGACTGATTGGTAGAAAATTAGGTATGACTCGTATCTTCACCGAAACCGGGGAGGTGGTCCCGGTCACGGTGTTAGAAGTCGGGCCCTGCACGGTGGTACAGGTAAAGACCGTGGAGAAAGATGGCTATAACGCCGTGCAGTTGGGGTTTAAGCCCAAGAAGTTTACCCGGCTCACCAAGCCTATGCGTGGCCATTTCGCTAAGGCTGGGCTTGATCACGGGTTTTATATCCTGCGGGAGTTTCGGGTGGCGGATCCGGGACAATTTCAGCCTGGTCAGGTGATTTCCCTGGCGGAAGTTTCCTTGGAGAAGGGTGAATTGGTTGATGTGACTGGTAAATCCAAGGGGCGTGGTTTTGCCGGAGCGATTAAGCGCTGGGGATTTAAGCGGCAACCCATGAGCCACGGTGCCAAGCAGGTACACCGTAAGCCTGGTTCCAGTGGCCCGAGTACCTTTCCGGGTCGGGTGATCAAGGGCAAGAAGATGCCAGGGCATTATGGTAACGAGACGGTGACCATCAAGAATCTCCAGGTGGTGGACCTTAAGCCAGAGAAGAACCTCTTGTTGGTCAAGGGCGCGGTCCCAGGGGCGGTTAATGGCTACGTCCTGGTCTATTTCAATAAGTAGTTTGGGGTGGATCAATGGCCACGATAGCGGTCGTCAATCATAAAAACGAAAAGGTTTCGGAAGTGAATCTACCAGAAGAGATCTATAGTGTGCCGGTGCGGATTGGCCTTTTACACGAAGTAGTTCGATGGCAGATGGCCCGTTGGCGAGCAGGGACGGCTTGCACCAAGACGAGGGGTGAAGTCCGTGGTGGTGGACGCAAACCTTGGCGCCAGAAGGGTACCGGGCGTGCTCGTCAGGGAAGCATTAGGGCCCCGCACTGGGTCGGTGGTGGAGTGGTCTTTGGTCCCAAGCCTCGGGATTACTCTTTCAAACTTAATAAGAAACAGCGCCGCCTGGCCTTAAAGATGGCCCTTTCGGCCAGGGCCCAAGAAGGAAAACTTTTGGTGGTGGAAGATTTTGGGCTCACCAAGATCAAGACCAAGGACTTTGTGGCCTTTTTAAAACAGCTTGGGGTGGAAGACGCCTTGGTCGTGGTCCCGGAACGGGATGAGATAGTCGAAAAGAGCGCCCGTAATATCCCCACGGTGAAGGTGCTGGCGGTGGAAGGGCTTAATGTCTACGACATTTTGGATCACGAGTATCTCCTTATCAAACGCGAGGCGCTTCCAAAAATCGAAGAGAGGCTTTCACGATGAAGGACCCGAGGGAGATTATTCTGCAACCGGTGATGACCGAGAAGTCCATGCTCCTCAAGGAGCGGAATAATCAGGTGACTTTTTGGGTTCATCCGGAGGCCAATAAGATCGAGATCAAGAAGGCGGTAGAGGCCATCTTTAACGTAAAGGTGGAAAAGGTGCAGACCATTCGGGTCAAGGGCAAGCCGAAGAGGATTTGGCGCTACCAGGGCCGGCGGCCTTTGCGGAAGAAGGCCATTGTCAGATTGGCTCCGGGTGAGACTATCGAATTCTTTGAGACAATCTAAAGGGGTAAGGGGCTATGCCTATCAAAAAATGTAAGCCGACATCACCGGGCCGTAGGTTTCAGACCTATGTGATCGATCCAGATCTTACGCCGGGAAAGGAGCCGGAGAAGTCTTTGCTTGAACCACTCAAGAAGACCGGTGGGCGGAACTGCTACGGTCGGGTGACGGTGCGTTTCCGTGGTGGCGGACACAAACGACTCTACCGGAAGATCGATTTCAAGCGTAACAAAGACGGTATCCCGGCCAAGGTGGCGGCCATCGAGTATGATCCCAATCGTTCGGCCAATATTGCCCTGCTCCATTATGCCGATGGGGAGAAGCGCTACATCTTGGCTCCGCTTGGGCTCAAGGTCGGAGATACGGTCATCTCCGGGGAGCAGGTCGAGGTCAAGGTGGGTAATTGTATGCCCCTTAAGAATATTCCCTTGGGGACCATTATTCACAACATTGAGCTCCGTCCGGGAAAGGGCGGGCAACTGGCTCGCTCGGCTGGTACCTTTGCCCAACTGATGGCCAAGGAGGGGGGCTATGTGCACCTGAGGCTCCCTTCAGGTGAGATTCGGATGGTGCACGAGAATTGCCGGGCGACCATTGGCCAGGTGGGCAATATCGATCACGAAAACGTCACTCTGGGTAAGGCCGGGCGTTCCCGTTGGTTGGGGCGTCGCCCGCATGTGCGTGGCGTGGCCATGAACCCGGTGGATCACCCCATGGGCGGTGGTGAAGGCCGGACCCATGGTGGGCGGCATCCCTGTTCGCCCTGGGGGCAGCCGGCCAAGGGGCTTAAGACTCGTGGGCGTAAACCTTCAGACAAATTTATTGTCAGGCGGCGTAAAGGCTAAGGGGTGAGGTGAGATATGCCTAGATCCAAGAAAAAAGGGCCCTTTGTTGATGAACATCTCTTAAAGAAGGTTCGTAAGGCCCTGGAGACAGGAGACAAAAAGGTCATCAAGACCTGGAGCCGTCGTTCGACCATTTTGCCGGAGATGGTAGGGCTCACCTTTGCCGTGCACAATGGTCATAAATTTATCCCGGTCTATGTGACGGAGAATATGGTGGGGCATAAGCTGGGAGAATTTGCCCCTACTCGAACCTATCGGGGGCACGCCGGTGACAAAACCAAAGTGAAAAAGAAGGGGAAATAGGCTATGGAAGCGCGTGCGGTGGCTAAATATGTCCGGATTTCGCCTTACAAAGCACGATTGGTGGTGGATTTGATCCGGGGGAAGCCGGTGGGCGAGGCCTTAAATATCTTGCAGTTTACACCAAAGAAGGCGGCTCGTCTGGTAAAGAAGGTGCTGGAGTCGGCCATTGCCAATGCGGAGCATAACTACCAGATGGACCCGGATAGGCTCTATGTAAAACGGGCCTATGTGGATGAAGGCCCGCGGTGGAAGAGGATTTGGCCCCGAGCCTTTGGGCGGGCCAGTCGTATCCTTAAGAGGACGAGCCACATTACCATTGTGGTCGAAGAGAAGCCTTAAACAGGAGGGTGAGCGTTGGGTCAGAAAGTAAATCCCATCGGGCTTAGGATTGGGATTACCAGGACTTGGGATTCGCGTTGGTTTGCCAAGAATGAATTTCCGCAGTTGGTCCACGAGGACTACAAGATTCGTCGCTATATCAAAGATCGATTAAAACACGCTGGTATTTCTCGGATCGAGATCGAGCGAGCGGCGAATAAGGTCAGGCTCATCATTCATACGGCGCGACCTGGGATTGTGATCGGCAAAAAAGGGGCCGAGATCGAGGCCTTAAAAAAGGCCCTGGAAAAGCTAACCAACGGGAAAGAGATCCATATTGATATTCAAGAAGTGCGGCGTCCAGAACTAGACGCCCAATTGGTGGCGGAAAACATCGCTGTGCAGCTTGAGCGCCGGGTCTCCTTCCGACGGGCCATGAAGAGGGCGGTGGGTTTGGCCATGCGCTTTGGGGCCCAGGGGATTCGGGTACAGTGTGCTGGACGTCTTGGCGGAGCAGAGATTGCTCGACGCGAATGGTACCGAGAAGGACGGGTGCCACTACACACCCTACGGGCGGATATAGATTATGGCTTTGCCGAGGCCATCACCAAATACGGCGTGATCGGAGTCAAGGTATGGATCTTTAAGGGTGAGGTCTTACCAGAGAAGGGCGAGATGCCACTGGTAAGCCTTTAGGGGGTAGGTAAAGATGCTTCTTTCACCAAGAAAGGTCAAATATCGGAAACAGCAAAAGGGCCGCAATCGAGGTCTTGCCTGGCGCGGTAATTCGGTAGCCTTTGGTGAATTTGGGTTGCGGGCCTTGGAGCACTGTTGGCTTACCGCGCAGCAGATCGAAGCGGCGCGTATTGCCATCGTGCGCTGTGCCAAGAAGGGGGCCAAGGTCTGGATTCGGGTCTTTCCGGATAAGCCCATAACCAAGAAACCGGCAGAGACCCGAATGGGTAAAGGTAAAGGGAGTGTAGAAGGCTGGGTGGCGGTGATCAAGCCTGGTCGAATCATCTACGAGATCGAAGGGGTGCCGGAAGAGGTGGCCCGTGAGGCCCTGAGGCTTGCCGCGGCCAAGCTCCCTATCAAGTGCAAGATCGTCTCGCGGGAGGATCGGTTATGAAGGCCGAAGAGTTGCGAGAGCTCTCGATCGTTGAGCTACAGGAAAAATTACGGGAGCTTCGGGAAGAGCTTTTCAATCTGCGGTTTCAAAAGACCATTCATCAGTTGGAGAATCCCATGCGGATTCGCCAGGTAAAGAGGGATATTGCGCGGGTGCTGACGGTGATCCGTGAGAAGGAACTGGGCATCCGTTAGCCATAAATTTTCGGGAAGGTCGGTAGGCGATGAGAGAGAATAAAGTGGCCAATAGGAAACAATTCATCGGCATCGTGGTCAGCGACAAGATGGATAAGACGGTGGTGGTCATGGTAGAGCGGTTGGTCAAGCATCCGCTTTACAAGAAATACATCCGCCGCCGCCGGAAATTTATGGCTCACGATGAGGAAAACACCTGTCGGATAGGGGACAAGGTCCTCATTGAAGAGACTAGGCCCCTTTCCCGCCACAAGAGATGGCGGGTTCGTCAGATCCTTGAGCGGGCCAAGGTGCTTGATAAAGGTGAGAGCGAAGAGCAGTAAAGGGTGGTGATGGTCTATGATTCAGCAACAGAGTTATCTTAATGTGGCTGACAATTCCGGGGCCAAGAAGATCATGTGTATCAGGGTGTTGGGTGGTTCCGGGCGGCGGTACGCCCGGATCGGAGATGTGATCATTGCCTCGGTCAAGGAGGCCCTTCCCAATTCCAAGGTCAAGGCCGGAGACGTAGTGCGAGCGGTGGTCGTGCGGACAAAGAAGGAACAGCCCCGGTCTGATGGTACCTTGATCAAGTTTGATGAGAACGCAGCGGTACTCATCAATCAGTGGGGTGAACCGGTAGGGACGCGTATCTTTGGTCCGGTGGGAAGAGAGCTCAGGGCCAAGAAGTTTATGAAGATTATTTCTCTGGCGCCGGAAGTGCTTTAAGGGGTGTGGGCTATGTTTAAGAGTAAGGCAAGGAGAGGACTGAAGCCGCATCAAGTAAAGCTTCGTATTCGCAAGAACGATCAGGTGGTGGTCATCGCTGGGAAGGACAAAGGCAAGGTCGGTCGAGTACTACAGGTCTTTCCGCGTCGTCAGCGGGCGGTGGTCGAAGGGGTAAACATCGTCAAGAGGCATATGAGGCCGACTCCTTATGCCGAAGGTGGTATCGTGGAAAAGCCTGCCCCGATCCATATTTCCAATCTGATGGTCGTTTGCCCCAAATGTATGAAAGGGGTACGGGTGGGGCGTAAGATCCTCGAAGATGGGACTAAGGTGCGGGTCTGTAAAAAGTGCGGAGAGATAATCGAGGCTAAGGAGTAAGATGGTCATGTCCTGGCTCAGACAATATTACGAAAATGAGGTTGTTCCGAAATTGATGGAGCGTTTTGAGTACAAAAATAGGCTAGAAGTCCCGAGGTTGCTCAAGATCTGTCTTAATATGGGCTTGGGCGAGGCGGTCCAGAACCCGAAGATCATCGACCAGGCGGTGGAAGAACTTGCGGTCATTGCTGGGCAGCGGCCTTGTATCCGCCGGGCGAAGAAATCTATTGCCGCCTTTAAGCTACGTGAAGGGATGCCCATCGGGGTGATGGTCACCCTGCGGGGCAACCGCATGTATGACTTCTTTACTCGTTTGGTCAATTTTGCCCTGCCCCGGGTGCGTGACTTTCGCGGGGTGCCTACACGAGGATTTGATGGCCGGGGCAACTACACCATGGGCATTACGGATCACACCATCTTTCCAGAAGTAGATCCGAACAAGGTGGAAAAGATCAAGGGCATGAATATTACCTTTGTGACCTCGGCGGAGACCGATGAAGAGGCCTTTGAGCTTTTGAAGCTTTTAGGTATGCCGTTTAGGAGGAGATAGAGACCTATGCCTCGGAAAGCACAGATCGTAAAGGCCATGAAGGAACCGAAGTTTCCGGTACGCAAGCGGAACCGTTGTTCTATCTGCGGGCGCCCACGGGGGTACATCCGCAGGTTTGGGCTTTGTCGGATATGTTTTCGGAAATTGGCCTCAGAAGGCAAGATCCCCGGTGTCAGGAAAGCCAGTTGGTAAGGGGTGTTGAAGTATGATGACCGATCCCATTGCAGACATGTTGGCCCGTATCAGAAACGCCTGTATGGTCAGGCATAAGGTGGTAGAGATCCCTTCTTCTAAGGTGAAGTTGGCCATTGCCAAGATCTTGAAAGAAGAGGGGTATATCGAAGATTTTCGCTTTGTTCCCGAAGGGCCGCAGGGCAAGATCGAGATCGTTCTCAAATATGACGAACATAAGCGCCCGGTTATAGCCGGGCTTAAAAAGGTGAGTAAGCCCGGGCGGCGGGTCTACGTCAAAAAGGACGGGTTACCCAAGGTGATTGGCGGCTACGGGATCGCTATAATTTCGACCTCGCAGGGCATCATGACCGACCGAGAGGCACGGAAACGGGGTATTGGCGGCGAGGTCCTTTGTGAAGTCTGGTAATCTGGAACGAGGTGAAGGGCGATGCTTTCACGGATAGGGAGAAAGCCGATACCGATCCCTCAGGGGGTAAAAGTCGAGATCAACGAAGGCCGGATTGTGGTTCAAGGGCCTAAAGGGCGCCTTGAGAAACAGATTCCTCCCCTGGTGGACGTGAAGATCGAAGACAACGAGATCAAGGTCCTGCCGCAGCAGGTCCAGAAGAGGTTGGCCAAGAAGCTTAAGGCCTTTCATGGGTTGGCCAGGGCGCTGATCAATAACCTGGTGGTTGGGGTGACCAATGGCTTTACCCGGTCGTTGGATATCGTTGGCCTTGGCTATCGGGCGGAGCTTAAAGGTGATACTTTGGTCCTCCAATTGGGATACTCTCATCCCATTGAATTCAAACTTCCAGAAGGGGTCAAGGCCAAGGTGGAAAGGGGTACAGGGGAGGTTCAGTTTCGAATCACCCTAGAAGGTATTGATAAAGAACTGGTCGGGCAGACAGCGGCCAATATTCGCCGCCTACGTCCGCCGGAGCCTTATAAGGGTAAAGGGGTTCGTTATTCAGGCGAAGTCATCCTCAGAAAGGCTGGTAAAGGTGGCAAGAAAGCTTAGGGCGGGTGAATGAGATATGGGAAGGACAAGTAAGAAAGTCTTGGCACGGTTGAGAAGGAAACGTCGCGTTAGGAAAAAGATCTTCGGGACAAGCGAGCGCCCACGGTTGTCGGTCTTTCGCAGTTGTAAACACATCTATGCCCAGATCATTGACGACGTTCAGGGGCGCACCTTAGTAGCGGCCTCTTCGCTCACGCCGGAAATTAGGGAGCGTTTGGCTGAGCTCAAGAAAGAGGGTGGAAAAACGGCGGTGGCTCGGGCCGTAGGGGAGCTGATCGGCAAGCGGGCTATCGAGGCTGGGATTAAGAAGGTCTGTTTCGATCGTGGTGGGTATAAATACCACGGTCGAGTAAAGGCCCTGGCTGACGGAGCTCGGGCCGCTGGTCTTGAATTCTAGAGGAGGGAAGAGCCTTGGTGGCATCACCAAAGGAAGCAGGTGAACTCATCGAGAAGATCATTTTCATTAATCGTGTGGCCAAGGTACACAAAGGTGGCCGGCGTTTTCGTTTTTCGGCCATTGTGGTGGTAGGCGATGGTCAGGGCCGGGTGGGTTATGGTTTAGGAAAGGCTCCAGAGGTTCCGGATGCCATTCGTAAGGCCTTAGAGCGGGCCCGTAAAAATATGATCGAAGTCCCGGTGATCAATGGCACCATTCCCCATCAAATCATCGGAGAATATGGGGCAGCGAAGGTGTTGCTTAAGCCCGGGCGTCCTGGTACCGGGGTTATCGCTGGGAGTACCATCCGGGCCATCATGGATGCGGTGGGGATTCGGGACGTAGTCACCAAGTGTATCCGCAGTACCAATCCTCACAATGTGGTCAAGGCCACCTTTCGGGCCTTTGAGTTGCTTCAGAGCCCGGAATATGTGGCGGCTAAACGGCAATTGTCTAAAGAAGAACTGACGGGTGAGGGCCATGGCGAAACAGCTTAAGATCACCTTGGTGCGGAGCAAATATGGTTGGTCCAAGAAGCAGCGGGCCACCCTTGCTGGTTTGGGGCTTCGCCGTATCAGACATACGGTGATCCGGCCAGATAATCCTTGTATCCGGGGAATGATCGAAAAGGTCAAACATCTTGTCAAAGTGGAGGAGATCGATGGCTGAAGGGGTCAGCCTTTCCAATCTTTCGCCCTTTCCGGGCTCGAAGAAGAGGGAGAAACGGGTAGGGCGCGGTCCTGGCTCCGGCCATGGGAAGACTTCGTGCCGCGGGCATAAGGGCCAGCGTTCTCGGTCTGGTGGCGGGGTTCCGCCTTGGTTTGAGGGTGGACAGATGCCGATCCTCCGCCGCTTACCAAAGCGGGGGTTTAAGAATCCGTTTAGGGTTGAATATGCGGTGATCAATGTCGGTGAATTGGGGAAGCGTTTCGAGAGCGGAGCGGTGGTAGATCCGGAGGCCTTGCGGGCCAAAGGGCTCCTTAAGAAAAAACTCCCGGTAAAGATCCTGGGTGACGGCGAGATTTCAGTGGCCCTTAATCTAAAGGTTCATGCTATTTCTAAGAGCGCCAAAGAGAAGATCGAAAAGGCAGGGGGGTCGGTAGAAATATTGGCCTTGTAAGGAGTTAAGGCGTGTTTAAGACAGACGGTGTCCAGAATTTAGCTAATATACCGGAGCTGCGTCGGCGGCTCCTTTTTCTTTTAGGGGCCTTGGCCATTTATCGAATCGCCGTCCAGATCCCCACGCCGGGGATCAACGCCGATGCCCTGATGGCCCTCTTTTCTCGGGCCGGGGGGACGATCTTTGGCTTTATCGATATGTTCTCCGGCGGGGCGTTGCGTCGGCTCTCGATCTGTGCCTTGGGGATCATGCCCTATATTAGTGCCTCCATTATTCTTCAGCTCCTTACCGTGGTCTTCCCGAGCATTAAGGAGATGCAAAAGGAAGGCCCTGAAGGGCGAAGGAAGATCGCTTATTATACCCGTTATCTCACCGTGGCTATTTGCTTGATTCAGGGTTTTGGTATTGCCATCGGCCTTGAGCGGATGACTGGTCCTAATGGTCAGCCCATTGTTATGTTCCCTGGTTGGGGTTTTCGCCTGCTTACCATGCTCACCCTCACCACCGGGACGGTCTTTTTGATGTGGCTTGGTGAGCAGATCACCGAACACGGTATCGGAAACGGCATCTCGCTTTTGATCTTTGCTGGTATTGTGGCCAGGCTCCCTTCGGCAGTGGTCAATACGGTGCGCTTTGTCAAGACTGGTGAACTCTCGGCAGCGGTCTTGGTCTTTGTCATGATCTTGGTGATCGCGGTGGTGGCCTTTACCGTGTTTATGGAAAGGGCCCAGCGGCGTATCCCGGTACATTATGCCAGACGGATGGTTGGGCGACAGGTCATGGGTGGACAGACGACCTATCTCCCCCTTAAGGTCAATATGGCTGGGGTCATCCCGCCGATCTTTGCCTCTTCGGTCCTCATGTTTCCGGCGACGGTGGCCAGTTTTGTCCCGGTGGAATCCGTCCAGCGGATCGCCAATCTATTTCGCCCAGGCACTTTGATATATGAGATCATATTCGTGGCCTTGATCATCTTTTTCTGTTATTTCTACACGGCCATTATCTTTAATCCGCAAGAAGTAGCGGACAATTTACGCAAATATGGCGGATTTATTCCGGGTATTCGTCCTGGTCGGGCGACGATCGAATTTTTGGATCGAGTGGTCACCAGGATTACCCTGATCGGGGCCCTTTACGTCTCGGCCATTTGTGTGCTACCAACAATCTTGATCGCGAAGTTCAACGTGCCGTTTTACTTTGGCGGTACGGCCCTGTTGATTGTGGTTGGAGTGGCCATGGATACCATGGCCCAGATCGAGTCGCATCTCTTGAGTCGTCACTATGAAGGGCTCTTGAGGCAGGGCAGGCTTCGCGGTCGGCGTTAAAAAAGCAATAGAAAGGAGGGGGTTATGAACATCGTATTTTTGGGACCGCCGGGGGCTGGTAAGGGTACACAGGCCAAGAAGATCGCTGAAAAGTATGGTATTCCCCAGATCTCAACCGGTGATATGTTCCGGGAGCACCTTTCCAAGGGGACCGAGCTTGGACAGAAGGCCAAGGAGTATATGGACAAGGGTCAGCTTGTGCCGGATGAAATCGTGCTTGGCATGGTCGAAGAGCGCTTGAAGCAGCCTGACTGTGAGAAGGGCTTTATTTTGGATGGCTTTCCGCGGACCGTACCTCAGGCCGAGGCCCTGGACAAGCTCCTTGAGAAGATGGGGAAGAAGATCGACTATGCTATTTGCATCGACGTCCCGGATGATGAGCTGGTCAAACGGCTTACCGGGCGCCGTACTTGCAAGAACTGTGGCATGATGTATCATGTCATTTTCAAGCCGCCCAAGGAAGAGGGTAAGTGTGACGTTTGCGGCGGTGAGCTCTATCAGCGGGCGGATGACAATGAAGAGACGGTGAGGAACCGTCTCAAGGTCTATCACGAGCAGACCGAGCCCATTATCCAATTCTATGAAAAGAAAGGAGTCCTCCATCGGATTGACGGAATGGGCTCCATTGACGAAATTTTTGATAGGATCGTTAAAGTCTTAGGTGGCTAAAGGTTTTGCGTAAGACGATCGTTACACCAGGTGCCAAGGGTCCTTCGGGGATAAGGCTTAAGGCCCCTTGGGAAATAGAGTTATTGCGCAAGGCAAATGCCGTGGTGGCCGAAGTATTGGCCACATTGCGGGAGATAATCGAGCCTGGTGTAACGGGTTGGGATTTAAATCGCATTGCCGAAGAGATTTGTCAAAAAAGGGGAGCCCGGCCAGCCTTTAAGGGCTACCGTGGCTACCCCTTTAGTTTGTGTGTTTCTGTGAACGAAGAGGTAGTACACGGAATGCCGCTCAAAGAAAAGGTTTTAAAAGAAGGCGATATAGTGAGCCTTGATTTTGGGGCCATATACGAGGGCTATTACGGGGACGCGGCGCTTACCGTGGCGGTAGGTGAGGTCTCCGCTGAGGCCAAACGCTTGATGAAGGTTACGGAAGAGGCCTTGTATTTGGCCATTGAGAAGGCCCGTATCGGGAATCGCCTTCAGGATATATCCGTTACCATTCAGCGCCATGCCGAAAGGCATGGGTATAACGTTATCCGCGATTATGTGGGCCATGGGATAGGGCAAGCTTTACACGAGCCTCCAGAGGTTCCCAATTTTGGCAGGCCGGGTAAGGGCCCACGGCTTAAGGCTGGGATGGTCTTGGCTATCGAGCCTATGGTGGTGACCGGCGGCTATGAGATCGAGGTGCTTCCCGACGGATGGACAGCGGTGACTAAAGATCGAGGGCTAGCGGCTCATTTTGAACATTCAATCGTTATCACGGCCAAGGGTCCGGAAATCCTTTCGCGGCTAGAGGGGTAAGCATGCCGAAAGAAGATGCCATTCAAGTCGAAGGAACGGTGGTCGAGGCCTTACCAAATGCCATGTTTCGGGTGGAATTGGAAAATGGTCACAAGGTCCTGGCCCACATTTCGGGCAAAATGCGGGTACACTATATTCGTATCTTGCCCGGAGATAAGGTCATTGTCGAACTTTCGCCCTATGATTTGACCAGAGGGCGAATTGTCTATCGAGGGAGTAAAAAAGACCGTAAACACCGTTAGGAGAAGGGACGATGAAGGTGCAAGCTTCGGTCAAGAAACGTTGTCGAAAGTGCAAGGTGATCCGACGCAAGGGAGTGGTACGCATCATCTGTGAAAATCCGCGTCATAAACAGAGACAGGGTTAAGAAAGGAGGGCTAGCCTTGCCACGTATTGCAGGAGTTGACATTCCAGATAACAAGCGCATAGAGATTGCCCTGACCTACATCTACGGCATAGGTCGGACACTGGCGCAGAAGATTTTGACCCAGGCGGAAGTGGACTGGAACAAAAAGACCAAAGATCTTACCGAAGAGGAGTTGACGAGGATCCGGCATATAGTGGAGCGTCAGTACAAGGTAGAGGGTGATCTAAGGCGTGAGGTGACTAGTAATATCAAGCGCCTGATGGATATGGGGTGCTATCGAGGGCTGCGTCATCGGATGGGGCTTCCGGTGCGTGGGCAGCGGACCAGGGCCAATGCGCGGACGCGTAAGGGTCCGAGGCCGTCGTCTTTGCGTGGTAGACGTAAAAAGTAAGGGGTGAAGGAAGATGGCTAGGCGTCGTAGAGTAAGGGGTAAGAAAAAGGAAAAAAAGAACATTCCCGAGGGTATTGCCCATATTCATGCCACTTTTAACAACACCATCGTCACCATTACGGACAAACAGGGGAACACCGTGGCTTGGGCTAGCGGCGGGACAGAAGGGTTTAAAGGTTCCCGTAAAGGGACGCCTTATGCTGCGCAGCTTGCCGCCCAGGCGGCAGCGAGGAGGGCCATGGAACACGGTATGCGTCGGGTAGCGGTCTATGTGAAAGGGCCTGGTGCCGGGCGTGAGGCGGCCCTTCGTGCCCTTCAGGCCGCTGGTTTTCAGATCACCTTGATCAAAGACGTGACACCCATTCCGCACGACGGGTGTCGCCCCCCGAAGAAGAGAAGAATTTAATCTGTGACCAGAAGGAGGAGATAAGCCTTGGGTAGATATACAGGGCCTCGTTGTCGTTTGTGTCGCCGAGAGGGGATGAAATTGTTCTTAAAGGGTGAGCGTTGTTATACGGATAAATGTGCCTTTGAGCGTCGTAGTTATCCACCGGGCCAACACGGCCAGGCGCAGATGAGGGCCAAGCGGTCAGACTATGGCGTGCGTTTGCGTGAAAAACAAAAAGTCAAACGCATTTACGGGGTCTCAGAAAAGCAGTTCAGCCGCTACTTTGAACGGGCCGACCGGATGCGCGGGCAGACCGGTCACAATCTCTTACAACTCCTTGAGCGTCGGCTGGATAATGTGGTCTATCGCCTTGGTTTTGCCGCTTCTAGGATGCAGGCCCGGCAAATGGTGGCCCATGGACTTTTCTTGGTCAACGGTCGCCCGGTAGATATTCCATCTTATCAGGTCAAAGTGGGAGATGTGATCGAGCTTAAGGAAAAATATCGTCAGAACCAGGAGATCTTGGACAATCTCGAGGCCGTGATTCGAAGAGGTGTCCCCCAATGGCTTGAGCTTGACAAAGACAACTTTCGGGGCAAAGTCAAGGCGCTCCCAACGCGCGAAGATATTACCATGCCTATTCAAGAACAGCTCATCGTTGAGTTTTACTCCAGATAATAGGCTAAGGGTGGTTTAATGGGCTTCGCCTTTCCGTTAAAAGGTGAGGCCCATTTTCATAAAAAGAAAAAGGGTGAGAAAGATGGTCGAGACCAAGGTGCCCGTTAGCCGGAATTGGCTTGAGCTGATTAAACCAAAAGGTGTTCAGATAGACGAAGACACAAAGCCTCCGTTTTACGGCAAATTTATCGTTGAACCTTTGGAACGAGGTTTTGGGGTTACTCTGGGGAATGCCCTGCGGCGGGTCTTGTTGTCATCTCTTCAAGGGGCAGCGGTCACCTGGGTGAAGATCGAGGGTGCACCACATGAGTTTACTAGTCTTCCTGGAGTAGTAGAAGATGTAGTGGACATTATCCTCAATATAAAGCAAGTCAGGTTCAAATTGTTTGATGAAGAGCCCAAGGTTTTTGTTTTGGAAAAGGAAGAAGAGGGTGAGGTAAAGGCCGGAGATATTCAGACCAACGGCCAGGCTGAGATTGTCAATCCAGATCTCCATATTGCCACCCTGACCAAGGGTGGTCGCCTCAAGATGGAACTCCATGTGCAGTGGGGTAAAGGGTATCTTCCAGCAGAACTATCCCAGAGCAAAGAGATCGGTGTTATTCCGGTAGATGCCATCTTTTCTCCGATCACCCGGGTGAATTTCACCGTGACTCAAGCCCGGGTGGGGCGTCGAAGCGACTATGATCGCTTGGTGATGGAGATTTGGACCGATGGGACGGTTGATCCTCGAGACGCTTTGGCCTATGCTGCCAAGATCCTGA
>Ga0256914_1001452_pt1 | contig 21377 bp, 11 predicted proteins | sample HulkmetaG_FD_191571 | JGI IMG/M metagenome (GOLD analysis project Ga0256914, IMG submission 191571) | Hydrothermal chimney microbial communities from Main Endeavour vent field at the Juan de Fuca Ridge, Pacific Ocean - Hulk | ecosystem: Environmental > Aquatic > Marine > Hydrothermal vents ... | reverse complement strand
CGAGGCCAAGGACCTTCTCCACCTGCCGACGGAATGTCGCATCGTGCATCATTCGGCCGATAGCCTCGCCATAGCCGATCTTCATCCTGTTCCCCACGATGAGAGCTGCATTGATGTAGTTGAACTCGAAAGCCATCCCGAAGGCACCCTCTTCCAGGGCTTTAGGCACGTTCTCGCTGGTCTCTCCGAAGAGGCACAGCTCGAAGTCATGGATCGAGGTGGCACCGTTGCCGGCGACAAGGGTAAAGACCCCGCGCCTTATCAGGTCGACCAGGAGGGGTCCCAGACCGTTCTTGATCAGATGGGCGCCGGTGAAAAGCACGACGGGACGGCCGAAGGCACGCAGCTCGACAATCTTCGTGGCGATGTGGTCGATCTGCTCCTCCACATGGTCCGGGATCGCCGGCTGAGGCAGTTTGTGTCTCTTCAGTTCCTGCGGCCGGGTCAGATCGTCCAGGTGCACCTTGTTGCTGCGCCCCGACACGGGATAGGTGCGTATACGCGAGGTGTCAAAGACACGGTATCTTCCTTCATACTCCATCATCGTTCACAGAGATTGAATACGTCATAAGATAGCTGCAGTGTCAGCCACGAACATTCTTGTACTCCGGAAACAATCCTCTCCTGCGGGTGCAGGATATCGTACATCGACGAAGAAAGCCACAAAACCGCTGTCGGGCAGAGGCATCGTCACCACGACCGTATCGGCCCCTTCATCCGCCACTTTTCTTGAGCTCCACGACTCATCCCGGAAATCGCGGTCGGCCGAAGCGGCTTCCCACAATAACGCTCCTTTCATCAAGGAGGAGGTGGTGTGCACCGTAAGAAAGATCTTCCCGTCCGACACTTTCGTGCTCCAGTCACAGGCAGGGTACGGCTGATGCCGGAGGGTTCTGCCGAAGAAGCCGTTGAGGGAACGTATCGCCTCCTCACCTCCGTCAAGATCATGGCCGGCATTCGGAACGTAAAGCAACAGTTTCTCTCCCGGCAGACTGTCGAGGTAGTTCTTAATGGCATCGACGGGCCAGTACTCGTCATTGGTACCGTTGATGATCAGTTTGGGCATGGTAAGCCTGTCGCGGTAGGAATAGGGGTCGACCATCTCGACGAGTGCCCGTCCCTCAGGAGTGCTCAGTTCCTGGGCCAGGCCCAGCTTGACATAATCTTCGATCTGAATGCTGTAGTCGCCCCATGCCACCTTGTGATAGTCGACGCTGACAGGCATATTGAGCACATCGATGACCATGGGGGCGATGGCGGCCACCCTCTTGTCGGAAGCACCTGTGAGCCAGGTGGTCCATCCTCTTTTGGAGGCGCCGGTGACCACAAACCGCTCCACAGGATGGTGCAACACGCCGCGGGCGAACTCCTGCACCGCATCCATCGCCTTCACGGCCGACTTCACCATCGGAAAGAGGAGTGGCCAGGTGTAATCACTGTCGTTCTGGAAGTGATGAAGGGTGTACGAGATCAGCTGGTCCTCAGTAAGATCGTCGAAGAGGGGCTGGTTGGGCACCTGCCACAGGACAGCCACCGGAGCAGCATTGTAAGCAGCCAGCGGGGCCAGCATGGCCAACAGGGCATCGTCGCCGGAGCGTTTCACCGGCATGCCTTCCCTGTTCTTCCCTCCGGTGATGAAGAGAAGCGCCCCGTCCTCCTTCAGCTCATCCGGCACCAGCAGGGTAAGGGCATGACGCCAGGTAATGCCCCGCCAGGTCTGTGAGGTGAGCAGCAGATCGTACACCACAACCCCGTTCATCTCCCGTGTGCCCCGCTCGGCCCAGGAATAGGTGGTGTCTCCGTTGTCAAGATATGCCTTCAAAGCTGTAGAAGGCGTCACCCGGGATGTAGGGTGCTCTACCCCCCCACATGAAACAAAGAAGGCAACAGCCAATACCATCAAACAGGAAAAAATACTACGAAAAAAATGTTCTTTCATCTCCATACTGATGATTCATTCAAAAGTAACAAAATCTGACCCTTTCCCTGAAAAAAAGAAGAAAAAGGGCGAAGTATCCTCCGCCCTTTTTCTTTCATTTCTCGCCTTTTCATTGAACAGGAGTGACGTTGTTCAATATCCACATCTTAGCATTCTGAATATCCTGCGGCGGATTGAGACGGCTGACCGCCTCTTCCACGTTGGCCGTATTGTTATCCACCTCATAGGTAGGATATCTCCACCTCAACGGAAAAGGATAAGCATTGATGTTGTTAGTCACCGCCGTAGGCTCAGGATAGCTGGTGCGACGATAGGTGAACCATGCCTGGGGTGACTGGATGAAAAGCGACTTCCATTTCTCCCAAAGGATGGTTTTGAGGGCGTCGGTACCATTGGCAGGCAACGGATGGGCATTCAGGTAACTGACAATATCCGCCTCTTCGATCTCCCAACGCTCCATGTTCAGGCGCACAGCCTTTTCATAATATTCGGAGGCATTGCCTGTGATCCAGCCTCGCTGGGCGGCTTCAGCCAACAGGAACATCACCTCACTGGCTTCCATGAGGGTGGCAGGGAAGAGCGGATGGGAACGTTGACCAAAGATGAACGGATTGAACGACGACATTTTCCAGTTGTCATAAGCGTCGCCACTTTCGTCACCCCAAAGAAGCTTGAGGGTGACATTCGATTTGACGGGAGCTCCTACATAGATGGAATTGAGCGGAAAACCTGCGTAGATATCAGGATTGTCAGCTGTCTCGGTATTGATCAACTGGATGGTGAACTCGTTACCGTAATAGTCGTTGACCGTATAGGAACGGCTTTCGACACCACTGGCAATGGTATCCGACCATGGGGTCATGGCGGGAGCGATCCAGGCCGTCAGACGCGGGTCGTTGTCATCGATGAGGGCTTTGACGAGCGTCTCGGCAGGTTTACGGCGGGTCAGCTCATTGTCATCACCCGTCTTACCGAAATACCACGAGTTGTCATCGTTCGATCCTTCATAAGGCATGGCTGCATTGTACTCGTTTTCATCCATGATCAATCCTTTGGCCAATCCTTCCAGTTCAGCCTTTCTGCTACCACCCGACGCCTCATATGAGTTGATGATCAGGCGGATCTTCAGGGAATTGGCAAAACGTATCCATTTTTCCTTATCACCCTGGAACATCAGGTCTTGTTCAGGATCGATGGCATCGGATTCCGACTGCAGAGTACCGATCGCCTCGTCGAGCTGTTTGAGGAGTCCCGCATAGACATCCTCCTGTTTGTCGAATTTGGGCTGTACGATCCCTTCCCGTCCTCGCAGGGCTTCGCTGTAAGGAATGTCTCCGTATATGTTCGTTACATATTCGAACATAAATGCCTGTAGGATCTTCTGGGCAGCAGCAATAGAGGGGACGCCCTCTTCCATTGCCACATCGATCCCTGCTTTGGTATCATACAGGAGCTTGTATTCCTTTCCCCAGTTGGCCGGGGCTTTGGTGAACTCTTCGTAGGTCTGTGCTTTCACACTGAACAGCTGCTGGTAGTATTCTTCAATTGCGAGGAAATTGTCCTCGGAAAAGGCCTCTTCCTGATAAAAGGTAGAGATGCGAACGATCGAGCCGGCCAGCAGATAACGGGCCGAGGTCAACCGGTCAACGATTTCTGCCTGCTCAAGCTGGTCTTTCCTCAACTGATCACTACAGGAGACACTGATCAGCAGGATGAACAACAGGCTCAGTATTTTAGTCTTTTTCATATCCCTTATTTTTTGATTTTTCATATTTTAAGCTAGAAGGAGAGGTTCAGTTTGAATCCCACCTGACGAACAGAAGGCAAAGAGAACCTGGCCACTCCCTGATGATGACCGACCCCTTCGAAGGCGGTCTCGGGATCCTCATTCCTTCCACTCTTGGCCCAGAAGTATACGTTATGGGCCGTAAGGGAGAAGGAACCACCCTGCATGCCGAACCGTTTGGCAAAACTCCTTGGGAAAGTATAAGTCAGAGCAATATCCCTGATCTTGAAGTTGGTCGCATCGAAAGTTCGTGTCTGGGGGAAATCCCAGGTGTTCCCCACAATACTGGCAGGCACTTTGTAGAAGGTGGTATTGGGATCCTCACCATTCAACACATAGTACTTGTCATCCAGATAGCGATCTTCCGGGTCGATCCCCTCGTTGGCCACAGCATTGGGATCAACATAAACACCTATCCAGTAGGAAGCATCGTTGATCTGATAATTGTAGACAGAGTTGACCTGCTGGTTCACCGAACGCACATTGTCGTACACAACATCGGCAGCATCCGGCCAGGGATAGCCTCCGTGATGCGAGCGACCACCTTTCCAATAGTAGTTATCACCACTCAGTGAATAGGGGTCTTTGCCATCGTCAGCCAAACGTTTCATACTTTCAGAAATATATACACCACCATTACGGTAGCTCATCACTGCGTTCAGAGAGAAACGCTTGTACTTGACCGTCGTGGTAAAACCCATCATAAAATCGGGATTGAAATTGCCCAAATAATCCCTGTTGGCGGGGTCATCGTTCTCGATGGGGGTACCTGACGACTGTTTGAGGATGATCATTCCGTAATATTTGCTGTCAGGATTCTCCACCCTCCAGAAACCTTCTTTTGCATAGAGACTTCCGATCACTTCTCCTTCTCTCAGGCGCAGTCGGCTGTTACTTCCATAGCCTATCCATTTCTCTGTGAAGGCAGGATCCAGCTCCGTGATCTCGGCTTTGTATTTACTGAAATTGATACCGACATTCCACTCCCAATCCTTTGTCCGTACAGGTACCACATTGAGTGAGGTTTCAATCCCTTTGGATGTGACCGTTCCCACATTGGTACGGTAACTGGAGAAACCTGTCGAGGAAACAATGGGAATGTTCTGGATCTGATTGGCATGGACCTTCTCAAAAAGGGTCAGGCTGAAGATGATCCTGTTGTCCATAAAATTACCATCCAGACCGGTTTCGTAGGTTGTGTTCACCTCCGGCAGGATGTCGGGGTTAACCACCGATCCTCCCACTGTACCTATCGTAGCTCCGTTCCAGGTAGCTGAGAAGCCATAAGTATCCACATTGAGATAAGTAGGGATACCATAACCCACCTGGGCAATGCCTGCACGTACTTTCAGCAGATTGACCCACTCCGGCATTTGAAAAGTGGCTGAAGGCAGCCAGCTGATCGAAGCTCCCGGATAGATCGAACTGTTTTTTTCAAGCTCGGTGATCCCTACCCAGTCTTTACGGATGGAGAGGTCCAGGTAGAGCATACTGTTATAGCCAAGCGACGCGGTGGAATAGACGCTCGAATACTTGCCAGTACTCCAATTATAACCATAATGCAGGTTATCACGCGGAATAGCACTGAGCGAATAGTCAAAGGGACGTGCCAGATCTTTCCCTCCCAGGCTTGTATACTGGGCATTGTCAATACGGAAATTGTATCCTACTAAAGCATTCACGCTAAATTTTCCAAAAGCTTTATCGAAAGTAAGGAAGAAATCATTATTGATACGTGCAGTTTGAGAATCGTTGGTCCAGAAACCACCGAACTGGTAATACTTCGACGCATCCCAGGGTCTCCGTTCCTGGGAGTGGAACGTCACCGAAGTAAGTCCCGTACGTCCGGTAAGGGTCAGAAAATCCAAAATCTCCCAGTCGAACTGCACTTTGCCGATCACCGACTCACGGGAATACATATTCTGGATCTGGCCTACGAAGAAATACGGGTTCTGACGCTTCCTGGCACGATAGTTCCGACGGTCATAACGGTCATCGTTGCCAAGATAGTTTTTGTAATCCAGATAAGGTGTATTCTGCATATAACCTTCGTAACCGTCAATCCATACATCGGTCCAATCAGCATAAGGGTTCATATCCGGTGTACGTGCATAGATATTCTCCACGACATTGGCTTTGTAGTCGCCGGCCACCCCCGTTTTGTTAGGCACAAAAGTCTTGATGTACTGTGCGTCGCCCGTAACCTTGAACTTCTTTGATACCTGATAGGTAGCATCGAAAGCTACGGTATTCCGCGAGGTCTTGGTGTAAGGAATTACTCCTTTGTTGGCCAGATTGGTATATGAAAGGCGGAAGCTCCCCTTGTCATATGAACCTGTGACGGCTACGTTCTGTATCGAGGTCATACCTGTCCGGGCAAAAGCCTTCATCGGATCATCGTCGGCTCTCTTTACGATGGGGGCATCCACGAACTTTTGTTCTTTCATGTCCCACTGCATGTAAAGATTGTTGTCGTCACCGAAATAGGGCCCCCAGTTCCGGTTCGGCGTATCACCAAAAACATTCTCCAACCCATCTCCCCTCGCATACAGGTTCTGTACCGGCAAGGTTTTGTAGACATTATCCCAGGTAAGGGAAGAGTTGACAGTCACGCCAATACCTCTTTTGAGTCCCTGTCCCGATTTGGTGGTGATGAGGATAACACCGTTACCCCCTTCCGAACCATACAAGGCGGTGGCCGAAGCACCCTTCAGTACCGAGATGCTCTCAATATCCTCGGGGTTAAGTTCCGACATGAAATTACCCGCATCAATGTTGCGGCGCGTTCCAGAAACTGAAATGTTCCCCGTACCCACAGGCACCCCGTCGATCACGTAGAGCGGCTGAGCCGAGGCGGAAATGTTCCCCGACTGAACTCCGTTGATGGAGGTGGCTCCGCGTATCACCACAAAAACCGACGAAGTGGGATCCGAGCTCAGGCTGGTGATGTTAACCCCGGTCACTTGTCCATCCAAGTTCTTCAGATAGTTGGCCGTCCCTCCTTTGTCAAGTTCCTCCGATTCCACTTTATCGACGGCATATCCCAGTGACTTGGTCTGTCTTGAAATCCCCAGGGCCGTCACCACGACATCGTTCAGCCCGATGGCCTCAGCCTTCATCGTCACATCGATTACCGTTCTATCACCAACAGGAATGTCCTGCGACTGCATGCCGACGAATGAAAAATGCAGCACGGCATCATTCCCCGGCACCTGGATGGAATACCTCCCATCCTGGTCCGTGATCGTCCCCTGCGTAGTGCCCGAGATCATCACCGTGACACCCGGCAGCGGATTCCCGGCATCATCCTTGACGACACCGGTAACTGTCTTTTGTGCCCACACACTCGCAGAGATGAGGAGCAACAAAAAGAACACGTTAAAAACCTTCTTTTTCATAAGCTTTAGGTTTGGTTAATAAAATATGAGGAGTTGAGACATATCCAAGCAGTAGGTTTATGCTCTCCGATCACGGACAAAATCGTACCCGTCGTCACCATAAGTACGCAATTGGTCAAATCAAATTTAGGGACATTTTCTGCTGATGATTTACTAAATCTTAATGTATATAAATAAAATTTTCACCTTTCACCCGTTTATGTTCCTTTCCATTGAAACAAGGGTGAATATTCCATCACATCCTAGCAAAATTCCATTGAAAGACCCGCGAGATCCGGGTGACGGTGTGAGAATCCGAGAATCTACAAAGTGATGCTTCTTTTTTCCAGAGAGGAGCGGTAGGCAGCATCCACGATCCGCATCACGGTCAGTCCCTCCTGCAGGCCAGGGGAAGGCTCCTGACGAGTGCGAAGGGCTTCGACAAAACGGTCCATCTGCCGGGTGTAGATCGACTGATCACAATGTTCTTCTTTCTTCAAATCCGGAGGAGTAAGATTTTTTTCTTTCCCCTGCCGGTCTCTTATGAAGGTAGGGAACACACTGCCGTATCCCCGTGTACCCCAGAGCCGTGTGGCGGCCTCCGGGCCATCCGTGAAGGGATGCCACCAGCCGCTCTCTACGACCGATACGGTCCCGTTATCCCAGGTGATCATCACCACGGCCGTATCATCCACATCGTAATCTCCGTAGCAGGTCCCCGTCTCGGCATACACCCGGACAGGTTCGGGATCACCCAGAAGATATCTGACCGTGTCGATGGCATGGACCCCCATGTCGATGAGAGCCCCTCCTCCGGCCAGCTCCTTCTGTGTGAACCATCCCGAAGGACCCCAGTTCTCGTGGATCCCGTAACCTCTGGTCCTGACGATCCTGCCCAGCTCACCCTGCTCCACCGCTTTTTTCAGCCGGTTCACCTCCTCATCGAAACGCCACATATGCCCCACCATGACGATACGGTCTTTTTGGCGGGCTTTGAAGGCGATCTCTTCCCCTTCGGCCGCGTTCATGGCCATCGGTTTCTCCAGGAAAACATCCTTGCCGCCCTCGAGAAAAGCCAGGGCATAAGGAGCATGGAACTTGTTGGGGGTGCTGATGACCACGGCATCGATCCCTTCGTGATCGGCCAGGCCAAGGACATCCGTGGTGAGCAGGGCTCCCGGGAGACGATGCTTCCCGGCGAACCGTTCTGTGGAGGCCTGTGTGGCCGCTGCCACAGCCACGATCTCCACATCCCGACGGACCATCAAGCCCCGGGCATGATAGTCGGCTATGTAACCTGTGCCCACAAGGGCGATCCTCACCTTTTCCATCACATCAGCTCTTCAGCATGATCGTAAACCTTACGCACCGCCTCGGCAACCATTTCCATGTCCTTCTTGTCACCCAGAAGGATCTTGTGGTGGGTGGTCACCGATTCCTCACGGTAGATACGTTCACATACAGGCAGACGGAAACGGGTGGGGTCAATCGCTTTCCAGTGCTCCTCACTGATACGGTATCGCGAAGGCTTGGTATGAGGAACATAGAGGGAACAATCGTTCAGAGGCTCGTACGAAGGTTCCACTTCGATGCCCAGCTCGGCCGAGAGGGCCTCCCGGAAACGGGTCACGGGTAGGCCTTTGAAAGCCTCCCGCTGATAGCGGAAACTGAAATTGAAATAGGCTTCCGCCGTCTCCCGCTCGTCACGCCGCATGGGCATCACACCGGGGATCTCCTGCAGGAGGCTGTTGAGGTAGACGGCGTTCTCGTCCCGTCGTCCGTTCTGTTCCGGCAGTCTTTTAAGGCCTTCGATGAGGAGGGCTGCCTGGAATTCAGTGATGCGGTAGTTGCCCGACTGGATGAAATTCCCTTCGTCACCGTAGTGGCCGGCACCTTTGTCCACCTCGCCCTGGGGTTCTCCTTCCGGGCGGCGGCCGCAGTTGCGCAGGGCGTCGAGTCGCTCGGCCAGGGCATCGTCGTCGGTGGTCATCACACCTCCCTCACCGGCAGTGAGATGCTTGGAGAGCTGAAAGCTGAAGCTGCCGATGTGACCGATGGATCCGGCCTTCTTCCCTTTCCACTCACCGCCGTGTTTGTGGGCACAGTCCTCGATGACATAAAGACCATGCTTCTCCGCGATCGCCATGATGGCATCCATATCGGCAAAACTGCCGTAAAGATGAACGGGGATGATGGCTTTGGTACGCGGGGTGATGGCCGCTTCGACGGCGGCAGGGTCGATGCACCAGGTATCTTCCAGAACATCGACCAGCACCGGCACGGCGTTGACATCGATCACCGAGGCGGCGGTGGCCTGCCACGTGAGCCCCGGCACGATCACCTCATCACCTACCCCCACCCCCAACGCCTCGAGAGCCAGCTGCAACGTCACCGTCCCATTGGCCGCAGAAACGGCATGCCTCACTCCCGTATATTCAGCAAACAGGCGGTTGAACTCCGTCTCCTTAGGACCGTTGTACGACCAGATGCCGCTGTGCAGCACCTCCAGCAAAGCCTTTTCTTCCCGCTCATCCCATACGGGCCAGGCAGGCCAGGGATGCCTTTTCACATCCCGGACCGGAGCACCTCCGTTGATCGCCAATCTTCCCATGATATCCGATAATTTGTTTGTTTTTTCTCAGATCTCCACAAACCGCTCTTGTAGGTTCCATCCCCGGATACGGAGCCGTCCCACCCTGGCTCCCTCTTCTTTCCGCAGTGAGACCTCCACCTGTCTTTTTTCTCCCGGCACAAGGGAAAGGTAGTTATCCTCCCAAAAGACCGGCAGGAGGGTCTCTTCCTGATCTGCATCGACGAGGGCCAGCTCGGTGAAGAAAGCGATCTGCTCCGACGGGTTCCACAGCTCCACCCGGTAACCTGCACAACGCCCTTCCTTCTTCCTCTTCACCACAGCTTCCACATGCGCCTTTCCCATTTCCCTGATCATCGTGAAGTCGGCATACTGTTTGCTGGGCGTATAAAAAGGCCAGTCGTCGAACTTGTGATCATAATCCAGCACATCGTCGACCAGCGAGAGCCAGTAAAAGTTCGTATCGAGGAGTGTTCCCTCTTTGTCTCTGAGTCGCAGGTCGAGGAAGTATGTCTGTGTGGCGCCGGGCGGTGGAGGCACCTCCGCCACCTGCACCACCCCTTCGGGAGGGCACGAGACATGCACACGTTCCTCCCGTAGGAGCCTGGAGTATACATCATACACCCGCAGCAGCACCTCCGTCCCTTCCGCCTCGTGAAAATGATCGTTCACCAGGTGGACAGTACGTTTCCCGTAATCATAGATCACGTGCAGGGGCTTGCATGCGTTGCGGGTGGCATAGAAGGCTCCGGTAGGCATCAGGTACCAGTCGTACAACTGCCAGAACATGTTGGGCCAGGCCGAGTTGAGCATCCACTGCACCACGCCCATGGCGCGTGTTTTGTTCACCTGGAAGGCTTCGAACATGGGACGCATCAGCTCATAGTTGAGCAACTGGGCCTTGAAAGCAAAGTCCCCGACCCCTTCCGGCGGGCCGTACCTTTTTTCCACGGCGGTGAGGAAACGCTCGAGGGTGCTGAAGGCATTCTTCCCGCAGTGATACTCCCACACCTCATCTACCGGCCACAGATGCTCCGGCGGGATCATCTTACGGATGCTCTCCAGCGGCGGAACACTGGCACCCGGACTGGTCTCGGTATTGAAGCCGTATGCCCCGCCGAACTCACGGTCGGTGTACCAATAGACGGGAGGAGTGTATTCATAAGGCCCCAGCATCTTCATTCCCGACGAGCCACTTATCTCACTGATCAGCTCCACCTCGGTGATCACCCCTTTCTCACTGCCCACTCCTCCGGTGGAGTTAAGATAAGGTCTCGTAGGATCGTACCGGGCCAGTGTTGCGGCATAACGTCTCTCGGCATCGGGATGAGGCAGCTTGTCACTACCCACGTTCCACACAAAGATCGAAGGATGGTTCCGCAGCCAGAGGATCTGGTCCTCCCAGGCCCGCGACATCAGCTCGATCTCGTCGGGCTCGATGATACCCCCGTATTTGGGATCAACGGGCTTGTGCAGGTACTCCTCATGTTCCCAGTGGCAGCTCCACCCTGCCATGATCAGGATGCCGTGGCGGTCGCACAGTTCGTAAAGGTACCGGTCCTTGCCCCAGAAACCTTCCAGGCGGATGCAGTTGAGATTGAGATGTTTCACGTAGGCGATCTGCGCCTCGAGCTTTTCGTGGCTGTCCATCAGCAAGAGATCGTCGGTCCATCCCGCCCCTTTGATGACCAGCTTATGGCCGTTGATGCGGAAGCCGCGATGACCGTTCTCGAAGAAATCCTCCACCCTGCGGATGCCGAAGTCCACCGTCTCGCGGTGCCACTCCTCCCCCTCACTGACGAACGAAACACGGCAACGGTACATGCTGGGTTTGCCAAGATTGTTAGGCCACCACAGCTTGGGGGAACGGATGTTGAGCTCGAGATGTTCGTGAGGCGAGAAAGTCACGGTACGACGTTCTCCGCGTCGCAGCTTCACCGGCATCCTGACTTTCAGACTGTCGATGGCCACCATCACCTCCCCTGCCACGGAGTGTTCCAGATGGTTCACCACATCGGCCGTAACGGTCAGGGAGGCGAAAGAAGGATCCTGTGGGTTGAAATTCGATTCCACGAACGAACGTTCGACCGTCACGCCCCGGCTGAAATGAAGCAACACTTCCCGGAAAATCCCCATGTTGCCGTCCGGCGGATCGATGTTCCAGTCAACAAAACCGGTAGAGAAATCACCCGGACCGGGGGGGGTGACCTTCACCGCCAGGACGTTGTCACCCTCCTGCACGAAAGAGGTCACATCAAAACGAAAACGACGGAATGCTCCTGTCACCTCATCCTTGCCGGCGACCTGTCTGCCGTTGAGCCAGATATCGCCCCGGTAGTTGATCCCTTCAAAGGCCAGCTCCACCACGCCGGCAGCCTCTTCCGCGGTGAGCGTGAAGACGGTGCGGTACCACCATGGCTTCCGGAACTGCTCACGCGGCACCTTCTCCATGTTCTTCCCCACATAAAGATCACGGTATATGCCTGCCTGCACCAGCCCGCCCAGCACTGTGGAAGGGACCTCCACACCCACCCAGCCTCTTAGGGAAAAATCCTCACGTGAGATCATCTCCCCCCCAACGGTCAACCCGGCCGAAGAACGGATCATCCATCCTTCCCTGAGGCGTCGCAAATATGTTGGCTTTTTTTCTGGCATATCCCGTTCAATCCGCCTTTACAACCCGTCCCGTGAGCGTTCCCCCTCTGTATCCCTGATCCTCCGGATCGTTTTTCGGGCATAGACGACCATCCCCAGGCCGATGATCACCAGCAGGAGACCGGCCACCAGATTGGTCATCCTGTCAAAGAAATTATCCGAAAAAGGAATGGCTGCCACCACGACCACCCCGAAAAAGAGTATGAAAATACCCAGTGCCTGGTTGATCTGCATCGACTTCAGTCTCCCTTTCGTCTTCGGATCGGTTGGTTCCATGGTCAATCATTTAGAAAATGTAGTAAGTGTAGAAAAGGATCCCCAGCACGGCCCAGGCCCACAGCTTAAGGTTCATGTACCAATGACGTTTCTCTTCAGGCACGCCCTCGAAGATGTAATCCCGGGGAATGAGCAGGACCAGCAGGCCGATGAAGATGAACAGGATGAGAAAGACCCACTTGGCCGTCTCCTGGTCCACGCCCGCCAGCCAGTCGAAGTTGAGTATGGTTTTCATCCTTGATCCGTTTAGGTTCTTTGTTATTTCTCTTTTTTCATCGTCAGTCCGTACACCAGGCCCACCAGCGATCTGTCCTCGTAGGGTTTGGTGAACAGGCTCACCACCACCGTAATGATCAGCCCCGCCACGAACGACCACCACGAGACATACAGGAAAGGATCTTCGATGGTAAAGAACTTTCCTTTGAACATATTGAGGATGAAAGCAATGAAGATCCCCACGACCAGGCCGGTCAGGCCTCCCCACTGTGTGGTCCTTTTCCAGAAGATGCCCAGCAGGAGGATGGCGAACATCGGTCCCTGGAAGTAAGAAAGGAAAGTCTGCATGGCCACATAGATGCCGGGGAAGAAGCTGGAGAGAGGCGAGGTGATTACCCCCAGCAGCAGAAGCACGAGGGTCGTGATCTTGCCAACCTTCAGGTAATGTTCGTCACCGGCGTTCTTTTTCAGGAACGGTTCGTAAATGTCTTTCGTGAAGAGGGTGGCGGTAGAGTTGAGCATGGAGTCGACGCTTGACATCATTCCGGCGAAGAAAGCGGCGAACATCAGTCCCACCAGGCCGGGTGGCAGCATGTGTTTGATCATCCAGGGAAGGGCCTTGTCGCCGTCGGGCAGGCCGGGAACAAGGATCACGGCCATCAGGCCGGGGAAGAGCACCAGCACGGGGATGAGCATCTTCAGCCCTGCCCCGAAGATCATGCTGGCTTTGGCATGCCATTCGTTGCGGGCGGTCAGACAACGCTGCACGATGGTCTGGTTGCCGATCATGTAAGCATTGGCCATCACGAAGGTCAGTCCGAAAAGGATGCCGGTCCACGGGAAGGGAGTCCTGGTATCGGTGGGTTGCATCAGGTGGAAATGCTGCTGGTAGGCCGGACCCATGTTGTGGATCTTCTCCACCATGCTCTCCCAGCCGCCTACCTCATGGAACCCCAGTGCCACCAGGGTGAAGCCCCCCACGAACATGATGATCAGTTGCACCACGTCGGTCATCACCACGGCCGTAATGCCGCCGAAATAGGTATAGAGCCCCACCACGGCGGCCGTCACCACGATCGAGGTCCACACCGGCCAGCCCATCAGAACATTCAGCAGGACGGCACTGGCCCAGAACATCACCCCAAGGTCGACAGCAAAAAAGAGGATCCAGGTCAGCGAGGCGATGGTCCGCACCCCGCGGTTGTACCTTTTGCCCAGATACTCGGGGATGGTATAAAGACCGCCCCGCCAGAAATAGGGGATGAAGATGAAGGCGGCCAGCAGCATCGCCGGTACCGACCCGATCCAGTCGAAGTTACCTACCGAGATGCCATAACGATAGGCCTGTCCTGAAACCCCCACAAAATCAAGCGCCCCGATGTCCGAGACCACCACCGACATCCCGATGGCCCAGAACGGTAAGGTCCTGCCCCCCAGAAAATAATCCTCCGAACTGCCTACGAACTTCTTGAAATAGAAACCCAAGAGCAACATTCCACCGAAGTAGGCGATGACAATGAAATAATCGATTCCAGCCAGCATGATCGCTCTATCTTGATGATACAGGCATAAAAACTATTACAAATAAATGAAAAAGGACGTTCCTCTTCTTAAGCAATTTTACACAAATCACATTATTTTTTGACCGCCTTCTCTCCCCAGTGTTCGTTGGGGCGGGGGCCCATCGTAAAGATCAGTTCTCCTCCCCGGGTGATCTCCTCGTGGGTGATCCACGGTCTGTCGAGTGCTTTCCCGTTGAGTGTGACCGACTGGATGTACAGGTTCTGCTCCGACACGTTCCTTGCCCGGATCACGAGGTCTTCTTTCTGCCAGGGAGGGTTCCTGCGGATCACCACCTTACCCAGGACAGGGGAACCGATCATATAGCGTCCGCTGCCGGGAGCGACGGGATAAAATCCCATGCTGCTGAGGACATACCATGAGGAGAGCGAACCCATGTCCTCATTGCCGCAGATACCTCCGGGGCCGGTACGGTACAGGGCCAGTACCTGTCGCACGCGCTGCTGTGTTTTCCAGGGCATGCCCGCATAATCGTACAGGTAAGCCACATGATGCGAGGGCTGGTTGCCGTGGACATATTGCCCGATGGTCCCGACTACACCCACGTATTTAGGTCCATGGATCTCGGGGCTCATCGTGAAAAAAGTGTCGAGACGGACGGTGAAGGCCTCCCTCCCGCCCATCAGGCGGATAAGCCCCGCCACATCGTGCTGCACCGACCAAAGGTACTGCCAGGCATTCGACTCCGTGAAATACCTGTTGGGACGCCTTCCCACCCACAGCGGGTCGAAACAGTCGTAATAGGTATGGTCGCCATTGCGGGCGATGCCCATGGGCTTCCCGTCACATGCCGGCAACCATCTTCCGTCAGCCAGCCGGGGACGCATGAAACGGGTCGTCGTATCGAACAGATGACGGTAGTTGCCGGCACGCTGCATCATCACCTGTTCCTCCTCATGACGCCCCATCGCTCCTGCCATCCGGCCGATGCACCAGTCGTCGTAAGCCATCTCCAGCGTGTTCGACACCGATTCGGGACGACGGTCCACAGGGACATATCCCAGCCTCATATAGTCGAGCAATCCCGAGCGGCCGTCCTCGGGAGGAAGAGGCGGCGGCGGCAGCTGCGTCGCCTTGCGGTACATCGCATCGAAAAGGAAAGTGGTATCCCACTCGCGGAAGCCTTTCATGTAAGCATCCACGATGATCGGCACCAGATGGTCACCCGCCATGCCCTGACCGAACCTGTTGCGGTGATGTTGCGCCGGCAGCCAGCCGTAATGCCTCGTCTTCAGTTCGATCGACCGGATCATGTCGTTCACATGTTCCGGCTCGACGATCGTCATCAGCGGATGTTCCGAACGGTACGTATCCCAACAGAAAAACGACGGATAAAAGTCCCCTTTTTCCAATGTGTGGATCTTTCCATCCATACCGCGGTAGCGTCCGTCGACATCCTGGAAGATGCGTTGTGCCAGCACAGCATGATAGAGCGCGGTATAGAAGATCGTACGTTGCTCCCGGGAGGCCTCTTGCACCTCGATCCTGGCAAGCTCCCTGTTCCACATCTCTCTGGCAGCGTCCCTGACACGGTCGAAATCCCATCCGGCCGCCTCCGTTTCCATGTTCTTCTCCGCCCCCTCAGGGTCGACGTACGACAAGGCCACCTTGACCACGATCTGTTCCCCCTGACGGGTATGGTACCGCACGAATGCACCCACATTCTCCCCTGTTTCGGCTGTTTTCCACGGGAACAACGAAGCACCCGACTCGGGGGTACGGCAACCGGCATCCCAGGTGCCGTACGCATCGAACGGGCGACTGAAGCTGGCAGTAAAATAGACCGTCGCCTCGTAGGAAGGTTTATAGCCCCGGAGGGTGTGATCGTCCACGATCTCCACATGGGCTCTCCCCAGGTCGCGGTCACCCAGGCTGTGCCCCAGGTCGATGAGGATATAAGCATCGCGGCTGGCCGGAAAAGTGTAGCGGTGGATCCCCACACGGCGGGTGGTGGTCAGCTCGGCCCGGATGCCGTAATCGTCGAGGAAGACGGAATAATACCCCGGTGAAGCCTTCTCCCTGGCATGACTGAATCGCGAACGATATCCCTTGTCGGGGTCGTCAGGGGGACCCGGCACCACCTGAAGATGCTGGTTCACCACAGGCATCAGCAGGATATCCCCCGCGGCGGTCATCCCCACACCGCTGTAGTGCGTGTGACTGAACCCCATCACGGTGCTGTCGGCCCACTGGTATCCCACCGCATAGGTCCATCCCTTCGTGTAAGTGTCGGGACTGAGCTGCACCATCCCGAAAGGCACCGTGGCACCCGGAAAAAGATGGGCAAAATAGTCGGTGCCGATGAAGGGATCTACCCAGGAGGCAGGGTCACCTTGACCCGAGCCGGTGTCCCGGCCACAGTCGCAACCATACAATAACAACGGCAACAGGAAATACAGCAGGATCTTTCTTTTCATCATCGTATGAGGTTTGTGTTCATTTTTCTTTTGTCGGCATTCCTCCCGGCGGGGCGGCTTCCGGTGTGCTGCCCCACTCCCTGTTGGGATAGGGCCCCATCACCAGCTTCAGCTCCCCGCCCCGCATCAGCTCCTCATGGGTGAACCAGGGCCTCTCGAGGGGCCGGCCGTTGAGGCGGGCCGACTGGATATATTTGTTCTGCGGTGCATAGTTGACGGCCACAATACGGAAACGCTTCCCCTCCGGCAGCTCCAGCACCACCTCCCGGAAGACGGGGCTGCCGATGTTGTACACCGGGATGCCGGGCGTCACCGGGTAGAAGCCCATCATGGAGAAGACCACGAAAGCCGACATCGCACCGCCATCCTCATCACCGGGAATGCCGAAGATGTAATCCGGGAACCACGCATCCAGCAGGAAACGGATATGTTTCTGTGTCTTCCACGGGGCGCCGGCATAGTTGAACAGGTAGGGAATGTGGAAGGAGGGTTCGTTGCCCATCGAGAACTGTCCGACCATGCCTGTGGCGTCGGGAAAACGTGCCCAGTACTGGTACCTGGTCCTGCCCAGATCCATGCGGAAGAGGTGGTCCAGATCGTTCACAAAAGCTTCCCGCCCCCCGTGCAGGGTGATGAGCCCGGGGATGTCGTGCTGCACCTGCCAGGCATAGGTATAGCCGTTGTTCTCGTCGTAATAGTCGCGTCCGCCGGGACCGCCATCCCAGCCCGGATCGATGTCGATCCACTGTCCCTTTTCATCTTTCGGCATGAAAAGCTTCTTTTCCGGATCGTACAGATTGCGGTAATTGCGTGCCTGAGCAAGGAAATAATGGTAATCCTCCTCTTTCCCCAGCTCACGGGCCATCTCTGCCAGGGCCCAGTCGTCGTAGCTGGCACCCAGGGTCACCGCCACGGCCTGACGCCGTTCGAAAGGATGCACCTGCGGTACGGTCTCCTTCTCGCCGGGATGCAGGGCAGGGAAATATCCATGGCGGCGGTAGAAAGTATCCAGCACGGTGGCCGGACCGTTGCGCCAGGGAAGCAGCGTAGCCTGCAAAGCGTTCTTCTTCATCCCCTCATAGGCCTTCTCCACATCGAAGTCGCGTATCCCCTTGCGCCATGCATCCAGGATCATGATCGTCGAGTGGAAGCCGTTCATGGCGGGATCATCGCGGTAAAGCAAGGGAAACTGGGGCATCCAACCCGACTGTTCATACATGTCCACATAGGAACGGATGATGTCGTTCTCCATCGCAGGGTCGAGGATCATCCGCAGGGGATGGTGGGCAAGGTAGGTGTCCCACACCCAGTCATCCACGTAAAAAGGATGACGGGCCCTGTGGATCCGGTGATCATAGGCACTGTAATAGCTGCTGTCCTCCCTGATGTCGATCATACGCTCGTAGCAGCGGTAGCAGGCGGTATAGAAGACCCGTCGCTGGGCGGGTGTGCCGCCCTTGATGCGTATCCTGCCCAGCACCTTCTTCCATGCATCACGGCACGCATCCTGGACTTTCACGAAATCATCCTCCCCGGCGATCTCCTGCTCCAGGTTGCGACGGGCCTGCTCCGGCCCGATGAATGAGATGCCGTAACGGAAGACAAGGGAAGAAGAGGATTGCCCGTCAAAAGTGACCAGCAGGACGGGTCGTTCACTTGGCTGTCTTTTTCTTTTCACACGGAGGGTCGTCTTCCGGGCCTGGCCGCCGGCGCTGAACACACCATAGACCCATGCCTGCATGCCGTCGAAACGCTCCGTGCCGCGGAACACCGTGGGAGAGACCTGCTCCCACGCCCCTTCTTCGTTCACCTGCAAACGTATCAAAGGCGGACCTTCCCCTGAAAAGTTGAAACGGAAGATACCACTGTGCCGGGCAGCCGTATATTCCACCTCGACCCCTTCGTCAAGGAGCCAGGTGGCATAGTACCAGGGCCGGGTGATCTCCAGATCGTGGTCATACAGGGCCGGCGAGGTCCAACCACTGTCACCCGGCATGCCGGAAAAAGGCATGATGCCGAACAGTTCGCCTTTCCTGTGCGATTTGATCGTCAAAGGGAAAAAATCGATCTGGTCCGACAGCCAGTCGGAACGTACCGGATACATCCTTATCATGCTGTTGGGTACCGAGACGGTGGGACGTGTCGGTTTCAACAGCCATCCTACCCCGCCGATGTCGGGCGTCACCTCCTCAAGGAACGAATCTTCCTCCTCTGCGGCCGGCCGGGTGCGGCAACCACTCATGACGAACAGCACGGCCATAGCGGCGAAGAACATCATCCATCGATTCATGGTCTTTTTCTTTTAATGATGTTTCCTTTCTTTTTTTGTTGCGGGCCGGTCTTCCACTTCCAGCCGGAAATCCTCGAACCGGACGGTATAGGCTTTCCCGTCGGGCGCGCCGGCGGCCAGGCCCAGGTGGACCGCCCGGGCGATGCCGGGGATGTCACCCGTATGGCGTTCCACTGTCCAGTGGATGCCGTCGTAGCTGACATAACCCGAGAAGCTGTTGCCATGGCGTACCAGACGCAGCCACATGGGCACCGGCTCATATACCGGGTGGTTCTGACTGCTGGCCTTGTGCATGCAGCCGTCACCGTGCTCGTCCCAGTCCATCCCCGCCCGTCCCGGCGAGACGAACAACAACACCGACCCCAGGCTCCCCTCGCCGGTGTCAAAGCTCTTCGTGATGTCGTTGCGGACAAAGAGACCCGTGCGGAACCACTCATGGGTGTGCGGACCGTAACGGACCACTTTCACCGTGGCGACGAAGTTACCTTCCACTTTCTTCTTCAGATAAGCCGTAGCATACGAATCCTCGCCGTGGAAAAAGTCGGTCCCTGCCGCCCGGATAATGTAAGTGTTCTTCGGTACCTCGACGGTCACTTCACAGGGTCTTGCCCGGGCCGTGCAGTAGGTGGAAAAATCCTGCTGCCGCAGCTCGACGGGATGATGCGGAAAAACATACACATCCACCTCGTTCGAGTTGCCCAGACGATAGCGATGGTATCCGGCAGGGGGCTGCAGGGTCACGAAGATGCTTTTTCGTTCACCTTCGCTGACGGTCACCCTTTTCTCTCCCACTCTCCTGCCATCCTCGTAGATGCCTATCGGTACTTCGCGTGACAGTTCCGTGCCGGTGACGGTGGCGGTGAGCAGCAGGCTGTCCCCTTCGGGCAGAGTGTCCATAGAGACCCACAGATGATCGCAGAACCAGGCCAGCGGCTCTCCCTTGACCTCCAGGTCGCGGTATGCCGACCCGCCCACAGTGATCCTGTGCACGCCGGGACGGGCAAAACGGTGTTCAAAGACCACTGTGCCGCTGTCGTGCCTCACCAGCGCCAGCCCTTTACGCTGCACCTCGCGGCCGTCGACACACAGCACCACCTCTCCGGGACCCGACGAACCCGCATTGTACACACGGCTCCTGATCACGACGGGAGTGCCGGTGACCACCTGCCCGACCTGCTCCTCCCCCGCCAAAAAGACAGGACGAGACACCACGAAACGGGGATCGTCCACAATGATCCCTTCCGGCTCTACCGAAGGTGTTGCGATGAGATAGTTGTTTCGGTAGACATTGTCGGTCAGGTTGGCCGCACACAGCTTCATCTCCCCCTGGTCCAGCGCATAAAAAACATTCTCCTCGGCCGTCCATCCTTTGGAAAGGTTGTCGAACCAGATCGCCACATTGTCGTTGAACATGCCCCGGTGCACATGGTGGATGAGGTTGCGCCGGATCACCGAGCAACAAGTGTACCCTCCCGTGGTGATCACCCCCGAATCGTCGGAACGCGACTGGACATGATGCAGATGATTGTATTCCACCCGGCAGCCTCCGTCCAACGCCTCCTCGACGTTGTGCCATCCGCCCACGTAGATGGGATAACGCCCTTTGTTGTTGGTGATCTCGTTATGCGATATGGTGGTATACAGCGTGTTCCTGACCGAGATGACGTTGCCGAAATGCTCGCCTATATCGTCGAAACGGTTCCATGAGACGGTATTCCGGCGGATGATGTCGGCCGTCCGGGGAGGGTAAGGGTCACCCGCCATGACGATCCCATGTTTCCCGATCTGTTGAAAGAGGCTTTCGAGGATGCGGGTCCCGAACGTCCCTTTCCCCATGAGGATCCCGCTCCCTCCCAGGGCCCGCAAGGTATTGCCGACCAGTTCGCAGTAGCGTGTATATTGCAGTGTGACGGCATATCCGCCGGCGCGGGTACATTCGAAAGTGAGGCCGTAGAAACGCAGGTTGCGCAGGGGGCGGCCGGGCGTGCCTTTCAGCTCCATCAGTTGCTCCTGGTAGGCGACCGTCGTCACCGTCGTAAGGGGGTCGGTCCCTGCCGGCGGCCACCACCACAAGAGCCTCTCACCGGCATCGTAATACCACTCCCCTGCCGTGTCGAGGAGCGCCCTCACATTCTCGATGTAGTACCTCGGCTGAATGACCGTGATGCCGGCATCGGCATGGGCCAGACGGGCCAGATGCGCCTGAGGATCCACGCCGGTGATGCGGTTGGTAGTCATGTGCCACCGCAG
>Ga0256914_1001451_pt1 | contig 21385 bp, 17 predicted proteins | sample HulkmetaG_FD_191571 | JGI IMG/M metagenome (GOLD analysis project Ga0256914, IMG submission 191571) | Hydrothermal chimney microbial communities from Main Endeavour vent field at the Juan de Fuca Ridge, Pacific Ocean - Hulk | ecosystem: Environmental > Aquatic > Marine > Hydrothermal vents ... | reverse complement strand
CTAACCCAAGTTGCCACCTTGGGCAATCAAACTGGAAAATCCATGGATTCTCGGCTATAGTTGTAGGCGACCAAACTAACAACCAAAGCCGGAGGAATCCATGGACGAACTGATTATAACACTCTTTTCTCGCGGGCCAGGATCTATCAGGGTGAGGCCTATCGGGGCTACATCCCCGGCAAGCGACGCTACTTCTACGGCCTCAAACTCCATCTGCTGGTCACGGCAGAAGGACAACCCGTCGAGTTCTTTCTCACGCCGGGCTCCGGCAGTGACATCAGTGGCCTTGACCTCTTCGATCTGCCTCCCCATTCAACCGTCTATGCCGATCGAGCCTACAAAACTACTACTTGGAGGACCTGCTGCAAGAAGCCTGCCAGATCTCATTGCAGCCCATGCGCAAGAAAGGCTCAAAACGTCCTTTCCCGCCCTGGACCTGCTTCTCGCAACATTACTTCCGCAAGAGGATAGAAACCTCCGGCAGTTTGCTTGAACAAATGTTGCCCAGGTCCATTCACGCTGTCACCGCAGCAGGCTTTGCGCTGAAGGTCGTGCTCTTCGTCATCGCCCTCGGTGTCAGCTTCCTGTAGGTGGCAACTTGGGTTATCTAAAACGGAGGCGAAACGATGAGTGTACGAAAACTTTTGATTATTCTGGCGAGTGTAATGCTGGTGGGCATGGGAACGTACATCATCGTCGGTGCCTCACCGTCTCAAGGTGATTCCGCTATCGCCGACATTTTGCTACGCGAGCGAGACCTGCCCCGTATCCCCGGAGTGCAGTGGACACAGATTGAGGATCAAGACCCGGAAGAACTGGCAAGAGAAATAGCACAATTCGTTGGACTGGCAAGAACGCCTGATTTGCCGGAAGGGCAGGCCGTCCTTTTCCTCCCCGATCCCCTTTCCAATCCCCTCAAGGTCATGAGCATCGTCCAGGGGCTTTACCGTTACGAGAGCGAGGAAGCGGCAACAGTCCAATATGGACGACTGCTGGAGGGGCTTTCCTTTGCCCCACTGGGCACCGAGACGCCCATCACCGGCCGGACCGAGTGGTTTTGGGGGAAAGCGGAGGGGCAGATCATAGAGGCATTGGATCCCATCGGCCCTGCATACGCGTATTGGTTCATCGGCGTTCAAGGAGACTTGGTGACAGTGATGCAAGTCTGGGTTTTCCAGGACCGTGACCGGCAGAGACCTGATTCTTCGGACCGATCTGTGTTGACGGGGTTGATTCCCAAAGTCATGGGGCGAATGACGGAAAGCGGGAAACGATAAAGAATAGCCTACGCCTACCCTCCTGCCTCCACCATCTCCTCCGGGATAAAGGTCACGTCCAACCCCAAATCGCGGGCGAGGCGGGCGCCCAGGGCCATCACCCCCGGCGTCTCGGTGGCCTGATGCCCGGCCACGATCAGGTTCAGGCCGATCTCTTTGGCAAAGAGCATCCCGAACATGCTCGTCTCGCCGGTGAGAAAGGTATCGCAGCCCAGCGATTGGGCCTGGGCCATCAGGTCGGTGCGCCCACCCCCACCGGGGACGATGGCGACATGCCCAAAGCGGTCGCCGTTTTTCCAGCGGCGCGGTTCGACGCCCAACCGATTGCCCACCCGGACCGCAAATTCGTGGAAACCACCCGCGGTCACGCCGTGGACACCCACGGCCCCCTCTCCCGCGGAAAATGTCCCCTGGATGCTCACCTGCACCGCCCGCGCCAGCGCGTCCGCCGTGCCGAACCCACGGGCCAGGTCCAGGCACTCATGGGCGGCGTAATAGTTGAGGCCCAGCCGGCGCAAGCGGTCGTACTTTTGGGCCGAAAGGTGCAGCTCAATGTGCGGCCGGGCAGCGTGATGGGTGATGAGCAGGTCACAGCCCCGGCGGGCTGCTTCCTCAATGACCTGAAAGGAGCAATTGACGGCCAAGCCCACTTTGCCCACCGTGGGCCGCCCACCGACGATGAGGCCGTTGCTGCTCTCATCCAGCCCGGCGACACGAAGCAGGTTGTCCAGGTAGGTCAGGACCTCTACCAACGACTTTGCCACAGGTTGCAGGCTCATAGGAAACCTCCTTAACTTTCATTTTACCCCGTAATCCCCATCTGGTCAAACACCATCGGCGAAAGACCGGCAACGAACGAGCGCGTGCCCGGTCGGAGGCTTGCCGTCAACCGCCGGTTGTGCTATACTAGAGCAGCATTCTATATAGATGACAACTCTTTTTTGCAGGCTCAACGTCCGTGCGTTCCTGCACGGTAGTTGCGGACGGAACGTGCCCGTCCACTTGCTCAAGCAGCCTGTGAAAGACGCCGAGGGGCTGATGTCCGACTACATCCGGAAGATGAAGATCTTTACAATTCCACCCCATTGGCAAGGCATTGACCCGGCAACCCTGGGCCGGACGGTGATGCTCATCGGTGACTCCGACACGGGCAAATCCACCCTGGCCCGCTATCTGTTTGAGCGGTTGTGCGCCCAGGGGCGTCGGGCGGCGTACCTGGATCTGGATGTGGGGCAAAGCACCCTGGGCCTGCCCACGACGATGAACGTCGCCCTGGCCGCCGCTGCGGGCGATTCCTCCTTTCCACCCCAAGGGCCTCGGTCTGCCTTTTTCGTGGGAGCCGTCACGCCCAAAGGCCACATGCTGCCCACGGTGGTCGGTGCGTATCGGCTCCAACAGTGGGCGTTGGCCCAGGGCGCGGAGGTGATCGTGGTGGATACCAGCGGCTTGGTTGCCAAAGCGCAAGGGGGGTTGGCCCTCAAGCAGTGGAAGATTGAGCTGCTGGCTCCTCAGACGGTCATCGCCTTGCAGCGGGGCCGCGAACTGGAGCCGATCCTCTGGCCTTTGCGCCGCGATGGACGGGTGCGGAGCATTGAGTTACCCGTTGCGCCCCAGGTGACGGAGCGGCCCCGCGAGGCCCGCATCGCCCGGCGGCGGGAACGGTTGGCCGCCTACTTTGCCGCCGCCCGCCCCCACCTGGTTGCGCTGCACCGCCTGGCCGTCTACAACCTGTCGCGGCTGGCCCCCGGCGCATTGTTGGCCTTTCAGGATGGGGCGGGGTTCACCCTGGCCCTGGGCTGCGTGACAGAGATGGACCGCCTGGGCGGGACCGTGATCGCCCACAGCCCCCTGCCGAACCTGGAAGGGGTGTGCAGCATTCGTTTTGGCGTGGTCCGTTGGGACCCGGTCGCTCAACAGGAGAGGAGAATATGAAAAACAACGAACGACGGAATCTGATAGTCCTTGTTGTTTCCGTGTTGGCCTTTATCTTGCTCTTGACGGTCGCCGCTCAGGCCGCCCGGTCCGATCCGCCGTCCGGCGCCGCACCTGCCCTGGCGCCGACCTGCACTACCCACACGACGGCCATGACGCTCACCGTCTCGGACATGGCTCCCCAGGTGGGTGATGAGATCGTCGTCACTTCTACCCTGGCCAACCGGGGGTGCAGCGACGTAGGGTTGCTCGAATACAGGCTGCGCATTCAACCTGACGGTCCGCCGCCGTCCCTTGTTCCCAACCCACCGCTGCCCATCAGCCACACCCTGTCCATCACCCCAGGCGCATCCGATGCGGCAACGTTCACCTTCCACGTGCTCGGCTCCGGCCCGGTCACCCTCACATCGTCGGCCAGTTTCGAGGTCCACCTGGGCTATCCGGGGCCGTCCTACTGGGCCAGCGATAGCAGCAGGCCGCTAACCCTCACCGTCCCTGTAACCGACACCGAAGTTGTGGTGTTGCACCAGGCCGCCTACGAATTCAGTTGCTTCCCCGACATCTCTATCATAAGCTCTACTTACCGTTCCGATTGCGTCTTTGCCGCCGGTCACTCGACGGACACCCGCATCGAGCGGTTTGCCGACGAAGCGGAGGCGCAAGCAGCCTTTGAAGACGCCAGAGGCTCCCACGCGCTGGAAACCCTGCGCTGCTATTCGGCCTTTTCCTGGTCGGAAGAGCAGGATACGATGCCGAAATTGCAGCGAGGCCACACCTGGGTTGCCGGACGATGGCTCGTCACGGCTCACAGTGTAGATGATACCGACATTCCGGTCGCTCCCGACCCCGCCGCCGTTTCGGAGGAGGTCTACAAGGCGGCGGTGGTGAACCGCTTGTTGCCATCTTGTGACGCGATCTACCTACCCCTCATACTCAAGGGACCATAAGGCCGATGAAACCTAAATTGCGCGAGGTCGAAGCCCATCCCATCGTCCACCAGGGACAGGAGATGATCCTGCTCCGCGACCCGCTGCGCCTGAGCGACGCCCAGATCGCCGTGCCCCGGCCTTTGGGCCTGCTCCTCTCGTTGATGGACGGCACGCGGGACGAAGCGGCCCTGGAAGCCGCCCTGCGGGTGCGGGCCGGGTTGCGTCTGGCACCGGGCCTGCTGCCCAAACTCTTGGCCGACCTGGATGCTGCCTACCTGCTGGACAACGAGCGATTCGCCCAGGCCCGCGCCGAGGCGGTCCGCGCCTTCCGTCAGGCTCCCTACCGCCCCCTCTCCGCCCTGGATGGCTCCGTGGCCCACGACCCGGAGCAGATGGCCGCCTACCTGCAACGCTTTGTGGACGCCCTCCCTCCTGCTTCTGCTGCCGCCCCCACCATTCGCGGCCTGATCAGCCCCCACATTGACTACCAACGCGGCGGGCAGGTCTATGCCCAGGTGTGGCAGACGGCGGCCCCGGCGGTCCGCCGGGCCGACCTGGTCATCATCCTGGGGACCGACCATCAGGGCAGCGCGGGGACGCTGACCCTCACCCGCCAATCCTACGCCACCCCTTGGGGCGTGCTGCCCACCGAAAGGGGCATCGTAGAGGCTCTGGCCGAGGCGTTGGGGCCGGAGGCCGCCTTTGCCGAGGAATTGCACCACCGGAGCGAGCACTCAATTGAACTGGCCGCCGTCTGGCTGCACTTTATCCGGGGCGGCGAGCCGGTCCCCCTGGTCCCCATCCTGTGCGGGCACTTTGGCGATTTCGTCGCCGGGGAGGAGGACCCGGCCCGCCACGAACCCTTTGCCCAGGCCGTGGAGGTGCTGCGCCGGGAGATGGAAGGCAAACGCGCGCTGGTCGTCGCCGCGGCGGACCTGGCCCACGTCGGCCCGGCCTTTGGCGGTCAACCCCTGGATTTCATCGCCCGCGCCCGGCTGCAACAGGCCGACCAACGGCTGCTGCAAACCGTCTATGCAGGTGATGCGACGGCCTTTTTCGAGAACCTGAAAGCCGAGGGCGACCGGCGCAACGTCTGCGGCCTGCCGCCCATCTATCTCACCCTGCGCTTGCTGGAAGGGGTGCGCGGGGAGGCGGCAGGCTATGCCCTTTGCCCCGCCGACCCCCAGGGGCTTTCATGGGTGACGATTGCCGGTGTGATCCTACATTGAAAGTGAGGAGGTGCTATGGCCAAGCCCGATTATCCCGATGCGATTTGGGAACCGGCTTCCTCTCGCAATTACGGCGACCGGCCCGGCGGGACCGCCGTTGACTGCGTAGTGCTCCACGCTACCGTCGGCAGCCTTTCGGCGACCATCGGCTGGTTCAAAAACCCCGATGCCGGTGTCTCGGCCCACTACGTCGTTGCCAAGGATGGCCGCGTCTATCAGATGGTGGAGGAGCGGCGGCGGGCTTATCACGCCGGGGCCAGCGAGTATCAGGGCCGGACCAATTTCAACAACTTTTCCATCGGCATTGAAATCGTCAACAAGAATGACGGCCAAGATCCCTACCCGCCCGATCAGTTTGAGGCGTTGGTGAACCTGGTGGGCTACCTGGTGGACAAGTACGACATCCGACGGGAATGGATCGTCACCCATGCCGACATCTCAACGGCGGGAAAAACCGACCCGCGTGGCTTCCCGACCCATGAGCTGATCATGCGCATTTACGACCCGGCGGCCAACCTACCCGATAACGTGGTGCGCGAGGCCGCTTGGAATGCGGCGGGCATCCCCTTCAATCCCAACGCCGCCTTTCCTAAATACGCCCGCGAGCACAACCTGGGCACGCCCCAAACCGAGGAGTTTGACTTTTCCTACAAGGGCGTCAACTACCGGGGGCAGGGGTTCAGCAAGGCGATTGTCTATTGCAAGGTGGGCGATTGGGGGAATTTGAAGGAGATGGATTGGTGAGTCGGGCAGCGGGGAGCGGAGGGTGGAGGTGCGGGTAGTGGTGGCCATGAGCGGCGGGGTGGATAGCTCCGTCGCCGCCGCGCTGCTGGTGGAGCAGGGCTATGAAGTAATCGGGGTGATGATGCGTCTCTGGGCCGAGGCGTCACCGCTTGATGGGGTGGAGGGGGTGAACCGCTGCTGCACCCTGGATGCCGTGGAGGACGCCCGCCGGGTGGCCGCCCAATTGGGCATCCCGTTCTACGTGGTCAACTATGAGGCCGCCTTCAAGCGGCATGTGGTGGATTATTTCATCGCCGAGTACGGCCGGGGCCGAACGCCCAACCCTTGCCTGGCTTGCAATCGCTACATCCGCTTTGGTCGTCTGTTGCGACAGGCCCAAGAGCTGGGGGCTGCGTACCTGGCGACGGGGCACTATGCGCAGGTGGACCGGGTGGACGGTCGCTACCGGCTGCGTATGGGCGCAGACCGAAACAAGGATCAATCCTACGTCCTCTACATGTTGGGCCAGGAGGAACTGGCACGGGTGCTCTTTCCCGTAGGCGGCTACACCAAGCCCCAGGTGCGGGCCATGGCCCGTCGGTGGGGGTTGCCGGTGGCCGAAAAGAAGGAAAGCATGGACCTCTGCTTCGTCCGCGACGGCGATTACCAACGCTTCCTGCGCGAGCAGGCCCCGGAGGCGATCCGCCCCGGCCCCATCTTGGACACGGCAGGCCGGGAGATCGGTCGCCACGCGGGGCTGCCCTTTTACACCGTAGGCCAGCGGCGGGGCCTGGGCATTGCCGCGCCGGAGGCGTTGTACGTCATCCGTCTGGATGTGGAACGCAACGCCCTCATCGTCGGCCCGGCGCGGGAGTTGGGCCGCCGCACACTGCTCGCCGGGGAGGTGCGCTATGTACGCGGTGCGCCGCCCGGAGAACCGCTGCGCGTGCAGGCCAAGATCCGCTACAAGGCGCGCCTGGCCAAGGCCACCTGGACGCCCCTGGCCGACGATCAGGCCCAGGTGGTGTTTGATTCGCCGCTGCGCGACATCACGCCGGGGCAGGCGGTGGTGGCCTATGTGGGGGATGAGGTGGTGGGGGGCGGGGTGATTCAATGACCGGTGAGGAATGACTAACGGGGAAATGGGGAGATGATGCAGACACCGGGGTTGGTGTTTTCGGCGGTGGTGGCCTCTGTGTATGCTGTGGCCTTCCACTTGTGGAAGGGGCGCACGCTGCGGGACCTGCTTTTTTTCTGGCTGGCGGCGGTGGTGGGCTTTGCCGCCGGGCAGATCGCCGCTTCTCTGCTGAGCATTACCCCGTGGACCATCGGGCAGGTGCATATCGTAGAGGCTTCTGCCATCGCCCTGCTGTTCCTGATCCTGGCCCGTTGGCTGATGCAAGGGCGGGAGCAGGGGGTAGGTGGGGAATGAAACGGGAAAAAGTGAGTCGAGGAGAGACAAGTGAGCGATAACAATCCCAAGTCGCAAGTCGTCAATCCAAAATCCAAAATCTATCCCGCCCGACCGCGGGAAACGGCCCAAGTTTGGTTCGACGATGGGCGCGTTTACGAAGGCCCCGTCGGAACGCCGCTGGAAGAGTTTATTCTGGCCGCCGGGGATGATCCCGCTGCGCCGACGGTGGCAGCCCTCATTGACAACGAGCTGCGGGAGTTGAGCTACCGCGTCGAGGGAGACATTGAAGTCACGCCGATCACCATGGCCGAAAGCGACGGCTTTCGCATCTACCGTCGCTCCCTGGCCTTTCTGCTGGCTACGGCGGTCTATGAACTGTTCCCCCATGCCTCCATTTATGTGGATCACTCCCTGACCTTTGGCGGCTACTTTTGCCAGGTGCAGGGCCGCCCCGCCTTCACGCCGGAGGAGTTGGCCCGGATTGAAGCCCGGATGCGCGAAATCGTTGAAGCCGATGAGCCGATCCTCAAAACGCGCGTCCCCTTGAACGAGGCCATTGCTCTCTTCCAAGCGCGGGGGGACGACGATAAGGTGCGGCTGCTCCGTCGTCGCCGGAAGGATTACCTGACCCTCTATCACCTGCGCGATTTTCGCGATTATTTCCACGGCTACATGGTCCCTTCTACCCGCTACCTTTCGGTCTTTGGCCTCCAAGCCTGCCCGCCGGGGTTCATCCTGCGTTTTCCCCGCAAAGACCCACCCATGACCCTCCAGCCGGTGGTGGACTATCCCAAGCTGGTCGGCGTCTTTCGGGAGTACGGTCAGTGGATGGAACTGATGGGCATCCGCGATGTCGGCTCCTTGAACGAAGCCATTGCCGGCGAGCGAATGCGTGAAATCGTCCTCGTGGCCGAGGCCCTCCACGAGCAACGGGTGGCCCACATTGCCGAGGAGATTGCCACGCGGCGCGAAGAGGGCAAGGAAGTGCGGCTGATCCTCATCGCCGGTCCCTCCTCTTCCGGCAAGACCACCTTTTCCAAACGGTTGAGCATTCAGCTGCTGGCCCAGGGCCTGCGTCCCTTTGCCCTGGAACTGGACAACTATTTCGTGGATCGGGAAAAAACTCCCCGCGACGAAAAGGGCAATTACGACTTTGAGCATATTGACGCCCTGGATGTCGCCCTGTTCAACGAACACCTGCTGCGTCTCCTGGAGGGCAAAGAGGTCACGTTGCCCCGCTACAACTTTCAGACCGGGCAACGGGAGGTGGGCCGCACGGTGCGCATCCGGCCGGATCAGATCGTCATTGTTGAGGGCATCCACGGTCTGAACCCGGCTCTCATCCCCCACGTGCCGACCGAGCTGACCTATCGCATCTACGTTTCCGCCCTAACCCAGCTCAACATTGACAAGCACAACCGCGTGCCCACCACCGACACCCGCCTCATCCGCCGCATCGTGCGCGACGCCCGGTATCGCGGCTACTCGGCGCGGCAGACCATTGACCGCTGGGGCAGTGTGCGGGCCGGGGAGAAGCGTTGGATCTTTCCGTTCCAGGAGCACGCCGACGTGATGTTCAACTCGGCCCTGCTCTACGAACTGGCCGTGCTCAAGCCCTTTGCCCAGCCGCTGCTCCTGCAGGTGCGGCACGGGACGCGGGCGCACGTAGAAGCCAAGCGGCTGCTGGCCTTCCTGGAATGGTTTGAGCCGATGCCGCCCGACCTGGTCCCCGATAACTCAATCCTGCGCGAATTCGTCGGCGGTAGCATCCTGCGGGATTTCCATGTGGGGGGCTAGGTTGTTGCCCCGACCCGGTCGAAGGTTGCACACCGGAGGCGCAGAACGCGCCGAGGGTTGATTTGGCGTCAGGGCGCAATTGCGGCTCTGTGGATCACAATGCAAAGGGACCGAGATGGACGACTTTGACCTGTACGCTCCTTTCTACGACCTGGACTACGGCGACCGGACCGAGGATGTGTGGATGTACCGGCAGTTTGCCAAGCGGTGCGGTTCGCCGATTTTGGAGTTGGCCTGCGGCACGGGCCGGGTGCTGCTACCCCTGGCCCGGAAAGGTTACCGCGTTACCGGCGTAGACATCTCCCCGGCCATGCTGGACGTGGCCCGCCGCAGGGTGGAGGCCGCCGGGTTGGGCGAGCGCGTGACCCTGGTGGAACAGGACATGCGCCGCCTGGACCTGCCGGAGCGGTTCAACCTGGTCCTGATCGCCGCCAACTCTTTCGCCCACCTGCCCACCCAAGAGGATCAGCTGGCCGCCCTGGATCGCATCCGCCGCCACTTGCGCCCCGAAGGGCTGTTGGTGATGGATGTGGTCAACCCCGATCCGGTACGCCTTATGGAGGCCAACGGTCAGCTGCGGCTGGAAAAGGAGATAACCGATCCGACCGGCGGCCGCCGTCTGCTCAAGTTTGTCGCCCGGCGGATGGATTGGGCTGCCCAGACGCTGCACGTCACCTTTATCGTGGACGAGATGGATGACGGGGGCCGGGTCAAGCGCACCGTCTTTCCCTTCGCCATGCGCCTCGTCTACCGCTACGAATTGGAACTGCTCCTGCGGCTGGCCGGGTTTCGGGTGGAGGCCGTGTACGGCTCCACCGATCTGGACGAATTCGGCGGCGACAGCCCGCAAATGATCGCCGTCGCAAGGCCCGATGGTTGAACCGATGTTGCGCCGCGCCCTGGCCCTCCTCCTGATCCTTTGCGCCCTCGGCGGCTGCGGCAGGCCGACGCCGACCGCGCCCCCTCCGACGGCGTTGGCCGGGGTGACCGTTGCCCCCACGGCGACGGCAACGCCCACCGCGCCCCCGACCGCGACGGCGACGGGCACGCTTCCCCCCACGGCCACGCCGACCGCCACCTCCACCCCCTCACCGACGGCCACGCCCACCCCTACCCTGCCGCCCCGCCGGACGCCCACAGCCGCCGAGCCGTGGCCCCTGGCCCTGGGTTGGTCCTTTGACGCCAACGGCCACCTGACCGCCGGGGCGATCACCACCCTGCACGGACGCCCTGCCTTTCTCCTGGCCTCCCTGGGCCGCACCCTCTACGCCCTGGACGCCGAGGGCCGCCCTTTGTGGCGGGCGCGGTTGGCGGGACCGGCCTATGCCTTGGCGGTCCTGGAAGGCGAACGGATCGCCGTGGGCGACGATGCCGGGTTCGTCACCCTGCTGGATGCCGACGGGCAGCGGCTGTGGCGCGCCGAGCTGGGCAGCCGCGTCACCGCCCTGGCCCCCCGGCCGGGCGGTGTGCTGGCCGGGGGATGGGATGAGCGGCTGACCCTCCTGACCGACGGCGGCGACATCCTCTGGCAGGTGGACCTGGACGGCCCGGTGAGCGGCATCGCCACCCTGCCGGGCCTGGCCCTGGCCGCCACCCGGCAAGGCACGGTCGTGGCCCTGGACCCCGGCGGAGCGGAGGTGTGGCGCTTCCGAGGGGATGCCCCCATCACCGGCCTGGGGACGATGGGGGACGAGGTCCTGGTCGGCGTGCAGGATGGCCGCTTGCTGGCCCTGGACGCGGCGGGCGGCCTGCGCTGGCAGCGCGACCTGGGGGAGGGCGGCCCCCTGTGGCAGGCTGCTTCTCCGGACGGCGTCCCCGCCGTGGTCGTCGGCACGGGAGGCGCGGAGCCGAGCCTGCTCCTCTTGCAGGGCGACGGTGCGGCCCTGTGGCGCATCGCCCTGCCCGCCCCGGCAGGCGCGGTGGCGGTCCTGGGGGATGATGCCCTCCTGGTCGGCCTGATGGACGGGCAGGTGCAGCTCTACGATGCGCAAGGGCGGCGGCGCGGCGCGGTCCACGCCGGGCTGCCGGTCTGGGGCCTGGCGGTGGAAGGGGACCGCCTGTTGGCCCTGGCCGACGTGGTCGCCCGGCGGCTGCACCGCGCCGAGGGGGAACGGGGTGGGGCCTGGCTGCCGCCCCCGCCCCTGGTCCCCGCCCCGGAGCCGCCCCCCGCCGAACCGGGAGAAGCGGTCCTGGTCTTTTTGGGCGACGTTTCGCCGGGGCGCAGCATGGAGCGGGCGTTGGATCGTTACGGTCCGGCGGTCCCCTGGGCCGGGTTGGAGCCGCTGCTGCGGGGGGCGGACCTGGCCGTAGCCAACCTGGAGGGCGTGTTGACGACGCTGGGACGTCCCCTTTCCAAACCCTACCTGATCCGCGCCCACCCCCGCCACGGGGCGATGCTGGCCGCCGGGGACCTGGACCTGGTGACGCTGGCCAACAACCACGCCCTGGACTATGGGGAGACGGGGTTGGATCAAACGCTGGACACGCTGGCGGGGCCGGGGATCGCCGTCGTAGGTGCGGGGCGCTCGGCGGCGGAGGCCCACCGCCCGGCCCTGTTTGAGCGGCAGGGCGTGCGGCTGGCCGTGCTGGGCTATGCCGCCGCCCGCTGGAACGGCTCCGCCGATGTGCCCGCCACCGACCGGATCGCCTGGGCGGAGGTGGAGCAGATCCGGGCCGATGTGCAGGCCGCCCGTCGGCAGGCCGATGTGGTCATCGTCCTGCTCCACGCCGGGACCGAGTACGCGGCCACTCCCTCACCCGATCAGATGGCCGCCGCCCGCGCCGCCGTCGAGGCCGGGGCCGCCCTGGTCGTCGGCCATCACCCCCACGTGACCCAGACGGTGGAGCGATGGGGGGAGGGCCTCATCGTCTACAGCCTGGGCGACGCCGTATTTGACATCCCCCGCCCGGCGGCCATGCGCGGCCACCTGCTGCGCGTTTCCGTCACGCGGCAGGGCGTAAAGCGGGCCGAACTGTGGCCTTTTTGGATCGACGCCGCCCAGGGCTACCGGCCCCGCCTGCTGGACGATGGGCAAGGGGCAGCCCGTTTCACGATCATCTACTCCGACACCAAGTAGATGACCTCCGGCAGCACGAAATGTTCGCCCAGCACCGCACCGTCCGGGCCGGTGACGACCAACCAGTCATTCCGACCGAAGGGGTGCAGGCTGATGGTCAGGCGGTATGTACCGGGAGCGGCATCGGCAGGCACGGCCAACAGGTGACGCGAGGCCAGGGGGACCCCCGGCGGCCAGCGGTCGGTCGTATCGCGCCCGGCGGTGGGTGAGCCGTCGACGTACATGACAAAGCGGCCCTCCTCATCCACCAGTTTAATGAGGGCCATCAGGTCCCGGTCAATGGGCCGTTCCGCCTGCCAATAAAGGTCCAGGATCAGTTTTTCCCCCGGTCGCACGGTGTTGCTTTCCAGGCGATAGGCCAGCAGCCGCACATCGCCCCAGCGCACATTGAGGGGAGTCGCCGCAGCCAACTCTTCCGACGTGGCGACGGGAGCCGGGGCATGGACCGGCCCGATGTAGCGCAGGGGGGTGACGACCGCCAGCAACAGCATCCCGCCGACCAGCCCCCCCAGGGCGGCCCGCCGGGCGCGGCCCCGCGCCCACCAGGCCCAGCCCCTGACCAGGATGAGCATAACCGTCGGCAGCAAGGGGTAGATGAGCCGCCCCTGGTCCGTGCCCAACACCGTTGCCGTCCAGTGCAGCAGGGAAGCCAGGGTGATGGCCGCGTGCAGTCCCAGCAGGCCCAGCATCCGGCGCAGGGCGGCATCCAGCCGGGGCCAACGGCGCAGCAGCCAGGCAACGAATCCCGCCGCCCCCACCAAGCACACCCCACCGATGATCCGGTAGATGAACTCGTCGAACCGGATGCCGATCCATCCCAGCCAGAAGGAGCGGAACAACCCCTTGAATAGCCAGACCAGCACGTCGGCGGTCAGGCCGCCTTCGCGCAGGGCGTTGATCTGCAACAGGAAGGACCAGCCCAAGGGGTCGCCGAAGAGCCGCCAGTTGCGCCAAAAATACCACCCGGCGATAAGGCCCGCCAGCCCGAAAACGATCCCGCCGGAGAGCAACGCTTGCCCCAACCTCCGCCGCCGGCCGACCTGGCGCGCCGCGACGATCAGCAGGGCCAGCCCCACAACCGGCAGCAGGGCGATGGCGTTGGCCTTGCTCAATAGGCCCAGGCCCAGCAGCAGGCCCAGGAGGAAGCTACGCTTCAGGATGGGAGTCTGCTCTTCCTCGCGGAGAAGGGCAGCCGTTTGCCACAATACCAGGGCAGAGATGGCCGTTGCCAGGTTGTCGTTGTTGACCACGGCGGACATGAACAGGAATTGGGGCGTAAAGGCCGTCAGTCCGGCCATGGTCAGGCGGATGAGGGGCTGCCGGGGAAAGAGCACCCGGCCCAACTGGTAGACGGCCCAGACCGTCACCGCGCCGCAAAAGATGGAGAGCAAGCGGACCAGATGCCAGGCCAATGCCCAGCCCCGATAAGGCCAGGATTCGGCGGCGGTGTGGAGAAGCAGGTTCTTGGGGGCGCGGGGATCGGCTACGTCATAGTGGGCGTTGTGGCGCACGGCAAAGGGCGCGTCGGGCAGGTCCTCTATCCGGAAGGTAAGGACCGCCCCCAGGGCGTAGTAGAGGGGCGGTTGAAAGGCCTCATGCTCCTCCGTGGTGGTGGGCAACCGCCCGTGCCGGGCCAGGTAGCGGATGTAGGTGAAATGAGGAACTTCGTCGGGGGCTTCGCCCAGGGGAATGGTCAAGCTGTACCACAACGCCAGGGCGACAAAGAGCAACAAGATCCCCGTGAGCAGCAGGCAAGACCGATCCTGAACCATTATCCTCACCTGAAAATCACAGACGGAGACAACACGGCTTCCCTTCCGCAGTCTCTACGGCGCGACGACCTCAATCTCGCCCAAAAGCACCCTCCGCCCATCGGTAGGCGCATCGGCGGCCACGATAGACAGGTTGTGCATGGTCGGATATTCGTACATCCCTGCCCACAGGCGGTAGTCTCCCGGCGGCAGGTCGGCGGGCAGGACCAGGGCATGGGGATCGGCCACGACCTCGCCCGGCAGCCAACGGGCGACGGGCGTAAAGCCACCGCCGGGGTCGCCGTCATGCTGAGCCGGTTGGCGCGTCGTGGCCGCATCGGTCAGGTGGACAAAGACCTTGTACTCTCCACGCAATCTATCCAGGGCCAGCCAGTAGAGTGTGACGTTCACCACATCTCCGGGATGGTAGCGCGCCGCGCCGACTTCAAAGGATTGCAGAACGACCAAATTGTCCAGGTTGGCATTGACCTCATGAACCCGCTGCATACGGCCGTTGGGCCACAGGATACCGGCCAGCAGGACCGCCGCCGGGACCAGGTGCAAAACCGCAACGCCCAGGGCGGAGGCCGCCGTACCTTGTCCTCCCCCCCGGCTGCGCCAGGCATACACGCCCAACGCCACGCCCGTCATCAAAGCGGCTACCGACGAAAGGAGCATCCCTCCCCACCGGGGCGGAGTCAAAGCCAGATGCAGCGTCAGCGGCCCCGTACCCGGCGGCAGGCTGAATGAAGCCAAACCGAGATCGCCGACGGCCCGCGCCGGGACGATCCGACCCTGCCATTTCGCCTGCCAGCCGGGGAAATAGAACTGGTGCAAAATCAGGTCCGCTCCCTGGGGAGCGTCTATCTCCATCGCATAGGCGGTGTAGCCCACGCCGACAAGCGACAGAGCACCTCCCGTCAGGGAAGGCAACGTAACCGCTCCCGCGCCCGACGGGGCCTCCGCTTCCGCCGGGGGATGGGAGATGGCCCAACGCTGCTCCCGCACCCAGACGGGCACGTACTCGCCGGTCCACGTCGTGCCGATCTGGTTCAGCTCCCGATCCTGATGCCACATCCCGGCTACCGAAAGGTCGGGGGCGGAAGGGACAACGGGCAAGGACCAGATCGCCCAAGCTGTCGCAACCGCCAGGATCGCCGCGCCCCCCACCGGCTGCCTCCATCCCTCCCGGCGGCCAATTGCCTGAAGGACGACGCCCCCCAGCAACGCCGTGCTCAAGACCGTCAGGGATTGGAAACGCCAGGGATATTGGAGAAAGGCCAATCCCTTCTCAAAAAGATGCCAGAGGGGGAGCGAGGCCGTGGTCAGCATCAAAATAGAAGCAGCGGCCACCAGCAGCCAAAAAGCGGAAAACGGCCAAAGCCGCCGGACGCGCCACGATAAGATCAAAGCAGCAACCAAAAGGCCCGTCTGCACCCAGCCTAGGCGAAAGACGCTGGGGGTTTCCACGGTGTAATCATACGCCGGGTCCCAAGCGAGCAGATCACCGGGGGATAGGAGGTGGTTCTGATACCCCTGCGACGCACCGCTCCCCAACCCCACATATCCCGATTCGGTCAAGACCGGCAACCAGTAGAACGCGCTCAAGACCATCGCTGCTGCCAAAGTCAATGCAACCATCCCCCAAAGGGGGAATTCCCATTTTCGCCAAAGCAGCAAGAGCAGATAGCCGATCAGCACGGGGGCAAAGATCAAGGCGGAAAGGCTATGGGTCACGATCAAGGCGGTGAGGGACAACGCTGCCAGGGCCGGGTAGAGCGGTTGCCGTTGCCTTACGATCAGGCGGTGGAAAGCCCAGAGGATAAGGGGAAACCAGACAAAGGCCAGAAACTCGGCGACCGCCCCCCGGATGTAGAGATCAATGAGATGGTAAGGTAAGACGGCATAGAGCACGGCAGCAACAAGGGCCGGACCGCGATCTAGGTACAACCGTGCAAAGAGATAAAGGCTCCAGGCGGAGGCGATCAGCCCCATCGCCAGGATCAGTTTCATGGTCAGGGTTACGTCCAGCCCCAGCAGGGTAAAGGGTAGGCCCCAGTAGTAGCTCAACGGGCCGTAAAAATTGAGCACCGGCTGTCCGTAGCCAAAGGCAAATTCGGGGAACCAGCGGGGATACCATGCCCCGGCCCGCACCGCCCGGTCCAGGGCGGCCAGACGATGTAGGTGAAAGTCGCCGTCGTGGGAGATGAAAAAGGGGCCGGTCAACAGCAACGGCAACAGTGCAGGCAGAAGGAGCATAACGATTCCCAGGCCCGCCGGGATGCGAGCCTGGGAACGGAACGACGATCTTGTCTTTGCGCGAGGACCACCGATCAGGTGCAACGCACCCCCCAGCTACGTCGCCCTTGCCAAGCAGTGGGCCGACCGGCCCACTGCGGAGATCGGTCCATGCCGGGCGGCAACGTCCCTGTCTCACCTTCTTTGGGTTTCTCTTCTTTGGGCCGGTGGATCACATAGAAACGGACCGGTTCGCTTTCCGTCTTGTTGCCGGCAGCGTCAAAAGCGATGACATGGACGAGGTGGGATTCGGTGTAGCGGTCACCCGACTGAATGGCCATGAAGCCACTTTCCCAGGTCTGGGTCACGGTCTGACCATCTGCGCTGACCTCCACCCAGGTTACGGTCACCGGTTGCGTGGTCACCGTTCCGTCGGGGTTGGTGATGGTTCGCGTCTCATAGACCGGCTCCATAGCGGGGTTGATCTTGAGGTCTTTCATTTCCAACACCCACTTGATGCCGTACGGCTCTACGACGGTAAAGTCCAGCAGCTCATTATCCAAATAGAATTCAACCCGATCCACTTGGATATTGTCGCTCACGTCGGCGGTCAGATTGACCCATTCGTCGGCGGCCTCCAGTTCATACACCCGCCCCGGCCAGGGGTAGTCCACGGCTGCCGTGGGAGGGGTGTTGTCCACGGTGACGTAAATGGTCGCCCGTTTGAAGTTTTGGTTGTGTTCTACGACGGTCAACTGGAGGGTGTAGAGACCGTCTTGCAAGCCGCGGGTATCCCAAAACTCAAGTACGTCGTTTTCCACCTGATTGTAGTGGTCGCCCCCGATCTGGCTCCAAGCAGAAGGGTTCAGCCCTTCGCCGAACTCCAGCCGGTAGAAGGCGAAATCACCGGCGCGGGCGTTACCCCGGATGGGCACAACGCCTTTGACATGCCCTCCGAGGTCCGGCTTGATAATGGCAACCTCGCCGCTTTCCGGACTGCAACCGTAGATCTCATCACGCTGGGTAGGGGGCTGGGGGATGCCTTGCTCCCGCATCCAATCGGATGCTTCAGGCGGCAGGACCATGTACACCCGTTCTTCCACCAACTCCGGCGGGGTGCAAGCGGTAGCCAGTTTGCCCGTTTCGCGGTTGATCCGTTCTAAACGGTAGATGTTGTCATATTCGGTCGGCTCGGTCCCTTTGATAAAGAGTTCCTTGACGCGGGTGGGGCACAGGTCGGTGGGCAGCAACCCCGATGTTTTGCATACCTCAACGCGGACCATGCCCGGCGGCTCCGGGAATTTTTCTATGACCGTGCCCAGCAGCCGCTCGGCATGGCCTTCGTTGTAGATGCGCTCCATGACATTGTGCCAAATAGGGCCGGCAGCCCGCGCACTGGAGACGTGTTCCATAGGCGTATTGTCGTTATTGCCCACCCACACGCCCACGGCGATCTGCGGCGTGTAGCCCACGGTCCACACATCCCGCCAGTCGGTAGTCGTGCCGGTTTTGGCTGCCGCCGGGCGACTGAGACGCAGGGCATTGTTGACGCCAAAGATGGGTGCACGGGCGCGGTTGTCGGAAAGCACATCGGTCAGCAAGTAGGCTTCTTGGGGTGTCAGGGGCTTGCCGTCGGCCAGGATGACCTGGCGGGCTTCGGGCTGGGTATATTGCCACAAGACATTGCCGGCCGAATCTTCTACACGCAAGATCGCCACAGGGTCCAGTTCCCTGTAGCCGGGCCGGGGCAATTTGGTCGGCTGCCCCATCATCACGCCGCCGTTGGCCAAAACGCTGTAAGCGTAGGTCAGGTCCAAAAGCCAGACCTCGCCGCCACCCAGGGTTAAGCTCAGACCGTAGTAATCTAAATCCTCGTTGAGGGTATTGATCCCCATGGCGTGGGCGGTGCGGATGACATTGCCCACACCCACCATATCCAAGACCTTGACCGCCGGGATGTTGCGCGACTGGGCCAACGCCGTGCGGAAGCTCTGAGGACCGGTGTATTTGCGGTCATAATTTTCCGGGCAGTAGGGTGGGTTGGGCCAGTCGTCAAAACAGGTGTGCACATCCAAAACCATCTCGGCGGCGGTATGCCCTTGGTGGAAGGCGGTCAGGTAACTGAACGGTTTGAAGGAGGAACCGGGCTGTCGGGGGGCAACGGCCACATTGACATTACCGTCAATCTCTTCGTTCCAATAGTCAATGCTGCCCACCATCGCCAAGATCTCGCCGGTGCGGGCGCGGATGACGACCACGGCAGCGTTGGAAACGTTCTTGCCTTTTTTCTGCAAGGCGGCTACCTGTTTGCGTGCCTCTTCCTCGGCAATGCGGGTGATGTCCATATCCACGGTAGTATACACCCGCAAGCCGCCCCGGTAGAGGGTGTTGGCGTCGTACTTGTCTTCCAGCTGTTTGAGGACGTACATGGCAAAGTGAGGGGCCTTGATGTCGTACCGCTTGAGCATGGAGCTGTGGATCTGCAACGGTTCGGCATAGGCGGCATCGGCTTCGGTCTGGGTGATGTACCCCTCCTCCACCATGCGGTCCAGGGCGATCTTTTGTCGCTTTTTGGCTTCTTCCGGGTTGTCAATGGGGTTCAAGGCCGGCGACTGGGGGATGGGAGCCAGCATGGCACATTCGGCCAGGGTCAATTCGGAAGCGTGCTTGCCAAAGTAGACTTGGGCAGCCGCCTCTACACCGATAGCCCAGTTGCCGTAATAGTTGGTGTTCAGGTACCATTCCAGAATCTGGTCTTTGGAATAGAGACGCGAAATCTCCAGGGCCAGGATGGTTTCCTTGATCTTGCGGGCGTAGGACTTTTTGTAGCGTTCTTCTTCGGGGATCAGGATGTTCTTGACCAATTGCATGGTGATAGAGCTTCCACCCTGGATCTGCCCCCCTTGCAGGTTTTGGATAAAAGCCCGGGCCATACCCTGGGGATTGATGCCCGGATTTGTGTAAAAGGTTTTGTCCTCCAGGGCGATGACGGCGTTGCGGAAATCTTCCGGAATCTGGTCAAGGGGCAACAGGGTGCGGTCACCACGTCGGGGGTCAATGACCTCCATGAGCAAAATCTTGCCGGTGCGATCATAAATCTTGGTTGTTTCGAATTTCTCCTGGCGAGTCACGATCTCGTTGGGATCGGGCAGATCCTTTGCATAATGCGCATAGACACCGACAACCGTCCCCACACCCGCCAGAAAGGTAAACAAGGTGCTCAATGCACCAATGAGCACAAGAATCCCCAACACGCGCACCGCGATCCGCCCGGCGCCCCCTTTGGCCCGGCGACGACGCTCACGGCGGCGGCGCAAGAGCATAACCTGTTGTGCGTTCACGGTTCGCTACACCTGTTCCCGATCCAGCGCGGTCAACCGCGCCTCAAAGTCGTCCAAGCTATCGGCATCCATGGCAGCGTCAAACAGGGCGTTGAGTTCGGCCAGAGACCGTCCGCTCAAACCCGTCCGGATCCGTTCCGGAACTTGCCCGAAGCGATAGGCCAAAAAGTCCAGGAGGCTCTGCCGACGCCCTTCGCGCAGGCCCTCTCGGCGACCTGCCTCCAGGCCCTCTCGGCGACCTGTCTCCAGACCCATCTCCAAACCTTCCCGACGACCTACTTCCAGGATCTCCTGATACCACGGTGACTCCCTCAATACGGCCATTTCCCACCTCAACATTCGCTTGACCTGCTCCGGCTCTAACCGGAAACTGGCGAACAGGGCCAGTACCGTTTCCAACTCTTCCAAGCCCGGCTGACGGCGGATTAACTCGGCACCGGCCCGGATCGCCGCTTCATCGGCATCCCGCATTAGCGGGACAAAGGGAACCAACGTCAGCAAACCGCTCCGGATCACTTCCCAGGGGTCCTGTTCCCACACCTTGACCACGCGGTAATCTTGGTGTGCCACCAGGCCCATAAATTCGCGGTGGAACTGCTCGGCGATCTCGGTCCCCGGTGGCGGTGGCAACAGGTAGACGACGATGGGATAGACCGCCTGTCGGTACTTTTCCTCGGCCAGGGCGGTGTAGGCCCGCATCCGACGCGGCATTTCCGGATCGTACCGCAATTGGATTTCGGTCAGCACCAAGAAACGGCCTTCCCGGCCCCGCACCTGCAGTAGCGAGTCGCTCAGCCGGGCCACGAACTGGAACTCGGTGGATAGGCTTGCTTCCACCACGATACCCTGGTCACTGAGCAGCCAGCGCACCCACGCCTCGGCGGTCTGGTCCATCGTCTGCTTGGCGCTGGCATCCGACCTCTTGGACACAGATCACCCCTAGCAACAAAGGGGCAGCCGACCACGTGTGGTCTTCTCCCCCTTTCTCCACCGGTCTTATGGTAGCAGAAAACCGTTCAAAAAGCAAACCCGCTCCCGACCGCCGTTCTATGCTTCACGACGCCCGGCCCACAGATTTCCCACGCCCGGCCGACGAGGAGCCTACATCCGCTTGACGCGGCGCAACATGCGCAACATCTGTGCCCGGCGCTGGTAATTGGCATCGGGTTTTGGAGCGGCACCCGGTGCTTTCTTGACGGTAGGGCCGCTCCCGCTCTCGGCGTACCAATGGACCAGGCCGCATTTGGAGCAGATCCAGGCGCGAGTCGTGACGCGATATTCGCCCTCCCCGGCAGCCAAAGTCAGCTGCGCATCGGGGCGAAAGGGGCCGATCAAGGCCGCCCCGCAGGCCACGCATGACCGCAACTCTCCACCCGCCATACAGATTCATCCCCCATCCGTGATTGAGGTTCCATGTTAGCAGAAAACGATCAGAAACACAAATCGCGATCTCCTGCGTTCTTGGCAAGCCTATTCTTCCGGCAGCATGGGGATTTTGATGCCGTGTTCGCGGGCAAAGGCGATGGCCTCCGGGTAGCCGGCGTCGGCGTGGCGGGCGACACCCAGGCCGGGATCGGTGGTCAGCACCCGTTTCAGGCGGCGGGCTGCCGCCGGTGTGCCGTCGGCGACGATGACCTGCCCGGCGTGCTGGCTGTAGCCGATGCCCACCCCGCCGCC
>Ga0256914_1001450_pt1 | contig 21412 bp, 22 predicted proteins | sample HulkmetaG_FD_191571 | JGI IMG/M metagenome (GOLD analysis project Ga0256914, IMG submission 191571) | Hydrothermal chimney microbial communities from Main Endeavour vent field at the Juan de Fuca Ridge, Pacific Ocean - Hulk | ecosystem: Environmental > Aquatic > Marine > Hydrothermal vents ... | reverse complement strand
CGCTGGAAATTGCTTAATAATACAATACGAAGATACAAAACTGATATTCGACGTGAAGGAGATCCTGAATGTCATTGTGGATGAGCTATTAACTTCTTAATCTTTTTCCGGGAGGTCGATTCTGATGGCCAAGCTGGTTATCAATCCTGAATATCAAATAAAACAAGGAAAACCGGAATGCAATCACGAAAGGACGGTTATCAAACTTGGAGATGTGATTTACGAGTTCTGCGACGAATGTAGGATTTGCTGGATAAGAAAGGAGGAGGAATAAAGATGAGAAGGCTTGATTTACTAAGATATCACGATTATATTTCTTTTATTATTGATCGGCTTTTGGACAAGCTCTATGGTCTTCTCAGGAGATCGGAGGACGAGTTAACTAAGAGGGCGGTGAAACATATCATCAACATTTTAGAGGAAGAGAAAAAGAGTTTATGGTTTTCATCCACATGTAGGAAGGTTTTTCCGGGCAGGAAGGTAGGGATAACGGACTTGGATAAGATCCTAACAGTAGACAAGAGAAAAGTTCTAATCGAATACAAGTTCAGGAGAGAGGATTTCAGGAACTACATAATAACCAACTGCTTCCAATTCTTAAATCTCAGAGATTTGGCCAAAAGGAGCGGATATCCATTATACTACGTCTTCGAGATAGGAGAGTATGGAGATAAGTGGTTCCGAGTGATCGAGATAGACAGGGATACGAAATACAAGATACGACGACTTGGCAACGGACACAGCAGGGATACTTACGTCCTCCTGAATCTTGATGATAGCATCCTCCTTGACGAGTTGGAGTTTAAATCATGGCTTTATGAGGTGATGATGGAATGATGCTGTTCAAGAGCGAGAAGGCTCTTAGTTTTCTGCTTGAGAACGGAGAAGTTTACACTCTAAGACCGAGGAGAAGAAAGGAAGGCAAAGACTGGATAAAGGTTGGTCGAGTCAAATTAGCCGATATTGAGGTTAGATTGATCGGAGAAGTGTTTCTGGGTTGGTATGGATACTTTTGGGTTCGACCTGTGGAGAACAGGAACACGATCATGCCTTTAGGACAATTCGTCCAGAAGTCTGGATTTAGAACTGTTGGAGAATGGCTTGAGGAAGTGAAGAGGCTTAACGGTGGCAAAATCCCGGATAAGCTCTTCCTGTACTATGTTAAGCTATTGAAGGGGGTCACTCATGCAAGAGCTAAATAAGATCAATCAGATTCCAGATTCGATATATAGTATAGCGGCGGTAGCAACGGTCATGAGCGGTAATAATTTTACCAATGATGACCAATCTGAACCAGATTTTGTTTCAGCGAGAATTAAAATAAAGCGAGATATTTATGAGGAGCTAAAAAAAGAAGGGTTTGATATTAATGTGCTTGTCAATAAACTCTTATCTAATTTCTTAGTTGCCTATAAGGGATTTTGGGAGACATTCACGCCGGGGGTGGGATTCGAACCCACGCGGGCACACGCCCAACGGCTTAGCAGGCCGTCGCCTTACCACTCGGCAACCCCGGCTCAATAGAGTGATATTCGCCATGATTTTTAAACGTTTTGCAAGCTACTTAAAAATTTAAATTTATATTTAAATGATAAATTTCCCGAAATCTTTAAATATTTGCTATGCTAACCAAATGTTAAGGAAATTTTGTAAAAAAATAAAGGAGGTGATGGGCGATGATCTTCGACCCGTTCGAGGAGATTAGGAGGATGCACGAGAGGCTGAACAAGATATTCGAGGAGTTCGAGAGGATCGGGCCTCGAACCATAGCGGTGGAAACCTTCCCGATCGATGTAATAGACGAGGGAGACAACATAAAGGTGATCGCCGACCTACCGGGATTCAACAAGGAGGACATCGAGGTTTGGATCGAGGACGGCGATCTCGTAATAAAAGCGGTTAGAAAGGAGGAGAAGGAGGAGAAGGCCGAGAACTACCTGAGGAGAGAGAGGAGGTTCGGTGAGGTTTACAGGAAGATAACCCTACCGGTGGAGGTGGACGTGAACAAGATAAAGGCCACGTACAACAACGGAGTTCTCGAAATCGTTATCCCCAAGTCCGAGAAGGCGAAGAAGAAGATCATAAAGGTCGAGTAAGGACATGAAAGTCAAATTTTTTTATTTAACCCTGCTGATCCCTATCTTACTTTCCATCGCCCCCTCTTCCGCTCTCACGGTTAAGGGGCACGTTCGCATCGTTCACGACGTGAGCGTATTCTTGGGCTACAAGAGCGGTTTTACGAGGTATCACCTGACGAACGAAAACTACACGGTCTACTTTTCAAACGGGAAAATCTACGAGGTCAAGCCGGATCCTAACGGTAACTTCACAATAGAACTGCCTAAGGGCACGTACAAAATCTGGGTAGAGATAACTCTGAGAAACAGGAGCACATCCAACGTCGCGGACGTACCACACCTCTACCTCTACCCAACGAAAAGAAGACCCGTAATCGTAAACCTAACGAACGACACCTACTTAGCTATAGAGCCCAGAGAGGTGAGGTGGTATCCGCCAGAACCAACAACGCCAAACGTGAGGTTGCAAATCGTTGGGCACGTTTACAATCCCGAGCACAGAAATCTGACTATAAAGCTCTACAAGCCGATATACTCCTTGAAAACGACTACCAACGGTGAGGAATTTGAATTCAAGAATGTCCTTCCTGCGAGGAACTACACGATCGAAGTTATCCCCGGCAGGGTCGAACTCGGCAACGGAACTACGATCGTATACGAGAAAGCTTACGTCAAATTTAAACCATACACAACTCCGAAGCACGAGGTAGTGAACGTAACCGTCGACATCCCATTTAGGATCGAAGGTATAACCCCAACTATACCAAGCAAAACCGTTCCGGGCTTCGAAACTGTTTTAACGCTACTCGCAACGATGCTCATTCTTCGTAGAACCAGTTTAAGATGAACTCCGCGATCTCCCCGATCATATCGGGTCTGAACGTTCGAAAACCTTCAACGTCCTCGTCACAGACCACTGCCAAAACCCTACCGCATTTAAATCTCTCAATCTCATCAGGCTTTCTGAGCACGACGATTCTATCCTTACAAGCGCCGTTGAAACCCTCCGTGATAACGAGATCGTAGAAGTAGAATATCGAACAGATCCTATCGAGATCATCCCCCAACCTCGATACGAACGCGAGCTTGTCCTTCGAAGCTATCGCAACGTCAACGCCGGCGTTAAATATCCTCCAAGAGTCCTTCCCCTCCCTGTCTATCTCAAAACTTAGGGCGTGCTTGACCACGAGGATCCTAAGTCCGCGATCCGTCAATGTGGGAACTATCCTCTCTATCAGCGAGGTCTTTCCCGATCCAGAAGGCCCTACGAAGCTCAAAACCTTCATACGAACCTTATAGTCTCTAAGTTCATCGGCGCCCTCGTTTCTATCCTGTAAGTCTTGTAGATGCTCGACGCCAAGTCTATGCACTTGTTTTCGTCTCCGTGGACGGTTATAACCTTCTCGGGCTTTGGATTTAGGTGCCTGACGTAGCTCATCAGCTGTCTTCTGTCGGAGTGGCCAGAGAATCCATCGACGGTCTCAACCCGCATGTTAACCTTAACGACCTCCCTTCTTCCATCGACTGGGAAAGGAACCTCCCTCCAGCCCTTCTGAATCCTCCTGCCCAAAGTTCCCTCCGCCTGATAACCGACGAATATTATGGTGTTCTTCTCGTCCGGAGCGAGGGCTTTGAAGTATTCCATAACCGGCCCTCCGTTGAGCATACCCGAAGTCGCGAGTATTATCGAAGGCGACGCGTCGTCTATGACCTCCTGTCTCTTGGACGGGGAATCCACCCTGACGAAGTTTTCGCTTATGAACGGGTTTATGCCGTGGTGGAATATGAGATCTCTTAGGTGGGCGTTCAGGTACTCCGGATAGGCGGTGTGAATGGCGGTTGCTTCGTATATCATCCCGTCCAGATAGACCGGAACCTCTTCAAGCTTCTTGTTCCTTATCGCCTCCTCGAGAACTAACATTACCTCCTGACTCCTACCGACGGCGAAAGTCGGTATTAGAACCTTCCCTCCCCTCCTTATGGTTTCGTTGACTATCGCTATTAGCCTCTCCTCCGCCTCCCTCCTCGATGGCTGGAAGTCTTGGCTACCACCGTACGTCGCCTCCATTATAAGAGCTTCCAACCTCGGAAAGTGGGTTTCCGCCTTGTCGAATAGCCTCGTCCTCTCGAACTTGAAGTCACCCGTAAACGCAACGTTGTACAGTCCCTCGCCTATGTGGAAGTGGGCTATTGCGGAGCCCAAGATGTGGCCGGCGTTGTAGAAGGTAAGCCTCACGTCGGGGCTTATGTCGGTGACGACTCCGTAGTCGAGGGTTATAGTGTGCTTCAGAGCCTCCCTGATGTGTTGAGAACCGTAAGGAACCACCGTTCCCTCCCTTTCGGCCACCTCTATGAAGTCTATCTGCAGCAGAACCATGAGATCCCTAGTCGGAGGAGTGAGGTATATCGGCCCGTCGTAACCGTATTTGTAGAGCAGAGGAACGAGTCCGCAGTGATCCAAGTGCGCGTGAGTGATAACCACCGCATCTATGCTGTCCAAGGGCTGAACTTCGGGCACGTAAAGGTAGGGGGACTGCTGAATGTTGCTCACATTAACCCCGCACTCCACCAGTATCTTGCTCTCCGGAGTCTGCAAAAGATAGCAACTCCTACCTACTTCTCTCGATCCTCCCAAAAACGTCACCCTCACCCACTTGTCTTCGTGGAAAACCGTTCTGTGTATTCTTTCCCCAATCCTCTTGAGTATTTCCTTCCTCTCGTCCTTCACGCTAAGAAGGTAGTTCCTTATGTTCTCGATAGTCTTCGACTTTATGGGCGGAGTCCTCACGACCCTCGGACTCCAGCCCACGGCCTTCATTATTTCCCTGAACGTCGCTCCGCCCTTCCCTATAACCACTCCCGGTTTCTCAGCCTCTATAATAACCTCTCCGTTCTCCTCGTCGAAGTAGAAGTTAGTTATGTTCGCGTCCGCGGGAACTATCCTCTTTATTATCTCCTTGGCCTCCTCGGGAGGCTTGAGGCTCTTAGGGTCGGGTCGGATTATTATCCTCTTCCTGAGATCCTTGGCGAGTTTCTTGATTACGTCAACTTCCGCGAGCTCCTGAGGGTTCTTCACGTAGATGACTAAGAACGGCCCCTCGAACTCAACGTCCTTAACCTTTATGTTCGGAGGGAGGGACTTGGATATCCTCTCCTTGATCTCCTTAAGCTTGTCCTTCATCATCCTTTGCTGAACCTCTTGATTATCTCATCGATCTCCTCCGGCTTTAACTCCACGTATTCATCCTTCGTAATTCTAACGACGTCCATTCCGTCGCCCGATGCGGAGTCCCTCCTCGTAGCTGAGTATATCGCCCTTACCGCGAGCTCCACCGCCTCCTCGGTGCTCATGTCCGGGGAATACCTGTCCTCCAGAACGCCGTATGCGGTTAGGCTACCCGATCCCGTTGCAACTATGTCCTTCTCCTCTATTGCACCTCCTATGGGATCTATGGAGAATATGCTCGGCCCCCTCGCATCGACGCCCCCGACGAGCAGTTGAACCAAGTACGGGAAGAACCTGTACGAATTCAGGATGTTCGAAAGCAGGGTCGCCAAAGCCTTTATCGTAGGCTTTTCCTCTTTCCTTATCTCGTATAGCTTCGCCTCCACCGAGATCAATCTCGCCAAGAACTGAGCGTCTCCGACAACTCCCGCGGTGGTCATCGCCACCCTGTCCGCTATCCTGTATATCTTCTTGGCCCTCCTGCTCGCTATGAAGTTGCCCATCGTCGCCCTCTTTTCCGTAGCCAAGACCACTCCGTCCCTGCAAACCAAACCCACGGTCGTCGTACCCTTATACACCATATCCTGCATCATAGGCTTTCACCGTCGAAGAATTGGACTTGAACCGGTAGTCAGGACAACTTTTAAAGATTTCGGATAAAAAAATTTAACCCTCCACCAACTCCGCGAACCACCTCTTCAGGATCTCGAACTGCTGGTGAGTGTTGACTATGTTCGTTTCCATCGGGCTCTTGAAGAAGAATCCCATCTCCTTTACGACTCCGCTGATCCCCTTCTTCTTCGCGAACAGCAGGAATCTGGCGATGTCGAGTATGAGCGGAGCGGCAACGATGGCGTCGATTCCGTCCCAGATGAAGTAGAACTTCATCCTCGTTCCTAAGAATCCCTCGAAGTGTATGAAGTCGAACGCCGTCTTGTTGTCAACCAAGCTCGGGAAGTATTCGATCTCGGTTATGCTGTATGGCGAATAGCCGAGCATCTTCTCCAGCACCCTGTCCTTGCTTATGACCTTGCTCTCCTTGTTCTCCCTATGGCTGAGCACCTTTCCGTCGAAGTCGCCCAATATGTTGTAGCTCATCCAACCCAGTATCTTGAGGTTTCTGTAAGCGAACATCGGAGCCAAGGTCGTCTTGACCAACGTTTCACCGGTCTTACCGTCGTTTCCAGCGTGAGGGACTCCTTTCTTCTCCGCGAGCTTCTTCAGAGCGGGGATGCTCGAACCCGGGCTGGGGGTGAAGTTAGCGTACGGCAGTCCAAGCTTTAGGGCGACGTATGCGTAGAGCATGCTCGCGCTCGCGTACTCCTTCTTGTCCTCGTCTATCATCGTCTCAAATCCCTCCAAACTGCCGTGGTATTCCTCGTTGTAGTTCGGAAGGGGTTCGGTAGAAGCTACGTTTATCACGACTGTCTCTTCATCGGCAAAGCCCTTCATGTCCTTCTCTATCCTTTCTACTATCTCCTTCAGCGTCAGACCTTCGTCCTCGAGAGTTTCCAACTTACCGAGCTCCTTTATCCCCTCTCCGCAGTTCAACGCTGTCCCCTTGCACGCCCTGATCTTCTTTAAATCATCCGCAACGGCATCGAGTATCGGCCTGTCGAAATGGCGGTTCATCTCCCAATGCTCCAATGCGGCGTCGTAAGCGGTTGGAAGGGGTCTTATGTCGTGTCCTCCGAACTCGAACTTCAGCGGAGCGTACTCTGAGAGCTTGCTGAAGCACGGCAACTCCGAAACCAAACCCGTCTTGCCCACTATCCCCTTCTCCAACGCCTTCGCTCCGACCATCGCCGTCGTGGACACGATTCCGTAGGCTCCAATCAGCCACACCTTCATCCAGAATCACCTCCGATAAGCGTGTAAAAATCGAACACAAACGTGTATCTTGGAATGTTGAGAATATCAGGATTTAAAAATCTTTCTCAAATTTCCACCTCGTTCCCTTCGGAGTATCGATCAGAACGAAACCCATCTCCCTGAACTTCTCCCTTATGGCGTCCGCCCTTTCGAAATCCCTTTCCTTCCTCGCCATCTCCCTCTCCCTTATGAGTTCGGCCATGTCCGCGGAAAGAACGGGAATTCTTCCGTAGGATTCGAAGAGTCCGAGAATCCAGCAGAGATCCTTGAACTTCCTGAAGCAGTATTCGAGTTCCTCCAAACTCATAACGCTGACGTTCTTGTTTAGAAAGCTCGAGAACTCGTGCAGAACCGCCAACGCCTTGGGAGTGTTCACGTCCTCCTCCATGGCCTTCAAGAACCTTTGTGCGAATGCGTCGGCCTTCTCCCCAACGCCCAAGGGATTTCTGTCTTCCCCGAAAGTCTTCAGATAAGCTATCTCCATGTCCAAAAGCTCCAACGAATTCTTCAGAGAGTTGTAGGATTTCTTCGCCCTCTCCATAGCACTTTCGCTGTAATCTATCGGGCTTCGGTAGTGAGCAGATAGGAGGAAGTACCTCAGCACCTCCCCTCCGAACTTGGCCACGACGTCCCTTATCCTGACTATGTTCCCCAAGCTCTTGCTCATCTTCTCCCCCCTTATAGTCACGAAGTCGTTGTGTATCCAGTAGCGAACCGGTTCAACCCCAAACAAAGCGTAGCTCTGAGCCCTTTCGTTTTCGTGATGCGGGAAGATTAGATCCCTCCCACCACCGTGGATGTCGAACGGAACGCCCAAGTACTTTGCGGACATCACCGAACATTCTATGTGCCACCCCGGTCTACCCAAGCCCCAAGGAGATTCGAAAACCGCTTTAGCCTTTATATCCTCCTCCTTCGCCGACTTCCAGAGTGCGAAATCCTTCACGTCCTTCTTTCTCGGATCGGGCTCGATTCTGTGCCTGTTTAGATCCTCCAAGCTGAATCCGGAGAGTTTGCCGTAAGAGGAAAAAGAAGGAACGTGGAAGTAAACGTCCTTTCCGTTCTCCCCTTCAACCTCGTAAGCGAACCCCTTCTCCACGAGCTCCCGAACCGCAGAAATTATGTCGGGGATGTGATCCGTAACCTTGGGATGATAGTTAGCTTTCCTAACGTTCAAAGCGGACATCTCCTTGAAGTATTCTTCGATGAACCTCTCCGCTATCTCCCTCTGGGTCTTTCCCTCCCTAACGGCTCTCCTAACGATCTTGTCATCGACGTCCGTGAAGTTTTGAACGTAAACGACCTCGTGCCCCTTGAACTCCAAAAACCTGCGTAGGGTATCGAAGAATACAGAAGTTCTCGCGTGGCCTATGTGGGAGTAATCGTAAGCGGTTATTCCGCAAACGTAAATTCTAACCTTCCTGTCCAGCCTCAGCTCCTCCACCCTTTTGGTCAGGGTGTTGTAGATCCTCATGACCTCCGGCTATGTTTCGATAGATTAAAATAGCTTCGAAAGTCCCTGTCGTTATGAAAAAGGTCGCGGGAGTTCTAATGATCTTGGCCACAGTTCTCTTCGCCGTAGGAGTTTACATAGGCATGAACCTTCCGCCTTCGCCCGAGCCCACGCTCAGGAACAACTACAAGATAATATTCTTCCATCTCCCATCCGCCATAACGTCCTACGTGGCTTTCACGGTGATGCTCGTCGCTTCGATACTGTTCCTGATAAAGAGGGAACAGAAGTGGGACGTGATAGCGTCGTCCTCGGCGAAGGCCGGTTTCTTCTTCATAACCGCGGCGCTGATAAGCGGATCGATATGGGCAAAGGTCGCGTGGGGATCGTATTGGAACTGGGATCCGAGGGAGACGACCGTCCTAATCCTATGGTTCGCATACGCCGCATACTTCGCTTTGAGAGCTTCAATAGACGACTTGGAAGAGAAGGCGAAGTTCTCGAGCATATTCGCGATATTCGCCTACGTCACCGTTCCCCTAAGCTACGTTTCGACGAGGATCTTCTTCTCCCTCCATCCCTCCACCGCTCAGATCGGGCTGAGGATCGGAATGCCCTTGGGAATGGTTATAACGTCCTTCCTGCTTATGTACGTGGCGTTTATGATCGTGGACACTGCGATATCCAAACTCGAGCTCACCTCCTGAGTATCGCGTAAAGCCCACCCACGGTGAACAGCAACATGCTTATCCAAACGAACGAGATCAGGGGTATTATGTGGATCTCGAAGTAGAAACCGTTCATGAAGTCGGGCATGGCGACGTAGATATCCTTGAATGGTGTAGATACTATATCCACGACGGAAACGAGTCTGTCTGGTCTCATTATCTTGTAAACGTAGTCCATGGGGTGGAGCACGTAGCTCCTGCCACCGTAGTTCAGAAGCAACTCCGCAACTATCACGTACTTGTCTGGCTCGTTTATCATGCTCACGTTCAAAAGCTTAACCGAGATCGCACCCAAGTTGGCCTCCTGCCCTATTTCGAGCGTAACGTGGTAAGTCTGACCGTAATACCAAGCTCCTATCGCTCCTACAAGCAGGCACATGACGGCCACGTGGGCTATGTAGCCTCCGAGCCTCCTTCCGCTCGTGTTAACGTCCTCGAAATGACCCATGAGGGCGAAGACGCTTATGGCTCCTACCAAGCTTAAAAGCGTGGCTCCGCTTACCAAGAATACCACAACTCCCGCGAGAGCTCCGATGAGGGCGTAGATCTTCAGCCTCTTCCATCCCTCCCCGCTCCATCCAATAGCCGTGCATACTCCGGAAAGGACTATTATGGCTCCCATGAGAGGAAGCTCTATTCTCTCGTAGTAGCTCCTGCTAACGGAAAAGGCGACCCCAGCAAGAGTGCCGAGTAGAACGGTGAGCGTTGATATGAGGAGCAGAACTATGTTCAGAAACATGAGATACTCCCTGCTCGACGTGGGAACGCTCGGTGACGGTTCCCTCCTTCTCATCCAGACCGCGAACGCCAAGGCCGTTGCGATAACTATTAGCAGGAAGTAAGCCATTCCGACTGGGTTCTTCGCGAAGGCGTGGACGGAGTTTATTATTCCGCTCCTCGTTATGAAAGTGGCGAGAATTACGAGGTCGAAGGAAAGAACGCAAAGCCAGTAGTTCAGGTTCCTGAAAGCCCCCCTACGCTCCTCGACGATTATACCGTGAAGCAACGCCGTAACGGTGAGCCAAGGTAAAAGGGAGGCGTTCTCCACGGGATCCCATCCCCAAAAACCGCCCCATCCGAGCACCCTGTAAGACCACCACATCCCCAAGAATATGCCGAGGGTTAGGAATATCCATGTCAGGAAAAGCCACCTTCTCGCGTCCCTTATCCACCTCTCCCCCCTGAGGAAACCGGCCACGGCTATTGAGAACGGTATTGTCATGCTCGAATAGGCGAGGAACACCACGGGAGGGTGCAGAACCATCTCTATTGTTCTCAAGAGCGGATTCAGTCCGTAACCGTTCGGTGGGTTAAAGTTAAGCCTGACGAACGGATTCGAAACCGTTAGAAGAACGCAGACGAGAAACAGAAAGACGCCGGTCGATATAGCCAAGGCCAGATCGTCCCTCTTGATCCTGTAGAAGATTACGTTCATCACGGCCAAGAAAGATACCCAAAGGAGCAGGGATCCCTCCTTTCCCGCCCAAACGGCGCTCACGAGATAGATGGTGGGAAGAGAAAGGTCGGAGTACTCGAAGACGTAGGCGACGTTGAAGTCGTGGACGAGGAAGTAGTAGACGAGCAGGAAGAGGGCCAGAAGTATGGAGGTGGTGTATCCGAGAAGCGCGTAGTATCCGAGCTTCGATCTCTTTAGAAAACCGTAAATCGACGCGGCGGAAAGTATCGCCGAGATCAGCAGGAGGACGTAACCGGGTTCCATGCCGAAAGGTTGGGAGGCTTGTTTATTTAATTAACCATTCGAATATCGAAAAATAAAAGGGGTAGTTCACTTGCAAACCCTTTCGAGCCTCGTTCCGGTTATCATCGACTTTATGACGCCGAACACGAAGCAGGCGTAGGCGTGCACGAGCATCATCATCAGATAGAAGAACATCACGAGTCTGTGGATGGCTCTAAGCAAATCTATTCCGCTGTTAAGTCCGAAGATCGGTGCGAACCTGTCGGCGAGGTGTATGATCGGTGCGAAGTAGTTCTGGTAGTATAGGGAGAGTCCGGTTATTCCCATTATTATCGTCAGCAGTATGTACGCCCAAGGAACTATTACCTCCGTGGGTATGATTTTCTCCCTGTAATCCCCGATCCTCGGATCGTAGCACCTCGGATCCTCCACGTGCGGCCCAATCCCAAGCCAAGCCTTAGTTTCGGCTATGAGGAACTTTATGCTGTAGAGGAACCTGTGGAATCCGAACCACTTCCACTCGTGGGTTATCAGCTGAAGGAACATCAGAAGCCAGAAGAAGGCGAAGACGAATCCAAGATAAACGTGGATCTTCAGCGCTAGCTGGTAGTTTTGAGGTATGCTCACGCCCCAGATCTCCCCGAGCCTCAGCCCCGTGAACCCTATTATCAGACCGGTCGAGACTATCCCCCAGTGGGTTATCCTGTACAGGAGATGCTGTCTGTGAACCTCTACATACTCATCATTATGCCCACCCATCCACCATCACCTCACTTAAGGGTCAACCTCCTCTTCAGGTAGTGCAGGAATATTCCAACGATCGTGGCTCCTATTATCAGCGTTCCGAGCATCTCCGTGTCGATCCATATGTTCAGAACGGGAATCTTGATCACTATCTTGTTCGGCGGTCTCGCGTAACATTCGTCGGCCGTACAGACCAGCTGCTTCAAGCTTTCACCGGGTTTGACTATCTTTATTCCCGGCGGGCCGACGAGTCTGCCTTTGTATCCAACGAGGAACACGTCGTTTATCGTGTTGGGGTTGTGGCAGTCGGAACACGGACGACCCTTGGGCGATATCGTGTGCGGAGCTATGAGAGCAACCGACGTGTAAGTCTTGCCTTGGAAGGTTACGATCATTCTGACTGCCGGATAAAGCTTGCCGTCGGGGCCTTGGATGAGGTGGAACTCCTTCGTCGTTATCTTGTCTACTTTGCCGGTATCGAGGTGACAGTTTATGCACGTCTGATACCAAGCGGCGTGGCAGGCTATGCACGACAGCACCTTGGCGTGGATCCTGTGCGGGAGCAGGTTGGGATCGTACTTCTTCACCCTTATGGTCTTGTTCCCAACCCTAACGAGCTTACCCGTGCCGTGACAGTCGAGGCACCTGACCTTAACGGCGTAGAAGGAGTGCGTGTAAAGGTGTCCGTCGCCGTGAATTTCGGGCTCCTTGTGGCAAGTCGTACAGTTAAGGCCGTAAACGTAGTGTATGTCGGGACTCGGCCCCTTGCCCATCTTGTCTATGAGGTATCCCATGTAGTTCACTCCGACGTTGTGCCTGTGACAGTCCACGCATATCGTCATGTTCGGAATGTAACCGTGATAGATGTGACAGGTGGAACAGTTCTCGACGTGGCACTTCATGCAGATCTTGGGCAAGGGCTGATGGGTCATGGCACCGATTCCCTCGTCCCACGCAACCCTTATGCCCATGATCGTGTAGTGCAGGGACTTAGTGTAATTCTCCGCTATGTTGGAGTGGCACAAACCGCACCGTTGAACATCGCTGCCACTCGCTGGCAGTATCAACCCTATCAAAATCACTGATATTAGTATTAAAACCCTCTTGTCCATGATCTCCGCTATCCCTACTCAATATATAGATTTTTTGAAATCAGCTGAAGAGGGTGTATTTGCTCGCGCACTTGAACAGAACCTGAGTGGCGTGGAGGACTCCTCCGTAGTAATCTCCGACCACGACCACCTGAACACCCTCCCTGTAATCGGCGGGAAGATGCTTGCAGTAAACGGTAACGACGTTCTTTCCGTCGGTTAGCTTGAAGTAAACCCCGTTTTTCGTCATCTCAGTTGAGTTTTTAACGATCACACCCACCACCTGAACGCCGTAGGCGTCTTTCTTCTTCAACAGCTGTGATACGGTTATGTAGGGAGATATGCTCGTTCCCAAAGCTACGAGTATAAGTGCAACGGCGACGCACACGGCTAAGCCGAGTACGACCTTCTGATTCATGAACTACCGTTTCGCCACCGCTACATTTTAAACCTTCGAAGTCCAAATTCACATCATAATAATAACAATAAGGATTAAATACGTGGGCGTAGAAGATTACATTGGTGATGGACATGAGGATGCTCATCCCTCTGATCCTACTGCTCACGATAATCCCAGCATCGGCGGTCAGCGTCAACGTTACTACGGAGAAGGGAATAGTGGGTAAGCCGGCGAAGTTTACGATAACCGTAAGCGCGAAGAACGTTACCGAGACCGTACCCGTCGATGTCGTGCTCGTGATGGACTGCTCGGGATCGATGTCGAGGTGGGGGAACATAATAACCAACGTGACCGACGTGTACCTAACCGACACGTTCACCAAGGTGGGCGAGTTCAAGCTAAACAAGACCTCGGACGTTGAGGTGATGCTTCAAACTCCGACGGACACGTACACGGGGGAGGAGATTGAGGTTTACATAGTGAACGAGGACACGGGTCAGACGTATCCCATCGAGCAAACGGACGGCGCAGTCGTTAGGTGGTACAACGTTTCACCGGGAAGATACGCGGTTTATGCGAGGCTGACGGGATGCTGCTGTTGCTGCTGCATGGAGGAGGAAGAGCTAAGGATATTCTGCGTCGAGCTTCCCCCCGAAAGAATGACCCTCGTCAAAACGGCAGCTAAGGATTTCTTGGACATGCTCGGATCGAACGATAGAGTTGCGTTGGTCGAATTCACGAGTTACTGGGACGATTACGTGGATTACACGAAGGTGGTCGATCATCTCACCTACGACAGGGATAAGGTGAAGGCGGATATCGACTCCCTCCAGCCGTTGGGCGGGACGCCGATGGGTTACGGGCTCGAGTTGGCTATGGAAGAGCTCGACCAGAACGGTAGGAGCAACGCGAACAAGGTCATAATACTGCTCTCCGACGGTTGGAACAACATGGGACCCGACCCGATAACCGTGGCAGAGCAGATAGCTTCGCACGGATACAAGGTTTACACAATAGCGTACGGAGGTGCGGACATGGATACGATGAAGAGGATCGCCGAGATCACCGGTGGAAAGTTCTACTTCGCCGCGAACGAGAACGATCTCAAGAAGATATACGATGACATCGCGAAGGAGATTACGTGCGCCGGGAGGAACGCGGTCTTGAAGGTGGAGCTAACGAACGTCAGCTTGATAAACGCCACGCCCGCATGCGAGATAAGCGGAAATACCCTCTTATGGAACTTAGGCGATCTGAACGGAGTTTACAACTTCACGGTAACGGTGGAGTCCACGAAGGAGGGAAGGATTGAAGTCGCGAAGGGCTGGCTTAACTACACGGATCCGAACGGGAGTTTCGTTAGCGACGAGTTCGAGGTTTACATGGAGTTCGTAAACCATCCTCCGATCATAAACGTGACGGGCAATACGGACATATACGAGCTTCAGTGGCTCGACCTGAAGATCTACGTTACCGATCCCGACGGACACGCGGTGACCTTAAGCTACTTGGCTCCCATCGCCGGAATATTCGAAAGGATAGGAACGAACGCGTGGGAGCTCAAGTGGTTGCCGAGCAGCAACTTCGTCGAAAGTGGAACGAGAACTTTCACGATAACTTTCGTCGCGAAGGACGAATACGGAGCGACGGCTAAGAAGAACGTGACCGTTACCGTTTACGACAGGCAGAAGTGGCTTACCATATGGCCAGACAAGAGCGAATTAGAAGTCTACGAGGGCAACTACACGAGCGACCTGATATACGTCAGGAGCAGTTCACCGTACACCGTAACCTTCGACGTCGTCGGGGCGAAGGAAGGAACATACGTGGCGGGGATACAGTACGTGAGCGAGGGAGTGGTGTTTAGCATTATGCCGTACTACACGTTCACCAACGACGTTAGCACGGTGAAGGTGATATTCACGGCTAAGAACAAAGACGGTTTGGTCGCGAGCACTTCGATAAACGTTACAGTCAAAAACGTCAACGTCAGCACGTACCCCATCGTAGCCATTCCCAAAGACACCATGAGGGTTCTCAGAAACGGAACGATCTACGTAGGAATGTCGGTGCCACTTAAGGTTGTGTTCATAAACGCCACCGAAGGTATAGTGGAGGTAAACGGAATAGTGATATGGCACATGCCCGTGAGGTACCCGATAGACAACGTCAGTCTCGTGTTCGTTCCCAACACCGCCGGAACTTACCGCATCGTTGCGTACGCCATAAACGGAAACAACGTGAGCAGAACAGACTTCATTCCAATAAACGTATCCATAAAGAGCGTTTCCTCTTAAAATTTTTTATATTATATTGCGATGGCAAATCTCCATCTAACGGGTTTTTGCATTAAATAAAAATAAAAATTTAGGGTTCGGTATATTGATATACTATACGATTTCCGGCATGACACTCACTGCCACACTTTCCAAAGTGGTAAGAAGCTTCGTGACATGACATGCATATGTCACCATGCACATACCTTGGATAATTTAGGGCAGTTTGATTTATTAGAGCTTCATGGTACGGTGCATCCAATGGAGACGACCATGTGGCATTTAAGAACGCGTAATACGGATCAAGCCACCAATAGGTTGAATTTCTATGATGGCAAGTATAGCATGAAACCTTCTCCGCACAATGAACCAGACCCTTGGCTGCGGCCGTGAAAGGATTCTTGTACGTGTAGGTTACTCCCGATGAAGGATCTGTTAAATTGACGTAAACACAGTAGTGGCATTTGTCACAATATGTATCGTTTATCCATGATTTATTTAATGTTGTTATTCCATAATATGCAAGTCCATGATATCTAACGAATCCCCACAGATTCTCCGATAAGTTCCACTTTGGTGAAACATAAATAGGGGCATGCTTGCCATTTATTAGACCAAGATAAATGTTCTCGTGGCACTTAGAACAGTTGATCTTCTTGAGAGGCAGAAATATATGCTTTCCGCTGAATATATTTTTCTTTACATACGAAACGTTATACACCTTTAAACTTGAGCTAACGTAAGTGCCCGTTGTTATATACCAATTAGATATATAAACATATATATAATTTGGATATTTGTAGGTTATGTTTATCGAATAGTTCGTGTGACACGCAAGACACGCGAGGTTCTCATCGTGCAGAACGTTTTCGCAGTAAGCTACGAACTGCTTGTGGGCTGCGTAGTACGGAATGGAGCTAACGACCGTCCAGTTTCTGTAATCGCTTTCGTACGTGACGTTGAAAGCTCTCGCCGGAGGAGCGTGAACCAACACTCCCGACACGTTGTAAACCCACGCACCCTTCCCGCCGTGGCAGTCCAGACAGCTTGGAACGTAGGCGGCGTGTGCCTGCTTTCCGGGATAAACCCCGCTCGAATTGGCGGTCGCGAACCTTATACCCGTTCCCTTATATCTGTGACAAGTAACGCAACTCAAATCCCAGTGAGGGCCGTGAAGGGCTCTCGTTATCGCCATCTCCTCGGCGACGTGCTTGTGACAGGACGAACAGTTAACGTCCACGGAATTGCTCGATATGTTGTAAACGACGTGACTACCCTTAAGCAGGCTCACGCTCCTCATCGTGGTGAGGAATATCCCCGCGGTGATCGCGATGAGGATCAAAACCAAACCGACCGTCCTCATGATTTTACCTCCCTAACCACCTTAAATCCGGTAAACGTTATTCCGGTAACGTTTATCTGGGACTCGTTAAGACCGGTGATCGAGCTGTAACCCAACGGTGTGTCCAGTGCGGTTACGTTTATTCCCGTGTTGACCGTGAAGTTCATGCTCACCTCCGAGTTGGTGTGACAAGCAACGCAAGCTTCGGTGGAATCGAGGAGTAGCTTGCTTCCGTTGGCTTTGGCTATCGCGTAAGCTACGAACGGGTTATGCGCTGCAACGACACCGCTGTAAGTGGCGTTGGAGTAGTTGTACTTGGAAACCACACCCAGCATCGTGACGTTGAAACCTCCGGCGTATGGGCCGGGTGTTTTGGATGCGTAGGATGCGTTTATCTGGTGGCACATCATGCACGCGACTATGCTCGCTGCATGAGCTTCCCTACCGGGGGTTGCGTTGGTGTAACTCCCGCTAACGCTCGCGTAGGTTATGCTCTTGTTCGCCCTGTGACAATCGCTGCACTTGAGGTTCTTGTGAACGCTCTGCTCGAGTTCGGCGTAAACGTCAGCGTGGCATTTGACGCAGGGAACGTTGTTACCGTATCCGCTCAGGTTGTACCATATGTGCTGACCGTGGAAAATCGATACGGTGGAGGGGAGAACTATCACGCCCAACGCGAGCACGATGATCGTGATGAGGAGAGCCTTCCCGAAGTCCATCGATAATAGTTGGAAGAAACAATACTTAAAACTTTCAGATCAACATGTTCAACCCCTCTATAAAGGCCTCGACCGATGCCATGATGATGTCCGTCCTCGCGCCCCGAGCGGTGACGATCTTGTCACCCCTCTTCAGCTGAACGATAACGTCGACGAGGGCATCGGTTCCGCCGGTTATCGCGTCGACGTGGTAGCTAACGAGCTCTATGTCTGCGAACTCGGATACGATCTCTTTTATCGCATTTATCGCCGCGTCCACCGGCCCCAACCCGACTCCGGCACCTACGAACTCCTTACCGTCTATCTCGAGGATTATGCTCGCAGTGGGAATTATGTCCTTACCGCACACCACGTTAAGCCCCTTGAGCTTCACCTTCTTCTCCCTCTTTATCTGAAGAACCGTCTCTATAATCGTTCTAACGTCCGCGTCCGTGACCCTCTTACCCTTGTCGCCTATCTCCTTTATTCTCGCGAGAATCTCCTGCATCTGCTCCGGCGTCGCCTTGTAACCCAACTCCTTCATTATGGCCTCAACGCTCGCCCTCCCCGCGTGCTTGCCCAAAACTATGCACCTCTTCCTCCCAACCATCTCCGGGGATATCGGCTCGTAGGTTGCGGAGTTCCTAAGAATGGCTGACGTGTGTATTCCGCTTTCGTGGGTGAACGCGTTCTCTCCGACTATGGGCTTGTTCGGGGGGATGACGACTCGGGTCAGCTTCTCAACGAGCTTGGAGGTGTCGTATATCCTCTTCATGTTTATCTTAGTCTTTATCCCGTAGAGAACCTCCAAGGCCACGACAACCTCTTCCAGCGCAGCGTTTCCCGCCCTCTCCCCCAGTCCGTTCACGGTCACGTGGATCTCCTTCGCTCCGCCTTTAACAGCGAATATCGTGTTCGCCGTCGCCAGTCCGAAATCGTCGTGCCCGTGAAACGCTATTGGAACGTCGAATTCGCTCGTCAAATTTCTCATGATCTCCTCGCACCTCTCCGGAGTGAGAACGCCGACTGTGTCGGCGAACGTTAGTCTATCCGCCCCCGCGTCCACCGCGTTCCTAAATAACTCTTTGACGAAGTTCAAATCAGCCCTCGAGGCATCCTCAGCACCGAATTCTACTATCAGCCCCCTTTCCTTCGCATACTCTATGGCCTCAACGGACATCTCCACGACATCCTCCCTGCTCTTCCCCCTGAACTTGCTCTGGATGTGGAGGTCGGAGGAGGGGGCGACCATGAAAACCGAATCCGCGTCCGCGTCCGCGGCGGCGTCTATGTCGACCTTCTTTATCCTCGCGAAGGAGCAAATCTCCGCGTTCAACCCGGAGTTGGCTATCTCCTTTATGGCCTTAAAATCTCCCTCCGAGGCTATGGCGGTTCCCGCCTCTATTACGTCAACACCCAACGCGTCGAGGGCTCTCGCTATCATCAACTTCTGCTCCACCGTAAGCGAAACTCCGGGTGTTTGCTCGCCATCCCTCAGCGTCGTATCCAAGATCTTTAGCTCCACAGAGCGCGTTGAACTATTGGTTAAAAATACTTTTGGATCGATCGTGTTGAATCTCTTGCAAAACATTTAAGTATCTACCTGCCGAAACCAACATTGCGGGCCCGTGGCTCAGCCTGGTTAGAGCGTGCGCCTGATAAGCGCAAGGTCCGGGGTTCAAATCCCCGCGGGCCCATTCGCTCATTTAATCTTCTTAAGGATCGAACGTGATGCTACATCCGGCATAACATCTCTTGGCGTTTCCCATCTTCAGTATCTCCTCCTTAGCCACGGTGCAGTGGCAGGGGATAACGACATCGATGTCCCTCAGGATTTCGAGTTTGGAAAATCCGTGGAATCCACCCATAATCCCTCTAACCCTTCCAAACCTTTCCGCGGTGGCGATTATGACGTCCAGTCCCGGATGCGAGCATCCGGTTATTACGAAGACTCCATCCTTAAGCCCGAGGACGAGCGACTGCTCTTTCACGTGCCGACCGAGTTCTCCAGTAGTGTAAAGGCCGTTCTCGACCTTCATCGGATCGCTTACCTCCACCACTTCGGCCTTCCTACCGATCTCCCTCTTCAGGTTCTTGGAGAAGGAGCTCGGGACGAAGACGTAAGATGTACGATCTATGACGTGGTTCAGCCCGCCGATGTGATCCCAGTGCTGGTGGGAAAGGAAAATGTAGTCGAAGTCCTCTACCCCAACCAAGCTCAGGTTGTGAAGGAGTACGTTCCCGTCCCAGCCGGTGTCGAACAGAACCCTCCACTTCGACTCGACGTAGCACGAGAAACCCCATCCCGGAACGAACTCCCCTACGGCTTCGTTATCGTAAACTACCACGACCTCCACGAATCCTCTACTCCCGCCTCGGTGAAAACCCTTACGCAAACGTTAAATAGCGGACGGGAATCCAGCAGGATATGGCGAGATTTCCAGAGGCGGAGGCGAGGCTGTTCAACGTAAAGATATGCATGAGGTGCAACGCGAGGAATCCCATGAGGGCGACGAGGTGCAGGAAGTGCGGTTACAAGGGACTAAGACCCAAGTCGAAGGAGAGGAAGGGTAAGAGGTAGTCAGAGCGCGTCCTCGTCGTATCCCAGCATAACGACCCACCACCATCTCGCCATATCGACGAGATCCCTGCTGAAAACCCCGGAAAGGTGGTATTCCCCGTTTTTTACGGCTATCATTCCGGCGGAAATGAGCTTGTTCCTCATCGCGTAGAAGGAGGAGTGGGGCATATCGAGTTCCTTGGCCGTTTTTTCCCATTCCTCCACCCGCAACGGCTTTCCCATCTTCTGCCTCTCCTCGACCATCGTGACGAACTTCGCAGCCTTTAAAGCCATCTCCTCCTTCCTGAAAAGCCTCCTCATTAGTTCGAGCAGGGGATTCTTAGACTGCGATATTCGGGCGTTCGATGCGGAGCGAATTATTATCGAAGTCGAGGTCTTCGGCGCATCCTTCACCTTCATGTTCCGAGCTCTCGCCGGGAGAACTTTAAGCTTGCCCAACAAGAGCAACCTTTTTATTCAAGTCATGAGTCGGGAAAGAGGGTGACTGTCGATGATTACGCTCAAAGACGATAAGGAGTTCCAAGGATGCGGTATCTTCGGCGTCATGGACAGGAGCGGTAGGAGATTCGACGGCAAGATGGTTGTTGAGGCTATGAAGAACATGCACGTTAGAGGGAACGGGCTTGGGGGTGGTTTTGCTGTTTACGGTCTCTATCCCGAATACAAAGACTATTACTGTCTTCACGTCATGATTCAGGATTGGAACGAGGAGGCGAAGAGGGAGGTCGACAGGTTTTTGGACGCGAACTTCGACATAGTTCACGACGAGGAGATCCCCACGAACGAGGACGCAAACGTGGTCGATCCGCCCCTCTTCTGGAGGTACTTCGTTTCCCCTCAAAAGAAGGGGGACGATAAGAGGCTTTCAGACGACGATTACGTTATAAAGAAGGTCATGTACATAAACACCAAGATAGAGGACGCGTACGTAATATCCTCCGGCAAGAACATGGGTGTTTTTAAGGGGGTGGGCTTTCCGGAAGACATAGCCGAGTTCTTCATGATAGAGGAGTACAAGGGATACATATGGACAGCCCACAGCAGGTTTCCAACCAACACTCCCGGATGGTGGGGTGGGGCGCATCCCTTCTGCATTTTGGATTGGACGGTCGTTCACAACGGAGAGATAAGTTCCTACGGAACCAACAAGCGTTACTTGGAGATGTTCGGATACTACTGCACCCTCCAGACCGACACGGAGGTAATGGCATACGCCTTCGATCT
>Ga0256914_1001449_pt1 | contig 21416 bp, 20 predicted proteins | sample HulkmetaG_FD_191571 | JGI IMG/M metagenome (GOLD analysis project Ga0256914, IMG submission 191571) | Hydrothermal chimney microbial communities from Main Endeavour vent field at the Juan de Fuca Ridge, Pacific Ocean - Hulk | ecosystem: Environmental > Aquatic > Marine > Hydrothermal vents ... | reverse complement strand
AGGAGGTGAGGGGGCTTCGGGGCCTCCTCACCTCATTTTTGCGCTTTAGTCTTCGGCCGGCACGAAGTAGACGTCGGTGGGGCTAAACTTGCTCAAGCGGCGGAATTTGGCCTTGACCTTGCGGCCGATCCAATCCAGGCTGGCGTCGTTGGGGTCCACGCCGATCATCCGGCCCAGGAAGAGGGTATCTGCGCCCTCGAATTCCACCAGCACCAGGACGAAGGGGGTTTCGGGCAAGAAAGCTTCTGAGCCAAAGTGGCACACGGTGAACGCGTGGATGGTGCCTTCTTGGGGGAGTTCGACCCAGTCGTTTTCCTTGCCGGTGTACATATCGTGGCCGCGCGGGGTGGCGTAGGTGTAGCCAGTTTCCGGCTGGCGGGAACCCAGCAGCACTTTGTTGGCGACGCCCGCGAACCACGGTGAATCTTGCCCGTAGGAGTGGATGTAGGTGATGCTGTAGGGGCTTTTGACAATGATGGGCGCCATCTTTTTGAGGGCTTGGAGCGCCTCGGGGGTCAATTCGCTGGGAAACGGAACGTTGTAGAGGGTGGTTCCGTCTTCGGTTTCTTCCATTTTGTAGCGGATGGGTTTGTCGCTCATGGTTTCCTCCCGTTACTCTGCGCGTTCCAGGATGCTGACGGTGACATAGGTGCCGGTGCCGGCGTGGGAATGGATGGCGCCGCGTTTGGCGTTGGGCACCTGCAGGGTGTCGTTGCCGAAGTGCTCTTTGATGCGATGCTGCAATTGCCAAATGGCAAACACCGCCTGCATCAGGCCGGTCGCGCCCACGGGGTGGCCGCAGGCGATGAGGCCGCCCGAGGGGTTGACGGGGATTTCCGGTTCTTCCGGCAGGTCGAGGCCGTAGTCAATGTTGGGCATGAAGGTTTTGCCCGAGGCGGCAAAGGGGCCGCCTTCGCCGTAGCGGCAGAGGCCCATGTCTTCGTAGGTTTGGATTTCGGAGCTGGTGTAGGCGTCGTGGAGTTCGATGAAGTCCAATTCTTTGCGGGGGTCGGTGATGCCCGCCCGTTCGTAGGCCAGTTTGGAAGCCATGCGGCCAGCGCGGAAGGAATGCACACCCGGGTAGCGGAAGCCGCGGTCCCACAGTTCCTTGTAATAAGCCCGCGAGTCGTCGTCCATTTCGTTGGGCAGCGCGTTGTAGCGGTAGAATTCCTCGTAAGATTGATGCGGACGGTCGGCCATGCGCATGGCGTCGGTGCCGCGGCCAATGGCTGCGACTTTGACTTTGGGCAAGCTGCGGCCGGCGGCCTTTTCCAACTTGGCCAGCCCCTCTTCGCTGGCCAAAAGCACCGCGGCTGCACCGTCGCTCATCACGCAGATGTCTAAGCGGGTGAGGGGCCAGGCCACCATCGGCGCCTTGCGGACGTCTTCGATGGTCAAGCGGCGGCGTTTTTGCGCATAGGGGTTGTAGTAGGCGTTCATGTGGTTCTTGACCGAGACATGCGCCAGCTGTTCCACCGTGGTGCCGAATTCTTTCATGTGGCGGGTTACCATCATGGCGTAGTAGCCCGAGTAGAAGCCGCCGACGGGGTAGTCGAAGTTGGTGTCGGATGCCAGCGCGATGAATTCGTTGCCCTTCCAGGTGTTGACGTGCGACATGGTCTCGAAGCCCAGCGCAAGGGCGACATCCATATCGCCCGAAGCCACGGCTTTGTAGGCTTCCTGGAAGCACAACCCACCGGTCGCGCCGCCGCCTTCCACCCGGTGCGAGGGCTTGGGCACCAACCCGAGGTAATCTTGCACCATGATGCCGGCCATCAACTGCCGGGTGAAGTGGTCGGAAAAATAGGAGACAACCGAGCCATCAACAATCTCGAAGAATTTGGGGTGCTCGATGCCAATGTCATTGAGCATGTAGTCGTAGGCTTCTTTCACCAAGGCGGGGAAAGTCTTGTCAGGCCGCGCTTTGGTAAACTTGCTCACCCCCCCAGCCACTGCGTAAACTGTTCTCATGTGTGAACCTCCTTCCGTCAAGGTGTGCGGGTAACGGCCACGCCAGGTCGGGTATGCCCTGGGTGGATTGCTTCCATTGTACAACATCCCTGGGCAAAGTACCCACAGGAACCCCTGCTTTTTTGGAAGATTGGCGCGAATGTGGTATGATGCCGTTATGTTGCGCACGGGTGTGGACTTAATCGAAATAGCCCGCTTTGAGCGGGCTCTTCAGCGGCACGGAGAGCGGCTGTTGGGGCGTTTGTTTACCGCGCGGGAGCGCGCCCAATGCGGGGGCAAGGTGGCTTCTTTGGCCGCGCGGTTTGCTGCCAAAGAGGCTGCGGCCAAGGCCCTGGGTACCGGTATTGGGGCGGTGCGTTGGGTTGATTTGGAAGTGTTGACCGACGCGCGGGGCGCGCCCGCGTTGCGTTTGCATGGTCAGGCCGCTCGCGAGGCGGCAGCTTTGGGGCTTACCACCTGGGCTGTGAGCCTCAGCCACACGGCCACATGCGCGGTGGCCGTCGTGGTGGCGCAGGGGGAAGGGTAAAACGCGCGGCGCCGGCTGCCGCGACGCACGTTCACGCCGCGTATTTCGCCGAAGCCAGGCTCCAAAAACGCTCGCCGTAGCGCTCCAAAACTTGTACTTGGCCGCTGGCTTCCAGGGTGGCCAAGGTTTGGTGGACCGTGTCTTCCCCCCAACGGGAGAGCGCGGCCAAAATTTCCCGTTCGCGCAGTGGGTGCCGCGCCAATACGGCCAAGATTGCTTCCTGGGGGTTTTCGTAGCCTGAGAGGTCAAAGGTGCCCTGGGCTGGATGCACCACCTCCGCGACCTTCCCCAAGATGGCCAATGCCCGCATGATGCCCTCCGCGGTCGGCGGTTGCACCCACGGCTCCGCGGGCGGGCGCTCTGGCAGGGTGAGATGCACTTTGTCGGGGCGGATGCGGGCGATTTGCTCTGCCAGAGCTTCGAGGGCTTCGGGGGTGTCGTTGAGCCCCCGCACCAGCATGACCTCCAGCCAATAATGACCTTGATATTGCGCGCGGAAATCAATCAGCCCCTGCACATAGACCTCAAACGGCGGTTCGGGCCACGGGCGGTTGATTTTGCGGTAGAGCGCAGCCGAGCCGGCATCCAAAGTGGGGAGCACGGCATCCGCAGCCTGCAATTCCTCTCGCACCTCGGGGAGATAAAGCAAAGAGCCATTGGTGATGACCGCCACAGGCACCGTGGTGAGGGCTTTGACTTGGCGAATCATCCACCCCAAACGGCGGTGAAGGGTGGGTTCCCCGCTCCCGACAAAGGTCACCCAATCAATGCGGCCTTCGTAGTGCTGAAGCCGCTGCGCTACTTCGGCAACGATGGCCTCTGCAGGCACATATTCGCGGCGTTCGGCCACCAGAGGCGTGCTGCGCCCCAATTGACAATAGACGCAATTCCAATTGCAGGTTTTGGGCTGAACCGGATCGACCCCCAGCGATTGCCCTAAACGGCGGGAGGGCACAGGCCCGAAAACGCTTTGCATTGTCGCCTCCATTGGAATGGGCAGACGGAAGAGGCGCTTCCCCCGCATTCAGACGGGGGCAAGCGGCAGGAAGCAGGCGTCAGCCGCGCGCGGCTTTCGGCTCAATTATAGCGCCATCCCCAAGGCCAGCAAGACCCCAAACCGCAACACGAGCAGGCCGGTTTGGGCCAGGGCTTGATTGAGCCTGCGCCCGGTTTGGGTTTGTACGATGCGTCGGGCTTGCCAGGCCCAAGGCAGAGAGAGCCAGGCGAGCATGGCCCCAGGCGGGAAGACCCCCAGCAAGACGGCCAGCGCTACGACGCCGTAGGCCCCTCCGAGGCAAAGGTCATATTCCAGCCGCGCACCACGAGCCCCAAAACGCACAGCCAGCGTTTGTTTGCCGGCTTTGCGGTCGGTGGGGATGTCGCGCAGGTTGTTGACCACCAGGATGGCCACGGTCAGGAGCCCCATCGGAATGGCCGCCCACCAGGCCACGGGGCTGGTGGCGCGGGCCTGGACAAAATAAGTGCCCACCACAGCCGCCAGCCCAAAGTAAACGAAGACGAACAAGTCGCCCAGCCCATAATAGCCATACGGCAGTGGGCCGCCGGTGTAGCCGATGGCCGCCAAAATGGCCGTGAGCCCAATGAGCACAACCGGCCAGCCGGCCACGGCAATGAGGTAAACCCCAATCAGCGCAGCCAGGCCAAAGGAAAGCCACATCCCGCGGGTGACTTCCTGGGGCGAAAGCAGGCCGGCTTGCGTGACCCGCACCGGCCCCAAGCGCTCGGCAGTGTCGGCCCCGCGGTGGAAGTCGGCGACATCGTTGGCTAAGTTGGCACCGATTTGCAGCAACAGCCCCCCTGCCAGCGCAGCCAGCGCCGGCCCCAAGCGGAAGACATGGTCATGCCAGGCGACCCCCCAGCCAACCAAGACCGGCCCCACCACCGCAGGAAGCGTTTTCGGGCGGATGGCCAACATCCAAGTGTGCCAGCGGTTTTGTGCCATGATGATGCTCCCAAACACAAGGGTGTGTTGCCAGGCTTGCCTACGGAACCTTGGCAGTTTGTTGTGACGCGTGGTATGCTATAGGCAAAGACCGACTGGTCGGTCGGATGCGATTTTACCATATCCTTATCCTCGTGTTGGCCCTTGGGGAGGCCGCGAGCCGGCACACCGGGCGCGGCGGGGGCGGGCTCGCCCGCTTGGCCCAAAACCTTTTGCTTCCCCAGAGGCGTTGTTGAGGCCCGAAATGACCGATCCCGATCTCACCCGCAAGCGCATTCTCGACGCGGCGATCCGAGTTTTTGCCCGCAAAGGCTATCACGATGCTCGGATGGACGATATTGTCGCTGAAGCCCATGTTTCCAAGGGCGGCGTGTACTTCCATTTCCCTGGCAAAGACCGCCTCTTTTTGGCCATCATTGATTATTTTGCCGAGCTGTTGGAAGACCGCCTCACCAAAGCCATTGCCTCGCAACAGGGAGGTGTGCAGCGCGTCACCGCCGCGTTGGAAGCGGGCATTGACACCTTTGCCGAGTATCGGCCGCTGGCCAAAATCTTCCTCATCCAGGCCGTCGGGCTGGGTGAGCGTTTTGAGCGCAAGCGTTTGGAGATCAACGACCGCTTTGCTGCCCTCATTCGCACATATCTGGAGCAGGCTGTGGCCGAAGGTGACATCCCGCCTCTGGATGCCGAGATGACCGCCTACGCCTGGGTGGGGGCAATCTACGAGCTGGTCACCCGTTGGCTGTTGACCGGGAAGCCGGCGCGAGAGCGTTGGTTGCCGGCCTTGCGGACCACGCTGTTGCGCTCGATTGGGTTGGAAATTCCTGCCACGGGAGAAAAAGGCCATGTTGTTTGAAGCCTTATCTCAGGCTGAGGGGCAACCCCGCTGGGCATGGCTACACGGCCGCAGCGGCTGGGTAGGATGGGGCATTGGGGAAATGGCTGTTGGCGAAGGCCCGAGCCGATTTGCCGATTTGGCCCGCGCCTTGCCTCACGGGGGCCCTCGTTTTGTGGGGCTGAGTTTTGCGCCGCACGAGCACCATGTTGCCCCCTGGTGGGAAGCCTTCCCTGCGGGGATGGCGGTAGCACCCACCACGCTGCGAGGCCCCTTGGCCATGCCGATGCACGCGCGCTGGGCACCTTCGGCAGAGGCAACGCCAGCAGCCGACCTGCCGGTTGTGGGCGGCACTTCGCGGCCCGCGTGGGAAGCCGCCGTCAACCAAGCCCTGGCGACCATTGCCGCGGGCGCGTTGCAAAAGGTGGTGTTGGCGCGAGCAGAAGTGGTGCGTTTGCCCGCGCCCATCTCGCCGGTGGATGTTTTAGCCGCGTTATATCACCAACACCCGCGCGCCTATTGTTTCTTGATGGAACCGGAACCCGGGGTGGCCTTTGTCGGCGCCACGCCCGAATTATTGGCGCGGGTGCGCGGCCCGGCCGTTGAAACCGTTGCCCTGGCCGGAAGCGCGCCGCGCGGCACCGATGAGCATACCGACGCCTTGCTGGGGCGGCAGCTGCTCGCCAGCCCCAAAGATCGCCGCGAGCACGCCCTGGTGGTCGAACACATTCGCACCTCCCTCACCCCCCTGACGACCACCCTTTTGGTGCCGCCCGAGCCGCGCCTGCGGCGTTTGCCTCACATCCAACATTTGGAAACCCCCATTCGGGGCTTGTTGCAGCCCGGCGTGGGTGTGTTGGACATCGCGGCGGCTTTGCACCCCACGCCCGCATTGGGAGGCGCTCCGCGCGATGCCGCCATGACCTTCATCGCCGAGCATGAGCCCTTCCCGCGCGGATGGTATGCCGCACCCGTGGGGCTGGCCTTCCCCGATGGCAGTGGGGAATTGGGCGTGGCCATTCGTTCGGCGCTGCTGTTGAAAGACGTCGCCGTGCTCTACGCTGGGGCTGGCATTGTGGCAGGGTCGGACCCTGCCAAAGAATGGGAAGAAACCGGCCTGAAATTGACCACCATGCGGCAGGCTTTGGCGGAAGCCTGCGCTGTGCCAATGCAAGTGGGATGATGAACCGCAGTTTTGTTTCTGAAACCATGTTTTCACCCGCGGTTTCGGCCGAGGTGCCCTTGGCAAAGGGGGTGGCGGTGGGCGGTCAACAGCCCATCGTGGTGATGGCCGGGCCGTGCGCGGTGGAGAGTTACGAGCAGACCCGAGCCGTTGCCGAGGTTATGGCGGCTTTGGGGCTCAAAGTGTTGCGCGGGGGCGCTTTCAAACCGCGCACCTCGCCTGATAGTTTCCAAGGTTTGGGGGAAGAAGGCCTGCGCATTTTGCGCGCCGTAGCCGATGAATTGGGCTTGTTGGTGGTCACTGAGGCCTTAGGGGTGGAGCATGTGCCTTTGGTGGCCGCGTACGCTGACATCATTCAAATTGGCAGCCGCAACATGCAACATTATCCCTTGCTGTGGGCTGTGGGCGAGTTAGACAAACCCATCTTGCTCAAGCGGGGTTTTATGAGCACCGTGCGCGAATGGTTTTTGGCTGCAGAGCACATTGCTCGCCGCGGCAACGAGCGCATTTTGCTTTGTGAGCGGGGCATCCGCACTTTTGAAACCGCCACCCGCAACACCCTTGACACCAACGCCATTGCTTTGGCCAAGCGTGAAGTGCCGTGGCCGGTGCTGGGAGACCCCAGCCACGCCACCGGGCGGGCCGACTTGGTGCTCCCCGCGGCTCGGGCCGCAGTGGCTGCAGGGGCCGATGGCCTTTTGGTAGAAGTTCACCCGCGCCCCGCAGAGGCCCTTTCGGATGGCGCGCAGTCGTTGGCGGTGGAAGATTTTCCCACGTTTGTGCAAGAAATCGCGCGCATTGCCGCGGCTTTGGGGCGGGAGGTGACGTGACAACCCAGCCGCCCTTGATGCTGTTGCACGGTTTCTTGGGCCGCGGCGATGATTGGGCCCCCGTTTGCGCCCACCTATCCCACGCTTGTGCTTGCCTAACCCCCGATCTCCCCGGCCACGGCCGCACCGCCCTTCGCCCTGGCCCCCAGTCGTACACCACTTGGGCCGCGGCTTTGGCTGCCATGTTAGACGCCCAGCGCCTCCCTCAAGTGGTGTTGGTGGGCTATTCTCTGGGAGGGCGGGTGGCGTTGGCCTTCGCGGCGCGTTATCCTCAGCGGGTGAAGGCGCTGCTTTTGGTTTCGGCTCACCCCGGCCTGCGGGAAGCGGAAGCCCGCCGCGCCCGGCGGCAAGCCGATGCCCGCCGCGCCCAAGCCTTGCGCACAGACGGTTTGCCGACCTTCCTGGATGCTTGGTATCGCCTGCCGGTGTTTGGGTTGGAAACGCCCCCTGCATCGCTCCTCGCCCGTCGGCGGGAAAACCGCGCCGAGGACATCGCACGGGTGATTGCCGAAATGAGCCCCGGCGTGCAGCCGCCCTTGTGGGATGCGCTGGCCCGTTTACCCCTGCCGGTGGGCTATGTGGCCGGCGCGCGCGATGCAAAATACGCGGCCTTGGCCCGACAAATCCAGCACGTGCGGCCCGACGCGCAGGTGTGGATTTTCCCCAACACAGGGCACATGGTGCATTTGGAAGCCCCCCACGCTTTGGCTGAGGTGATTGCGACGGTGTGCGCGTGGTAAAGCAGAGGCTACCCCTCGCCAAACAATTTCAGCCATTCTTCGATTTCATGCTCGGAGGGGGAAGCGGGCTTTTCTGCGGCGGGGAGGTGAGCGCTAAGCAGCGCGTGGAGCTCGCGCGCAAAGTCTTCGGATGAGCGCACCTTGGCGCGGGCCCAACGCGCGGCCCGCTGCACTTCGTGGTCTGAGGAGACCACCGTCCAATTGGCGGCTTGCCGCCCCAGGGCGCGCAAGCGGGCGGCCAAGGCTTGATCGGCAGTGCGGCCGGCATGGACGAACACCGCAGTGACCGCGCCAAACCCGCGGCGCCCTGCTTGGCCGGGCGCGGCGCGGTCAAAATAGACCTCGGCTCGGGTGTGGTGATGCGCACAATAGCGCTGCAAAAGTTGAATGAGCCGCATTTCGTCGTCTGGCGCATGCAGGCTGAGGCCAGATACCTTGGGGATGAGATTGTGGCCGTCAATGAGAAGGGGCATGGCTAAGTCTCGAACAAAAGGAAGGAAAGCAGCGCTTGGTTGAAGGCCGCGGGATGGTCGGCGATGACCGCATGGCCTGCCTGGGGAATGACCACCTGCCGCGCGTGGGGGATGTTTTGTGCCAAAACGCGCTGGGTCTTTGGCGGAATGGTGGTGTCTTCTTCGCCGGTGATTACCAACGTGGGTTGTTGGATTTCGCCAAGTCGGTTGGTGACGTTGAAGCGCGCCAAGGCCCGCATGGCGGCGCGGTAGGCACGCGGGTCGGCCTGGAGGATTTCGGTGAGCAACTCTTGGCGGAGGTTTTCCTGCTCGGGTTTGGGGAAGATGTGCGCCACCACGTGGCGGGCTTGGGCTTCGAGACCCAGGGTGTGTATCAAGAGCATCCGCCATGCCAGGTAGGCCCAGCCGCGGAGCCCGTCAGGGCGCAGGGCGGCAAAGGTATTGACCAAAGTCAGGGAACGCACCTGTGAGGGCGCGGTCAGCGCGCTGGCCAGGGCGACGGTGCCGCCCATCGAAATGCCTACCACATGGGCTGGCAGCGCATGGAGCTTTTCCAGCAGGGCGAGGGCTTCTTCTGCCACGGCCCAAGGGGACCAGTGCCCGCGGTAGGGCGTCTTCCCAAAGCCGGGCATATCCACCGCGATGGGGCGGAAGCCGGCCTTGACCAGCGCGGGGATTTGGGCCTGCCATGAGGCTGCGCTGGCGCCCAGGCCGTGGAGCAACAAAACGGCTTGAGGCCGCTCGGGGGCCGGGTCGAGATAGTGCATCATGACTTTATCCGGGGGGAACTGTGCCGTAGAGGTTGCGGTAGATGACGAAGGTTTCGTAAATGCGGCGGATGTATTCGCGGGTTTGGTCGTAGCGGATGATTTCCAAAAAGAGGTCGGGGTCGTTGGAGGCGAGGTTTTCCCAGACCGACGCATTGCCTGGGCCCGCGTTGTAAGCAGCCAGCGCGGCGTAGAGGTCGCCGTGGAAGTAGTCGCGTTGGCGTGCCAAGTAGTGGGCGCCATATGTGAGGCTGACACGCGGGCGGTCGAGGTCGGCTACGGTGAAGTCGGGCGGCCAGCCGGTTTGTTGGTAGATTTCTTGGGCTGTGGCTGGCATGAGTTGCATGAGCCCACGCGCGCCGGCTGAGGAATGCACAAATCCTTCAAAGAGCGATTCTTGGCGCAAAACCGCGTAAAGGAAGAGGGGGTGGAAGTCGTAGGCTTGGGCGATGGGGACCACCAATTCGCGGTAATAAGGCCCAAACCGGAGGTGGGTGAAATAAGGCGGGGCGGTGAAGGTGCCGGCGTCGTCCATGCCGGCCAGGTCGAGGACGTGTCGGGCGGCGAAGATGGCGCTGCGGTAGAGGCCGATTTGGCGGTAATATTCGGCCAGGCGGAAGGTGTTGGCTGGGTCTGCGGCGACGGCTTCGCGGAGGTTTTCGAATTCGGCTTTGGCTTCAGGATACATTCCCAGGCGCCAGAGTTCGGTGCCGCGGATGAAGCGGGCGTCGCTGGCCAGGGCTCCGGGGTTCAGGAGGTCGTCGGCGGTGGTTTGCAGTTGGAAAGTGTCTTTGACCCATGCCGCGGCCTGGCGGCGTTCGGCTTCCCAGTTGACGGCAAATTGGAAGGCCGGGGGCGGGTCGAAGGGGGGGCGCCCGGCCAGGAGGTCGCGGGCGCGTTCGCTGTAATAGCCCGTGGGGTCAGCCGCGGCGGCTTGTTCCCAGGCTTGACGGGCCGCGGTGGCTTGCCCATCCGCTTGGGCCAGCTTCCCCAACCAGAGATACACCGCGGCTACGTCGGCGGGGCTGCTGGTGTGTTCCAAGGCTTGTTGGAGCAGGCTGTTGGCCGTGGGGTCTTCCCCCAGCCGATGATGGGTGAGGGCCGCCAGATAGAGGGAGCGGAAAGCGTAGCCCGAGCCCGGATATTGTTGCGCGACCCGTTCCCAGAGGGCTGCGGCGCGGGCCAAGTGGTTGGCGCGTTCCTGCACGCGAGCGGCGTCGAAGAGGAATTCTGCTGCGCGGGGGTGGGTCGGCGCTTGTTGCACAAAGGCCAAGAGGGTCTCGGTGGCTTGGTCGTACAGGTCCAGGTAAGCCCATTCGGTGTAGGCTTTTTGTTCCCAGGCTTTATCCCAAAAGCGGCTTTGGGGGTAGTTGTCAATGAGGGTTTGCCAGGCTGCGGTGGCTTGGGTGTGGTTGCCCATCGCGCGGAGGGAGAGCCCTTTGTAATAGAGGGCTGTGTCTTTGCCTTCGCCTGGGGAGTTGAGGTAGCGGTCAAAGGCTTGGATGGCCACGCCATATTGGCCAGCGAAGTAGTCGGTCAGGCCGCGGTTGAGGTCGTTGACGGGCACGCCGGCTTCGACCAGGGCGACCAGGGCCTGGTAGGAAGGGTAGGCGGCGGGGTAATTGTTGACGGCATCGAGGTAGGCTTGGTAGGCGTGTTCCCGATCGCCCAGGGCCAGGTAGGCTTGGCCGATGTACCAATCCAGGGCGGCGCGGCGGTAGCCGTTGGGCTCGGCTTGGTAGAGGGCCTGGTATTCGGCGATGGCTTGGGTGTAGTTGCCCAGCATGTGATGGCTGCGGGCGATGCCCAGTTGGATGCCGTAGCGGCGGCTTTCGGGTGGGGCGGCCTGGAGGGCGGCCTGGTAGGCCGAGGCCGCGCCGTGATAGTCGCCGGCGTTGAAGCGGTTGTCGCCCATCCATTCGTAGAGGTAGGCGTCAATGTAGCCCGGTCGGTGTTGGAGAAAGGCCTGATAGGCTTTGGCGGCTTCGTCGTAGCGCTCCAGGGCTTGGTAGGTTTGCGCGAGGTAAAAGTAGGCGTCAATCGCGGCTTGGGTTTGGGGGTACGTGGTGATGAGCCCACGCAGGGTTTCCAGGGCTTGGCCGTAGTGTCGGGCGTAGAGGTGCACGCGCCCTAACCCCAATTGGGCTGCGGCGATGATGGCGGGGTCTGAGGTTTGGGAAGCCGCGTTTTGGAAGGCGGTGAGGGCGGTATCCCAATCGCCATCAAAGAGGGCCTGTTGGCCGGCTGTGAGCCAGCCCGCGGGTTGGGGTGTGGGGGTGGGCGTGGGTGTGGGGGTGATGGTCGGGGTGGGGGTGAGCGAAGGGGTGGCTGTGGGTTTGGGCGTGTTGGTAACCCATAACCCGCCGGGCGCGGGGGCATTGCAGGCCCAGGAGAGCAAGGCCAGAAGGGGAAGCAAGAGGAGGAAGGCTAATCGGGAACGGAACATCGTGGGTATTGGTATTGGCAGAGGGGAGGGGGCGAAGCGGGGTGGGGCGTCGCGGGTTAGGCGCGCAGGTGTTCCAACACGCGTTGGAGGTCTTCGGGAAGGGGGGCAGTGAAGGTGCGCGGTTCGGTTTCGCCGGGCAGGGTGATGGTGAGGCTGTAGGCGTGGAGGAAGTGGCGGTCGAGGGGGAGCGAGGTGGCCTTTTTGCGCCCGTAGAGGGCGTCGCCTACCACAGGGCAGCCCAAAAACGCTAAGTGGACGCGAATTTGGTGCGTGCGGCCGGTGAGGGGGCGGGCTTCTAAAAAGGTGTAGCGCGAGAAGGCCTCTAACGTCCGATATTCTGTCACGGCAGGCCGCCCTTTGCCAGGGGGCACCACTTTCATGCGCTTGCGGTGATGGTGGTCGCGGTCAATGGGGGCTTCGATGCGGCCGATGGGCGTGGGGGGCGCACCGTGGACCAGGGTCAGGTAAATTTTGTGGGTGGTGCGTGCTTTGAATTGCGCTTGCAGGAATTGATGGGCTGCGTCGTTTTTGGCTAAGATGATGACGCCTGAGGTGTCTTTGTCCAACCGATGCACCACGCCTGGGCGGTGTTTGCCGCCCACGCCACGGATGTCGGGGGCATGGGCCAGAGCCGCGTGGACCAGGGTGCCGTGGGGGTGCCCCGGCGCAGGGTGTACCACCATGCCCGCTGGTTTGTTGACCACCAAAACATCGTGGTTTTCGAAGAGCACCTCCAGGGGAATATCCTCGGGCTCAAGGTGGGATGGCAGCAGCGGAGGCACATGCACCACCACGGTCGCGGGGCGTTCTAACAGGAAGCCGGTTTTAGTCACCGGGCGCCCTTCTACTTCTACACGGCCTTCTTTGATCCACGCTTGCACTCGGCTGCGGGAATACGTGCCCAACGAGGCTGTGACGAATTTGTCCAGCCTTTGGGGAGGTTGGCCGGGAAACGTGAGGGTGATGATGCGTTCGGTTTCAAGGGTCATGATGAACGGCCTCGGAAGCGGGTTCCGAAAGGTCATCCGAAGGCGTGGGGGCTTGCGAGGGTGGGGAGAGGAATTCCCCAAGTAGAAGGAAGAGGAGGCTAATGCTGATGGCTGCATCGGCCAGGTTGAAGACGGGGAAGTGCCCCACCGCGATGAAATCTACCACAGAGCCGCGTTGTAGGCGATCCAACAAATTACCCAGCGCCCCGCCCCATTGGATGGCCAGCCCCCAGCGCAGCCACCAACCGTTGCGGGCAATGGCCGGAAAGGCAAGAAAGAGCGCCACCGCATAGACCACGCCCAAAATCAGCAAAAGGGTGCCCCACGCTTGCCCCAAGCCGAAGGCCATCCCACTGTTGTGCCAATAGGTAATGCGGAACCACGGCAGGGAGGGAATGGGGGTCCAGACGTCGCCAAAGGGGAGGTGGGTTTGCACCCAGGCTTTGAGGGCTTGGTCTGCGGCCAACACAGCGCCGCCCACGAGCACGAGAAAGCCATAGGCTTTGAGGGTTTTCAGCATAGTGGCTCCAGAGAAAGGTTTGGCAAGCAGTCGGCCTTCATTGTACCGCGAGTTGCTTCGGGAAGCGCGCTGCGGAGGTCTTCCCATTGCAGGAAGCCGACTAAATGGGCTGGGCAACGATGGCGGCAGTCGGAAGCGCCGAAGCCCGGCAGGGGCCAATAGGCGGCCGGATGGGCGGCCAAAGCCTGGGCCCAGCGGCATTCCCAGGGGAGGGTGGGTGCGGGCGCGGTGGTCCATCCCCAGGCGACGGGCTGGGCGACCGTGCGGAGGTAGTCAATATGCCAGCGCTGGCGAGGGCTTCCGCGAAGATGGCGCCCCAGGCGGCTGCGGATGCCCCCTGGGCCGTGGGCGCTGCCGGTATAAACATACCACCCTGCCGGAAAGCGGGCCTGGCCCTTGCGCCCGACGACCAGCGTAAGGGCCCGCGGGAGATACAACACCAGCCAGTATGCCCCAGGCTGCGATGGAAGAGAAGGTCGCGTATTCACAAGCTCAAGTATAGCCCAAAGCCGCTGGACGTGCAGCCGCGCGGCCGAAGCGCGCGGGCGCGGCACGCGACAAACCATAGCCGCGCGGTTGGAATGATAAAAGAGTGACGTTTGTCACTAATCCCCCTTTGGGAAAGCGAGTATGCTTAAAAGTGCATGAGTAGGGTTATGCGCATACGTGTATACGTTGATGGAAGCAGAAAGAACAAAGGAAAGGAAGCGCAGCGATGTCCCGGTTTGATGAGCACGAAAGCATGGCGCCCTACCAGGCCGAAATGTGTGCCGCGCTGGCAAATCCACAGCGAATTTTGATGCTATGTGCCCTGGCCGAGCGTCCATACCACGTCAGCGAACTGGCAGAGCAATTAGGGATTAGTCAGCCGGTGGCATCGCGGCACCTGAAGGTGCTTCGCGAACAAGGTTTGGTAACGGCCGAGCGCAAAGGGGCGATGGTGGAATATCGGCTGAGCGATGGCCGATTGATAGAAGCCTTGAGCCTCTTGCGTGAGGTATTGCGTGACCGCTTTGCCCGTCGCGCCAGCCTGTTGGATGCGGGCGGCACGCCGGCTGCAGCACGCCAACCTTAAACCTACCAAGGAGAAGGTTATGAAGCAAAAACCAACTTGGCTGCTGGGCCTCGTGGGCATTCTCCTGGTGGTCATAGTGCCCTTGTGGGTATTGTGGCCAAAGCCCAACGCCCCCAAGGACGACCCTTGGGCCCACCTTCCGGAACATGCCCCTCACGTCGATCACTCGGCAATCATCCAGGGGCCTTTCGAGACTGGGCAAGACGTCACCAAAACTTGCCTCTCGTGCCATCCCGACGTCGCCGATGACTACATGCATACCTCGCACTGGACGTGGGATAGCGAAAAGGCCTTCAACATCCCGGGGCATGATGAGCCGGTGCATCTGGGGAAGATGCATTCCTTCAACAACTTCTGCATCGGCACCCAGGGCAACCAGCGGGTCTGCATGACCTGCCACACCGGCTACGGTTGGACCGAAGAAGCCCCGGCAGACCTCCACAACCCGGATAATATTGACTGCCTGGTTTGCCATGCCGACCCGGCGATTTATGGTCGGGGGGCCTATGGCGACCCTGCTGAGGGGGTTGATTTGGTCGCGGCGGCAAAGAGCGTCCGCAATCCTACCCGTGACAACTGCTTGAAATGCCACGCGTATGGCGGTGGCGGTGACAACGTCAAACACGGTGACATCAGCAGCGCCCTCTATCACCCCAGCCCAGATTTGGACGTCCACATGGGGCGCTACGACTTCCAATGCACCGACTGCCACCGCACCGAAGACCATCACATCAAGGGCAAACTCATCAACCTGAACTACACGGTTGAACCGGATGAGCAAGTCCAATGCACCGACTGCCACAGCAATGCCCCGCACCAGGATGAACGGCTCAACGCCCATGTCCAATCGGTGGCTTGCCAGGCCTGCCATGTGCCTGAGGTGGCGGAAGTGGTCCCGACCAAGATTTATTGGGATTGGTCCACGGCTGGCCAAGACCGGCCCGAGAACCACTTCCACTACCTGAAAATCAAAGGCAGTTTCGTGTATGAGAAGAATTTGATCCCCACGTACGCGTGGTTCAACGGCAACGAAGCCGAACGGTACGTGGAAGGCGACCCCATCAACCGTAACGGCGTGACCTACATCAACAAGCCTGCGGGGAGCATTGACGACCCCACCGCGAAGATCTTCCCCTTCAAGATCCATCGCACGATGCAGCCTTACGACGAGGTCTATGGCTACTTGCTGGCGCCGCTTACCGCGGGCAAAGACGGCTTCTGGACCAACTTTGATTGGGATCAAGCCTTCCGCCTGGCCGAACCGCACACCCATTTGAAATACAGTGGCAAGTACGGCTTCACGCAAACCTGGATGTACTGGCCGCTGACGCACATGGTCAAGCCGAAAGAACAGGCTTTGCAGTGTGCGGACTGCCACGGCCCCGATGGCCGCCTGGACTGGCAAGCCTTGGGCTACCCGGGCGACCCGATGGAATGGGGCGGCCGCTTTGACAACAACCAATAACGGGAGTGTAGCCATGCAACGGAAATTGGTCTCCTTGCTGATTTTCACGGCCCTGCTCGCGGTCATGGCGGCCGGCGTCACCTTGGGCGTGCATCAGGTGTTGGCCGAAGAAGGCCCAACCCCTGAAGTGACGCCTTCCCCCATGCACCCGTCGTATGCCCTGCTGGACGCGGACGGCATCCCCGTGATTCGCAGTGGGAAGCCGGCCGACATGTTGAAAACTTGTGGGCAATGCCACGATGCCGAGTTCATCGCCACCCACGCTACCCACACCAAAGCCGAAGGCATTGCCCGCTTCGAAGGCATGACCGAAGCCTGCTTCCTGTGCCATAGCACCCAACCCAACGGCATCGCCCGCCAGTTGGCGTTGGCCGATGGTGAAAAAGACTGGGCCAACACCGCGGTGTTGCTCGGCACAGGCGTTGTGGCCAAAACAGACGACGGCTGGGTGTGGAACCCCGACGCATTCTGGCCCGACGGAAAACTCAAGCCCGCTTACGTCAACATCACCCAGCCCACCAACGCCAACTGCGCTCAGTGTCATGGCGTGGTGCATACGGACTTGAAGACCCCCTTGGTCATTGTGGACCCGTTGGACCCGGACAATTGGGAAACCCTGACCACCGGCCAGGTGTTTTCGCCGCAGCGGATTTCCGCTTCGGCCATGAACATCGAGGGTAAGGCTGCGTTGCAATACGCGTGGGATGTCCACGCCGAGCGGGGCCTGCAATGTGTGGACTGCCACAGCAGCAGCAACAGCCCCGCGGCGCGGCGGTATGCCGAACTCCCCGATTACCTCACCTACGACCCTCGGCACCCGTCGGTGGGTGAATACCTGGAACAACCCAGCCACATCCTGACCCAAGAAAATTGCCAGGCTTGTCACGATCCTGAGGCCAGCCACAAAGATTGGTTGCCCTATTTGGATCTGCACATGTCAAAAGTGGCTTGCGAAACCTGCCACGTGCCCAAACTCTATGCTCCGCCTGTGGAAACCTACGACCGCACCGTGGTCATGCCCGATGGCGTGGTCAACAAGGTGGTCTTGCGTGGTATGGCGCCGGTGGAAAAGACCCCGCCCGACGCGCCCGAGGTGGAGCCCATCACGGTTTCGCAACTCATCACAGGCTACCAGCCGGTATTGCTGAAGAACGACGAAGGCAAAATTGCCCCCTACAACATGGTCACCACGTATGAATGGGTGTATGAGAAAGACGGCAAAACCGTGCTGGTCAGCGATGCAGATTTGGAAAAAGCCTGGATGCCAGACGGCAAAACCTACGCCTCTGACATCGTGGCCGCCTTTGACGCCGATGGCGATGGCAAACTCAGCGTCAAGGAACTCACCCTGGATACGCAAGCCAAAGTGGACCTCATCGCCAAGCGGCTGAGCGATTTGGGCCTGAAGAACCCCCACATCGTGGGGAACGTGGTGCCCTACGCCATCCATCATAGCGTGGTCCAAAGCGACTACGCCATCCAAGACTGCCGAGCCTGCCACGGGTCCGACTCGCGAATTGGCAAAGCCATCGAACTTTCGCCCTTTGCCCCGGCAGGCGTGACGCCCAAAGTGGATACTTCCGACATCGCCGATCGAGGGCAAGTGGTCAACGAGAGCGGCATGCTCTACTATCAACCTGAGCAAAACGAAGCCCTTTACGTCGCAGGCCACAGCAGCGTGCGCTGGATTGACCTGCTCGGTATCTTGGCCTTCGTCGGAACGCTGCTGGGCGTGTTGGCTCACGGTGCCGCTCGGGTTTACTTCGCCAAGAAATTGGGCTACAAGCACCATCATGGCCCCACCAAGCGCGAATACCTCTACACCGCCGCCGAGCGCTTCTGGCACTGGCTGCAAATGGTGGCCATCTTGGGGCTGCTGTTTACCGGGCTCATCATCCACAACCCCGAGTGGTTTGGCGGGTTCTCCTTCCGTGGGCTGGTGTTTACCCACACCGTGTTGGGTTGGATTTTGGTCATCAACTTCATCTTCGCCGCCTACTATCACCTCTCCACGGGCTACATCAAGCAATACCTGCCCAAACCGCAGGGGCTGTTTAGCCGCATGATTTTGCAAGCCAAGTTCTACGCCCAAGGCATCTTCAAAGGCGAACCCCATCCCTTCAAGAAGACATTTTGGGATAAACTCAACCCCATGCAACGCATGGCCTACTTTGGCTTGCTGTTTGGGATGTTGCCCATCCAGCTGATCACAGGCGTGTGGATTTGGGCGGCTCGCATTTGGCCGCAGGCAGCGACCCTCTTTGGTGACGCCACCATGACCTGGGTTGCCGCGATTCACACCCTGGATGCCTGGATGATTGGCACCTTTGTTGTGGCCCATGTCTATCTGACCACGACCGGTGACACCCCGTTTGCCTACATCGAAGCCATGATCACCGGCTGGGAAGATGTGGAAGTGGACGAAGAGGGCGAAGCCGCCCAAGCGGCCTGAGCACCCCAAAGGAGCGTTTACGATGGCTGAGAAAAAGTCGTGGTATCAGAAGATAATCGAGCGCCCTCAAAAACCCTACGCCAACCCCTACGCGGGGGGTGTGCTGCTGGGCGTGGCGCTGTTCCTCTCCTTGCTGCTGACGGGGAACGGCCTGGGCGCTTCGGCCATGTTTGCCCGTTTGAACGGCTTCTTGGTCGATTTGGTTGCCCCTTCACACGTGGATCGGGTGCCCCAACTGTTGAAAATCGCAGGTGGCAACCGCAACCCGCTGGATAACTGGGTAACCTTTGAAATCATCGGGGTGATCTTGGGCGCCTTCACCGCAGGCGTGCTTCGCGGCCACGTGCGCCCTGAGACCACCAAAGGCCCCAAAGTGTCTGAGCGCACCCGCTGGGTGATGGCGTTCTTTGGCGGGATGATCTTCGTCTATGGCGCTCGGATGGCCCGTGGGTGTACATCTGGGCAGGTCTTGTCCGGCGGTGCGACCCTTTCCGCAGGGAGTTGGGTCATCGCAATGGTGATGTTCGTCGTCGCTTACGTGGTGGCCTTCCTGCTGCGGAAGATGTGGAACTGAGGAGGACGCGACATGTTTCCCCTTGCTTCAATCGACGTCCTGGGCAAAGCCGGCGTCTATGTGGTCGAAATCTTCATCGGGTTCCTCTTTGGCTACGCGTTGGAGATTTCGGGGTTCAACAACGCCTATTTGCTGACCGGGCAGTTTTACTTCCGAAATGGCCGGGTGATTAAAACCCTCTTCACGGCCATTATCGTGGGGATGGTGTTGATCTTTGGCGCCGTTGCCCTGGGAATTTTGGATTACGACCTCATCTGGGTGGACCCGACCCATCTGTGGCCTGGCGTCGTGGGCGCTGCCATCATGGGTGTGGGTTTCGTGATTGGCGGCTACTGCCCGGGCACCTCGGTCGTTTCATCGGTGACTTTGAAGAAAGACGGGATGTTCTACGTCCTGGGCGGGCTGGTTGGTGCCTTCCTCTTTAGCGAAACCGAGCCCCTCTTCCACTACTTCTACAACAACAGCACCAACTATGGCCGCGTGACCTTGATGGATGTCTTCCACACCAACGCAGGCGTGGTCGTCGTGGCCATTGTGATCATGGCCCTCTTGCTCTTCTGGCTGAACGAAGCGCTGGTCAAACGCTTTGGCCGCGAAGACAGCGCACCGCACCCCTTGCCCAAACAATGGCCAATCGGGGCGGCAGCGATTTTGGCCTTGGCCTTTGGCGTGTGGGCTATTCAGCCTTCTTTGAGCCAAATGTGGGCCCGAGTGGCACCCGAAAAAGCGCCCTTGTTGGAGCAGTATCAGGTGCAAATCCATCCGGGTGAGTTGGTCAAGACCATGAACGACCACACCATCAACACCGTGATCCTTGACGTGCGGGATGACTACAGCTACAACCTCTTCCACCTGAAGTGGGCGCGCCATATTCCGCTGAGCCAGTTCCCGGCTGCCTTGCCATCCTTGAAGAAAGAGGCCAAAGACGTGCCGCTGACGGTGTTTGTGGTGCTCAGCGATGATGAAGGCGAAGCCACCCAGGCTTGGAAGATGATGGCCGCGACCAAGATTCCCAACATCTACATCTTGAGCGGCGGCATGAATGAGTGGATCACGATTTTTGGCGAAGAGGATATGGCCGAAGGGCTGATTTTCGAAGGTGCCACTTCGCTGGATACGGTCGAAGCCCTCAACTTCTACTTCGCTGGCGCGTTGGGTGATCGCTATCGTGCCTCAGATTTGAACAGTGACGAATTTACCGAGGAATGGCTGGAGACCCTCAAATTCTCGCCCAAGATCAAACTCCAGCGCCAGCAAGGGCCTGTGGGCGGCGGTTGTGGCTAAACCACAGCCAGCCTTTCCCGGCCCCCAATGGATCAATGCCAAAGCCCCGCCGAGTGCGGGGCTTTGTGTTGTCGTGGGTGCTGCGCCCGCCCTGACCTCACGGCGCCGCTGAGGCGCAGCCGCCCGCCGCGTTGGTCGCCCGTTGAAACGCCGCCCATTGCACCCGTGCCCTTGGCCTTCCGACACAACAGGCTTGCTCCCCGTTTCGCCTTGTGGTACACTTGCGCAGACAATTGACGGGATGAACCTCATCCAGAGAGGTGGAGGGACCGGCCCTGTGAAGCCTCGGCAACCAGGCGTTGCGCCTTGTGCAGCGCGCCCAGGTGCCAATTCCGGCAGGCCAATTGGCCTGGAAGATGAGGGTTGAAATGCCTTTCAGCCTTCCGCTTCCAGGAAGGTTTTTTCGTTTTTGTGACTTGACCATTTGACCCCACGCAACCACCTCACGCAGCAACCCGCAGTCACCCATCGTCAACGACCAATCGAGGGTACTATGCCGACTTCTACACGAAAATACACCAACCGCCGTTATCTCGACGCCTTGGAAGAACGGGTGTTGATCTACGACGGCGCGATGGGCACCAACATCGAAGCCCAACACCTCACCGCGGAGCACTACGGCGGCGAAAAATACCGCGGCCTGAACGAAATCCTCAACCTGACCTACCCCCAGGCCGTGGAAAAAGTGCACCGAGGCTTTTTGGATGTGGGCGTGGACGTCATCGAAACCAACACCTTCCGCGCCAACCGCATCACCCTGGCCGAATTTGGCTTGGCCGACAAAGTGCTCGAAATCAACCGCGCCGCGGCTTCCCTGGCCCGCCGCCTGGCCGACGAATATACCCAAAAAACCGGCCAGCCCCGCTTTGTCGCGGGCTCCATCGGCCCCACCGGCAAACTGCCTTCCGCCGACGACCCCGACCTCTCCGACATCACCTTCGACGAACTGGCCGACGTCTTCCGCGAGCAGGCCGTCGGGCTCATCCAGGGCGGGGTGGATGTCCTCTTGCTGGAAACCTCGCAAGACATCCTGGAAGTCAAAGCCGCCATCCACGGCATTTTGCAGGCCTTCGAAGAAACCGGCCAATGGCTGCCCATTCAGGCGCAAATCACCATGGACACCACAGGCCACATGCTGCTGGGCACCGATGTGGAAGCCGCGCTCGCCATCTTGGAAGGCCTGCCCATTGACGTCATCGGCATGAATTGCTCCACCGGCCCCGAGCACATGCGCCCCTCGGTGGAATTCTTGGGCAAACACGCCCCGCTTCCCATTTCGGTCATCCCCAACGCGGGTTTGCCCATCAACGTAGACGGCGAGGC